>Ga0209232_1000333_pt1 | contig 30171 bp, 40 predicted proteins | sample ETNvirenome_2_60_FD_184066 | JGI IMG/M metagenome (GOLD analysis project Ga0209232, IMG submission 184066) | Marine viral communities from the Pacific Ocean - ETNP_2_60 (SPAdes) (version 2) | ecosystem: Environmental > Aquatic > Marine > Oceanic | place: Pacific Ocean | collected 2013-06-22
TTGAAATTAGCAGTGACTGTATTTTTTATTAGATCCTCATAGCCATTACCTCTTAACCAACTGAAGGCTTCGTCAATCCTTGATTCAGGAATTTTTGCAGCGTAGAAAGGTTTAACTTCTACCTCGGTGCCATCTTTTAATTTTATTTTGGCTACACCTGCTTCCTGCATCATTTCAGGGATGATTCGTTCTTCTAAATCTCTAACCTTAGATTTAATTTTTGAAAGTTCATCCTCTTTATCTTTGTATTGCTTTTGGAGTTCTTGTAGTTGCTGACATTTGTCAGAAATCGATTTAATATTCTCTTGACTAATGTCAATGGTTGACATTTTTTCTATATCCATATTTCCTCCTGTAGTGTCTGTAAATTATCTTCTTGATCTTTGCAATAAAAAAATTATATATTTTTTCAGATGTGGAAATATCCGTATAAGACTAAGCCGTACGAGCACCAAAGAAATGCATTGAATGAATCTGCAGAAAAAGTTCAATGGGCATATTTTATGGAGATGGGTACAGGTAAAACTAAAGTAACAATTGATAATATTGGTTACTTATCTTTTAAAGGCAAGATAAACGCTGCTTTAATTATTGCACCAAAATCTGTTTATACAATATGGGAAACTGAAATAGAAACTCATATGCCAAATGCAATAAAATACAAAATTTATAAATGGAATATTAATAAACCTAAAGAATATGAATTGTTAAATAAGTATGAACACCTTAGAATCTTTCTAATTAACGTTGAAGCTCTTTCAACCAAGAGAGGTTTTGAAGGATGTGTAGATTTTCTTACTAAAAATAAGCTAAACTTTGTAGCGTTGGATGAATCAACCACCATAAAAAATAAATCAGCAAAACGTACAAAGAACATTTTAGGATTAAGAGGATTAGCAGGGGTAAGGCGAATATTAACAGGATCGCCAATAACAAAATCGCCATTAGATCTTTTTACACAATGTCAATTCTTAAGTCCAGAACTTTTAGGATTTAGCAGTTATCTGGCATTTAGAAATAGATATGCTGAAATGACTGATATACCAGTCGGTTCTGGTAGGTATATATCTGTGCCTAAATACTACAAAAGATTAGAGGAACTTGAAATTAAACTAAAACAGTTTGCAACTAGAATACGAAAAGACCAATGTCTAGACCTGAAGCCGAAGGTAAGACAGAAAAGATACATTGAACTCGAAGGTGAAAGCAAAAGTGTATATAATCGTCTAAGAACTTCAGCATTGGCCATAGTGGAAGATAGTACAATATCATTCTCAAATAAGCTTACAGAAATTATTAAATTACATCAAGTATGTAATGGTTTTACTAAAGATGATGAGGGTAAAATGCTCAGACTTCATGACCATAAGCTTAAAGCTCTTGAGGAAATAATAGAAGAAACAGATGGTAAAATTATTATATGGGCCAACTATCTATGGAATATACATGAAATAAAACATTTTTTAGAGACAAGGTATGGCCCTGATTCGGTAGTCTCGATCTTTGGAGAAGTCAGCGTTCTTGAAAGAAAAAAAGCAGTAGAACGTATACAAAATGATCCAACTTGTAGATTTTTAGTAGGTAATCCTACAACTGGTGGTTTTGGTCTTACACTTACAGCATGTAATACAGTAGTTTATTACAGTAATAGTTATAACTTAGAAGTTCGTATGCAATCTGAAGATAGGGCACACAGAATGGGTCAAACAGGAACAGTAGTTTATGTAGATATTGTAGCTAAAAATACTCTTGATGAGGCTATATTAAAATCATTAATAAATAAGGGCCAAATTGCGGCAAAAACTTTAGGTGAAGAAGATCTAAGATCCTGGTTGTTGTAATTTATTGTATTTTTCAAGTCTTTCTAAAAACTTATCACCATATTCAATCAGCTCAGCCTCTGTGAGCTTAAATTCTTGATATTGTAGGTCTCTTGTACAAATACTAATTACACCCTGTTCTATGGGCCCGTAGCTCGTTGTATGGGCTAAATAATAAGCACCCAACTGATGTTTATAATCTTCAACATATTCTTCTTTTTTTGGCTTATTAGATTGCTTCCAGTCTACAATACTTGGTTTTCCGTAGGCTACTGCAGTCAAATCGCAGGTTCCAGCAAATTGATTTTTATATTCAAGACTAATCTCATTACCCCATACCTCATTTAATTTTATATTATCAAGTATAGTTTTGGCCATCATTCTAGGTTTAGTACCCTCTTCTTGATCATTATAGTAACCCTGACCTGTAAGATAATACTCCAAAACTTGATGCATTTCTGTGCCAATGGTAGAGGCTTGATTCATTATTCTATCAGCTTCTTTCTCTCCGACTCGTCTTCTCCAATTATTTAACTGCCTCATATCTTTAGTGGCATTTAATATGGTGGTAACTGAAGGCACCTTCACATTATCAACAAGATATTTACGGCCAGTTGTATCTGAAAATCTATTGTAGTGTTTGTAGGGGTATTTTTTGTTTAAAACTAATTTCACCAGACTCTTGTAATTAATACTAATATTATTCCTGCCATACCAGTAATTAATACGCCTGCCGATGTCAACATTATTTTTTCTATTCTTGCAATGTCGTTTTGTAAATTTTTAATATGCTCTTGTGTTTGTTTTTGCATGATTCGACATAATTTCTCATGCGATTCAATTTTTTGTAATGCATTATCTGTTTTAGGCATTTCTGTTCCTCATAGCTATTGCAGCTCCTGTTGAATCATTTGGAAATAATGCTTGGAACTGAGCTGAATTTACAGGTGTTCCGGTAGCCGGTGGCATTGCTTGTTGGTTCATTGCAGGCATTGTAACATTTTCATCGCCTATTTCTAATTTAGCCTTCTCACCATCAACTGTGAATGTTGAATTAAAATTTTTAACTGCCTGTAATCCACCTTGAATGAAATTATCATCTTCAGCTGCTTGTTCTTTGTCCGGTGGTGGCATTATTTCTTCGTTGTACATTTTTACAAGAACTGATTGTGGAATGTTTTCTCCATCTTCACCGTAGTTGGGTTGTATTAGCTCAACATTTTGTCTATTCAAATAATCTGTAATCTCTTTCAAATTTATATTATCTGGATCTACAGGTTTAAAATCGTCATCTTCTGCAAATGCTTTATTTAAAAATCTAGCAAAAGCTTCTCTTTTAGTTCTTAGACCAGCCAAATATACTTTAGGATTAATTAACCCAGCTTGTTTTTCTCCAAAGGCCTTGCCACCTTTTAATATTGCCTCTACTTCTTTAGGTGATAGTACATCATTTATTTGTCTTAACAAAAATGGATCGGATAAAATTTTACCTGCACGCAGGGCAGTTGCAAATAAAATCAAAGGTGCAAATGGACTTGCAGCTGCAGATCCACCAAACCCTAATGCTACTCCAGCAAGTGAACTAGCTCCACCAAGTGTTAATCTTCTTTGAATAAAAGATGATGAATTTGTAATAGGAACATCAGTTAATCTTTTTGTATACTCAACAAAATCTTCTAAATGTCCAAGAGCTTTAGCTCCCTGAGCACCACCACCATACAGCTCTTCTATAAATTGTTTTGTAGCTCTTGATGGATCATCTAATCCTAATAAGTTTCTAAATGTTGTACCACTAAAATCTCTGTAATCATCTGGGCCAAATCTAATATTAGTAATATCTTCTAATCCATCATCAGATAATTTTCTTGTGATATCACCACCTTGATTTTTTACAGCTTGTTGTAAATCTTTTCTACCAAATGCATCGTACACATCGTCAATACCGTTTTGAAATCTTATATCACTTTCTAATGTTCTAAACGCACCATTGTCAAAAGGTGCAGAAAATGGAACTCTTGCCTTACCAAACACACCAGAGTTTATAGGTTTACTTTTGAATGCTCCCATAAATGCGTTATGTAAAAATTTAGCGGTTGCAGCTTTGTATAATTGTTCTCCTGCTGCTGAATATCCATCAAATCCTCTTTGTGCACCAATCATTTTCCTAAACTCCTCTAATGCAGCTGGACTCCTTGATGAAAAAACGGCTTGTTGTATTTTTTTAAACAATTGATCTTTTGGTAACGTTGCAGCTCCTGGTATGTTAAATAAAGTTTTTTGTGTAAAAAGGTTTTTGTCAAATTGAATAAGAGGCTTCATTGCTGTAGTTCCCTCTTTTCCTGTATAGAATTTCATTATTCTTGAAAATACTTCATTAGCATCTTTTAATGACTTATGCATTTGTGAACCTGCTTCCATAATACTATCTAATCTTAATTTACCATCAGGTGTTTTAGCTATTTTGGCTGCAGCTTGTTGAAGCATTTCTTCAGAAACATCCATACCTTCTCTTCTTAATTTTGCGGTTGCGTCTGCAATCATTTCTGCAGTTGGAGCAACGTCTCCAGCAGCTTCTGATGCTGCTTTAGCTGCAAGCTCTGGCTCTAATATTTTGATAACATCCCCACCCCCTAAACTTATAAGATTAGTTTGGACATCTTTGTTTTTTAATAGCTCTGTTGTATTTAAATTTTTTAAAAAACCATGAGCATCTCTTTCTAAAGCAGATCTTATTTCTGCTACAGTCTTGTTTACTGTTTGATAGTTTGTTTGTTCAAGAGCTCTATTCAACATCATGGTAACACCTTTGTATTGTTCAAAAGTTATTGGTCCACTTCTTCCAACACTAGACATGAAACCCATAAATTGAGCTAAAGGATCTTGAGCTAAAGTTAGGTCTTCAATACCTTTAATATTAAACGCCTCTCTACCACTCATGTTTAAGCCAGATTGATAAGCTCTTGCTACGTTTGGATACATGGCAGAATTTTGTGCTAAAAATTTATCAGCTGCTTTCATGGTATTTTCTAATTTAAGTAAAGCAGGATTACCAGCAATTGTGCTTAAACCAAAAAATTCTTGATACGCTTCATCTATAGCTCCTGCATTTTTTCTGAATGTTGCAGCTGCTTGATCATAAATTTGTTGTGATAAAAATGAGTGATGATAGATTGGTGCAATTGTAGCTATGTTAGTATCAATATAACCATCTGCAAATTTCTTTTCTGCAGATAACATTCTTCTATCCATAATTTTTGATATGTAAGGAAAGACCCCAATCGTTTTAAAATAACTTTGCCCAAGTCCAGATAAAGGACCGTCTCTCATAGCTGCTAGTAAAGGAATTTCAAACCCATTATCTCTTGCAAATCTTGCAATATCTTTTTGATATTTTCCTGTAGTTCCAAATAATTTATTTAATATGCCACCCGATGCCATTAGTAATGGTGTAAGAGCTGCTGCACCAAAATTATATAAAGATGCATTCTTTGCTTCAACAATAGCTCTGTCTAAAATATTTAAATCATCTAATTTTTTTTCTGGCATTTCTCCTAAATCTTCAAGCATACCATTTATAATTTGTGGACCCATTACCTGATTAGCAATGTCGTAAGCTGCAGAACCTGCACCAGCACCTAATGTACCAGCGGTAGCAACTCCTAACTCTGCTCTACCTAAAGGACTTTTTGCAATTCTTTGCGGTATGTCAAACGCTCTACCTGCAAATCTTAATGCTCCACCTAAAAATTTATATCTTCCAGGAAGTTTATTAGCTAAACTTTCAAAAAACATTTTTTTATTACGAGTTAATGCTATTGATTCACCTAAACCTTGTTGACCTGCTGCAGCTGCAGCTGCTTTATAAGAATTTGCAATATTGTCTTGGAAATAATTTGCTGCTATCAATGATGCACCTAAGTCTCCTGCAAGCACTGCGGAGCTTCTACCTGATAATAAAAAATCACCACCAGGAATTCTTGAATCATCATAACCAAAAGCTGCTGCTATTGGATCTTTAGCTACTGTGTCTCTTTTTGCTAAATCACTTCTTGCTTTTCCTCTTTCTTTTATAATTTCCTCTAATGGTTTTGACTTAATTATACCATCTTCAATTAATTTATTGATTGATCTTAATTGTAAAGTATTTAAAGTTTCTGGTGCAAAAGTATTATCTTTAATACTTTTTTCTACTTTACTTACAAAATCTTTTTGTTTATCTGTTAATTCTTTAGCCATTAATTTATCCCTAAAGCACTAAATGCATCTTCTGTTGTGAATACACTTGGTGTTGTTGCATCAACTATTGCTTCTGTTCCAAGATTTTTAAGTATACCTTGAACATCTCTATTAGTGTTACCCATCACATAAAATTTATTCAATCTTAATTTTTGTTTTTGTTGAACTCTTTTCAATAATTCTTCGTATCTTTGTATAATTTTTTCATCTGGTTCTAAGCCAAGAGTTTTTGTTAATTCTTCAATTAATTGTAAGTCTCTGTTTGTTAATCTATCTTTTTCTTTTAAAGAGTTAGCAAGTGTGTATGTCAACATTCTTGCATTTACCTGTAACTTACCTAAAGTTTGAGAAGCAGTATCTGTTTGACCAGCTTTTTGTGCAGATTCAATATCTTTATCAATACTTTTTTGTAATTGTTTTTCTAGGGCTTGTAGAGCTTTGTTTGTTCTTTCAGAAAATTCTTCTGTAACGCCTGTTTGACTAAAGTCTTGCGATATTCCACCTCTAAATCCATCTAAAATCTCGCCTGGTAGGTTGCCCAATGTTTCAACAGTTTTTAATATAATACCTGAAGCACCTGATGCTGTTTTTCCGCCAGGAGAACGTAACAATGCAATTTGTTCTTTTAGAATTTTTTCTGATAAAGCACCGTCTGCAACAAGTTTAATGTTGTCCATATACTTTGTGCTGTCTTGTTGTGGATAGAATTGACCTCTATCAGGAGTGACTTCATAAACTTGTCCTCCTTGTCTTGTATAAACAACTCCTGTTTCTTTGTCTTGGAAGCCTTCAATAAATTCACCAGCTATCTCGATTGAACCTGTATTAAATTTACCAGAGCCTAACACCTCATTTTTTTCTTCCAATTTTTCTTTGTTAAAATCAATTACCATAGATGCGAAGTCTCTAAAGTTTTCATCATTTTTCATTTTAACTAATATAGATGCATCAACTGCTGGTCCGAGTGCGGTACCAAGAATTTCTGCAAAACCTTTGAAGCCACCTTCTATGCTTTTTCCAGAGAGTAAACCAGCTGCAAGTTTTGTTAAGAAAACAAGTTTAGGATCTGTTGCTGTTGTTCTTGGATCTAAATCTTTTAAATCAAAATTATATTCTGAAGCAATTGTTTTAGCAGCGTCAATGTCAGGATCTCCTGAGTTAGTTGTTTTTGTTGTAGTTGTTGTTTTTTTTCCAGCTCCATCTAATGTTGAAATCGCTGAATTGTCTGCACCTTTACCACTTAAATTAGATTTTTTAATTTCATTTGGATGTGATGCATCTCCAGAAGAGTTAGTAACGTTAGCGTACAAATCATCATTCACTGCTATCTTCTTAACATCTTTAGCATCAACTTCTCCATTTAAAACTGCTTTGGCTATGTTTGCTGCCTTGGCTACATTTTGTTCACCAGTTTCAAACATTATTTTTGCTGTAAGGTCATTAGATGCTACAACAAAATCTTTTTCAGCACCTGTAGCTTGATTTGAAAATAAAAATTCATCATCTGGACCTCTAAATTCCTTGTCTTCAGCCATCTGTGCAGCATCTGCTGCTTTAACTTTTTTAACTAATGAATCTATATCTTGATAAACTCTTGCACCACCCTTACCAACATATTGAGTGTAAGCTCGTATGTCATCCGCTATCATAGCTTCTGATTTTTCACTTGGTGAACCCTTTGCATCTGTGCTTGGTGGGCTAACTAATTCCATAGCTCTTGACGGACTTTGTGTTAACAACATATTTATATTTTTTGCAATGTCTGAAAAACTTATGTCGCTTAAACTTCTTTTACCCTCACCTGCTCTATCTCTTTCATAAATATTTATAGCTCTCTTAGGATCTATGTTATTTGCTTTTGCATATTCTTTAACAAGTTCTTTTTCTTTTGCCATATCATAATAACCTCTACCTGTAGCTACAGTTGCTAAACCTGTTGCTGTTAAAGCAGGGTTTGACATAGCCAGTCTTGATGGTGATGTTAATATTCTTGAAACAATTTTGCCTTTTGGTCCAAATAAACCCGCAGCTAAACCAGTAAGTTCAGCACCTAATACACCAGTTGTGACTGGAGCAGGAACACCCGCTGCTTCTAAACCACCATACATCATAAGTGGAGCTGCAAACCGACCTGGAAATCTTCTCAAACGTCCTTTACCATAGTCTGTTAAATAAGATCCATCTGTACGATTGTATGAAAATATTTTTGGAAAAGGTCCTACAGTTCCTGAAGAAAATAATGGTCCTCCTGTAGGTTTTTGCATGCTTACTGCTGGTGGCCCGATAAACACACCAGTATTAGCATTAATTGGTTTTAAGTGACCCTTACGTAATGCTTCTCTCCTAAACATAGGTCTATTTAAAACTTTGTTTAATGACATTTTATCTACCCCCCAGTAGCCTTAGAACCTTGAAAAGCTGCAAAAGCACCTATTCCTGTTCCAACTGCTTGTGCAAGTGGGCTAGTTGAAGGTTGTGTACCTAAAGTAACTCCTGATTGTGTTTTTGGACCAGCAGCATAAAGGTTAGCTAAAAATTCTGCTCTTTGATAAGGTTCATACTGTTGTTGTAATGTAGATTGTCTTTGTGCATCTAATGTCGCTTGAGCAAGTTGTCTTTGAACACCGCCAGCACCCATTAATTGATTTATATCTTGTTGAGCCATACTTTGTTGTTGCTGTCCAAATGCTCCTAATTGTTGACCAGCTGATAAACCAGTTTGAACTTGTAACCCTTGTTGCCTTTGTGCAGCACCTAACGCAGTTCCAAAACCTTGTGCTCTTGATCTACCAACTGCATCTAAAATTCCTCTTTGCAATTCAGCTTGTTGTACACCTTCTCTACCTCCACCAAAAGCTCCTGAGCCAACAGCTTGTGCAGCAAGTTGATTTTGTTGCATTTGACCTTGTCTTAATATTTCATCTGTCACATAGGATTGATATGGATTAAAAAATTGAGATATGTTTGGACCAGCTGCAGCTGCTTGTTGAGCACCCAAAACAGAACCAATTCCTGCAGTAGTCGCAGCTCCACCAACTCCTGTTTGTCCCGCTTGAGTTAATCCTGTTTGTTCAAGTTGAGTAAAAGGAGAAACTTGAATTTGAGGTAATGTTATTGGTTGATTCGCAACTTGTCTTGCGATGTCCATCAACTCAATTTTTCTTTCCTCTATACCTGGTGCCTCTCTAACAATCGATGTTTGTGTCGATGGTGTACTAGGTGCTGATGATCTTCCTCCTCCAAAAAAACTCATATTATAACCATTTCTCTAATTGAACGTGTTTCTTTTTCCAACCCCATTGTTTTGATACTTTTTCCCAACCAGGTCTTGCCATTATACTTAATCTTTTACAATTGTTATGTTTTGCAAATTCAGTTATTTGATTTACTAATTGAGTTTCCCAAAACTCTTTTCTTTTACCAGTACAAATAACTATTTCGTATTGGTTAAAATTTGGTAGTTCTGCAATCCGACCAACACAAACACCAAAAACTTTATTCTCTTCTGTTTCGTCAGAACCAAACATAATCCAACACTGCATTACATCTTTTTTTAATTCTCTATATACCCATTCTGAATCTGCATATTTACCAGAGAAAGCTAAAGCTTCAGCTATCATAAACTCACAAAGAGGCCAGAACCTCTCTATATCTTTTGGTTCTATTGGTAATACACTTACAAGTGGTTTAATTTTCTTTTTGCTTACTGTTGCCATTACTTTCCTTTAATAAATCAAAGACACGTTTGTATCTTTTTTGTTGTTCATAAAAGTATTTGGCACCTTTTTCTCTCATATCCTTAATGCTATTTGGATTTCCTCCAGCTATGATACCAGCACCTAATACTCCATCTGCTCTTGTTACAAACTCTCCGTCTGCTAATTGAGCTAACATCGTATCCTCGTCTTTATCTCCTGCTCCTGATCCATCTTCAACGTAGCCAGTAGCTCTGACATAATTGTTTGAATCGTTTTCATCGTGTGAAACTTTAGAAGGTAAATAGTTTATACCACCCTCATTATATTTTTTTATTTCTGCTATACCACCTGTGTTTAATCTTTGCACATCTAAAGAGTATGGACCCATTCTTCTTTGACCTAGACCTTGCTCCTCAGGAGCATACACTGAGTCATATTCTTTTTCTTGTCCGGTGGCCGGGTCTATGTATTTATAATTACCTCTTTGTTTTTTCAGTTCTAAGTAACTCATGTTGTAGCCTGGCATATATATATCAGCTGGGCCCTGATCAAAAGCACCCAATGCAAATGGTACACCACCTGCAGCTAAAGCTATTTTCATTGGATCGTATTCACCAGTCTCTTTATTTCTAAGAATATCTAACAGATTACCTCCCTTACTAGGATCTTTACCTGAATTTTGTGACGCTAAGAATTTAGGACTTCCTGGAGCAACTGGTACTACTTGAGAGGGTGCTCCCATTCCTATTGATTTTGCAAAATCTGTTTGTCTAAATGGAGTAAAACCACCTGCTGTTCCTACAGATGCTTGAACACCTGGAACCATCGTTCCTAAATTGTATCCACCATAAGCACCAATACCTGCACCGAATAATCTTCCTAACCCAGAAGCTCCCGATTCTTTTGCAGATCTGTATCCTTGGTATCCACCATAAGCAGCTAACGCGTAAGGTATTAGGTTTAGCATTTATAAAAATTCTCCTTTTTAGATCTAAACAGAAATAATAACATTTTACTTGGTTATTATCAACTCATCGACAAATTTACCTGTATATTGGTGTTCTCCTACATGAGTAATCTCATCCAACACAAAGGCATGACATTTACCACCTATATCTTTCCATAGCTTACAGAAGCCAAAATCTTCACCAAGGTATGTTTTTTCTACTGGATCATGTAATGTGTCAAAAAAATTCCACATATTCTTTTTAGGGACTAATTGACTATTAATTACTGTATTTTGTATTATCTCTTTTTGTGGATATGCTTTGATCATCTTCTCAAATACACTTCTTTTAATAAGCATTGCTCCTGTAGGACTGTGAGTTACTTCAATTACACCGTTATTTAATTGTATATCTTTTCGGTCAGGCACTCTCATTGGGTATGTATTACCCGCTTGTGATAACTGTAAAGGATCTTTTACTAAACCTTGTTTTATTTGTTCAAAACTTTTTTCCCACATAAAAGCCTTCAATGGATATGGTACTGAAATAACATCCTTATCAGCTTTCAACATTTTGAATATTGTAGATGAATAAATAAATATATCAGAATCTATAAATAATAAATGAGATGCCTGTGAATCTAAAAAAGCAGAAACACATAAATTACGACCTTGAGTAACTAAGGATGATTTTATTAATGAAAATTCTATAGGGATATTTCTTTTATGGCAAGCTTTTGTAAGGCTAATTAACGCGTTAACATAATGTAAAGATACTTCTGAATGACATGGGGTGCCTATAAATAAATGCACATCACCCTTCTCTTCTGTTGTATTTTTTAATTCTTTTATAGTTTGATAGGTATCTTCATTAGCGTATACCTTTTGTTGATCATTTGGTTTTTCTTTCCAAATAGGTTTTCTTACTTCATCAAAATCATAACCTTGGGGATTGTCGTTCATTTAAAGCTCCTTTCAAAAATGCTTCCCACTCTTTTCCTTTTTTCTGCCAAGAATAAAATCTTTTTGCAAACCTTTGTTGTTCTTCAATGTGGTCTTGTATATGGTTCTCATGAAGTTGAGAACAAGCTACATCAATAGCATGTGCAAATCTTTGTGATAAGATAGGTAAATTATTAGTATAGTTTACATAAATAGGCCATTCTGAACACGTTTCAAACAAAGCACCAAAATTAGTTGTAATCATATATAATCCAGAACTCATCGCCTCAAGAGCCCCAATACCAAACGTTTCTTCAAACACACTAGGATGTGTCCACATTTGGTAATCAGTTATTCTCTCCAATATATATTCATTTGGCTTGTAACCAATGTAATTTACATTTTGTAATTGTTCGGCTTGATCAAATAAAGGTTTGTATAAATGTTCATTCTCTTTGTGAAATTCTTCTCCATAAATTTTTGTACTTGAAAAAACATCAAGAGTTACTCCTGGAGTTTTGATATATTGCATAGCACCTAATATCACACTTAACCCTCTCCAAGGAGTCGAATGATATAATAATTTAATTGGATCACCCTTTTTATAAATTTTTCTCTCAGGAAAATGTATAGATCCATTTTTAATTACCATACTTTTTTCAGTTGGTATTTTAAAATAATGTCTAAACTTCTCATAATTCCAATGAGAATTGAAAACGTACCAATCATATTCCTTATGTTTTTCTGGTGTGCTAAAAAAATTAAAAAGATTTGGTTGGTCGTAAGAATTTTTTTGCCAAAGTATATTTATTTTATTTGGATCTAAAGGAACTTTGTAAGGTATTGAGGTGCAAATTTGAACTTGGTCTAATAAAGAATTATCGCAGTGCTTGTACAACATTTCTAGTTGTAACTCTGTTCCGCCTCTTGGTAGCATTATTCCTTTGTTTTACCAAACAACGTAAGCTTTGCAACTGTAATTTCTAGATCTTGTCTAAAATCATCAGCAGTTGTATCTGTATCTGGATTTGCAACATCAGCATCAAACTCTGCTTTGTCTGCATAAATTTTTCCAGTTCTTTTATGTTTTACAATTTCCTTAACTTCTGCTGGTACTTTTGGTAAATCACTCATTATTATCTTCCTTGTTTGTTGTATTTCTTATAATCTCTTTTCTCTCCTTTTGAAAGGCTTTTTTTGTGCCTTCGAGGCCTCTTACGTGGTTTTGGTCTAGGTGTAAAATTTGTAAATTTTTGTCTAGCCATTTTCCTGTGATCTGTCTATTTGTGCATAACTTATAGCACCTTGTATTGCATTACTTCCTGTAGCTGCCTGCACTGTAATTGCATCTCCTGCTTCTAGGTTTAAAGTTTGTGGTGAAGCATTAACTTGTGATTTGGCTGCAACATCGTCTCTAAAAAATTCATATTCTGTATTAGAATCAGAAGAGTCTACAAGATTCATATTTACTAGAATGGCTGATGAAGCATCGTTGTTTGCACAGTAAATACTTTTAACTATTATAGTTGCATTAGTAGGACATGTAAGTGCTGTAGTCTTACCAGTGCTAGCTTGTTTGAATCCTTGGTTTTTATATAAAATCGTCATGATAAAAAATAATTAAAAGCATCTTGTTCATTTTTTAAATCTTGTTGAAAAGCAAAATTTAGTTGTGATCTTAAAGTTTCCAAAGCTTCTAACACTTGTCTTTGGTTAGATGGATCATAATTTTCTTTTGGTTCTGGTATTGTTATATTTATTTTTGCCATTAAAAAATTTTACCTTTTTGCCATTCCCAACAATAGGGTGAATGTCTTATCCTATTATACATCTCAATATCTAAATGTAAATATTTCTCGAGTTCTTTTTTATCTTCGAACACGTATTTACTTGTACTTTTATTGAGAAAATTACTTTTATTAAAGTGTTGTTTAAGAAAAAGATTTAAATCTTTTAAATCCACATACCAATTTACGTTGGCATTTATCAAATAACACATTTGTGAACTTGTGTGATTTACATCTCCCCTGGCCATTGAACTTGGTTCATGATAAGAACAAAATGTTTTTTCAACATCTATTTCATCAATATCTAAACCATGTCTAGCTAAATCATATCCTAAGCCATGTATATATCTTTCAACTGGTTCTCTAATAACAGTCCAACAAACTTTATTTAGATTTCTTTTATTTGTAATTTTAGGATTTAAATCTTCAATTGTTTTTCTTACACTTGTACAAGCATTTTTATGAATGAGCAGATATTGAAATTTTTCTGTTTCGTAAAATTCTAAATTTTGGAAAAACACTATTTGAATCTTGCTGATCTTGGTGGACCTGATAGTTTACCAGCAGCACCCATCATTCTATCTCTTGCAGTTGTTGCTGCAGACGTGTCCTTCATACCCATGGTAGTATTTGGTTGACCTCCACCACCAGTACTTTGTGGCTGTTCTGGAATGCTAGATATGTTGTCCATTTTACCAGTGTTATACGCAGTCATCGTTGCAATTTGTTGTGGTGAAGCGTTTGCTAATTTTATTTGTTGAAGTTTTGCATTATCAGCTACCATTCGATTTTGTAATTCAGTTCTTCTTTTTATCAAATTGGATGGGTCTTTTCCTTGTTTAAGTAATCTTGGAATACCTTTATTTGTAATTACATCAATTCTTTTTTGATATGATTTATCTAAACCAATGTTTATTGGATCACCAAATTTACCCCCAGTAATTTTATTTATAAAACCACCACTTATTGGATTATACCCTTGCATTAAATCACCTTGTTGAATTCTACCAATATCATCTAAACCGTACAATCCTGCAAAATAATCTCTAGATTGTGTTACCACTGGATCTTCTTGTGGTATTAGCATTCTAGCTATTGCACCAGTGGCAGATCTTTCACCAAAAGGTAAGAAAGATGCTAAATCTCTTAAACCAAACGGTTTATTTTTTTCTGCTATTTTATTTTTTACTATGTCCTTACTATTGTTTAAAGGTGCTATGCCTGAAGCTTGTTGCATCATAAAATTTCTAAATGTAGGGTAATCACCATACTTTGCTTGTAGGTTTGGATTTGCTAAATATTCAGCTAAAAATTCATCTTGCATCATTATCGCATTCCATCTGGTTGTGTATCAGCTCTAAAAGTACCATAACGCCAAGCTTGATTAGTTGATGTATTTTCTACTTTCAAACTTGCAAACCTTGCTCTAGCTCTTGTATCAACTTTTTGAGTTGAGTTGTTAATTGTAAAAGGTCCAAGTGGAGATGATGTTTCCGTATCCACAGGAAAATTTTTCAATAAAATAGATACTTTAGCATCTCCTGTAAGAACTTTAAAGTCTGGCACAAACCTACGCATGCTCATAAAAAATTGACCATTACCTTCAATATCTAGATCAAAATCTCCAGATTGAATAAATGATACAATAGCTGTTGATGTTCCTGTTGAAGATACTTCGTTGATGCCTTCTTCGTGAGAAAAATAAGTCGTAGCTCCATTGGTATTTGTTACTCCAATTATTGTAGGAAAAGTTGGAGTTGCATTACTTATAAATTGTGTGGCATATGGATTATCAAATATAGTTGCATCCTCATAAGTTGTTCGTGGTAAAGTTCCTGTGGTCCATACTTTCTCATCATAATTATAAGATACAATTCGATCAATTTCTGTAGATCCATTTTTTGCATAAAACCAATTTATTTCTGAAAACAAATTATTAATTCCTGCATATACTATTTCACCTGCAGTATAGTTTATACCTAGGTTGTCGCCTGTATCTAAAAATACAAAGTCTTCTACAAGACAAGGTAATCCTTTTACAGTACCATCAAATACAAAAAAACCACCTGACTGTCCCATCCAATATACAGCACCATTAACAAAAGCCATAGAATGTTGTCCTATAGCACCACAGTTAGAACCTACTTGTCTTATAGAAAAAGTAAAAGGTGGGCCTACAAACTGCATGATGTATGCAGCCGTATCCGTCAAAATTAAAATATAGTCTTTACCTTTTGCAGCTCCAACAATTTTTGTACCTGAGTCAAGTCTAAAAGTTCCTGCTGTGTTAGTTGAAGTTGGCGTATAAGTGCTTTTGCTTTCTTGATCTGAAAATCTAATAAACATTTTATCTTGTGTATCAGTGTCACCTATTGTTGTTTCTGTGCCTAGCATAATAATATGCCTATCTCTCTCTGAAACTATTGACATTACTGATGCTGTTGGAGCTCCTGTCACAATGACGGCTCTAGTAGAGAGTGCATTGGGATCAGCATGAATTGGATTCCAAGAAAATGTTTTACCATTTTTTACTGTAGCAATTAATTGTTCACCAAAATTATCTAAAGACCATGAAGCAGGGTCTAGGACAACTGTAGAAGTCGTAGTCGCTTGTCCCCATCCAATAAAGTTAGATGCGTCTGTTACTGTCGCCAAGTTGCTGTGTGACGCTGCTGTAGTTCCTGAAGCTCCCCTTGATGCTATAACAATGTCATTACTGCTAATTGAGCTATAAGTAATAAGCTCTGCTCCAATTAAGACGGTTCCTGAAGTAGGCAATCCAGTGGTCGATGTCAAAGTTATATTGGTTACAGAACCGTTGTTACCACCGGAAGCTGTTAGTGCTCCATTTAGAGTAGTGGTCAAAGCTCCTGAAACCGTACCTCCGTATTGTCCAGTTCCAAAACCAAAACCAAATGTTTGTGTTAACGGTCCAAATTGTGCATACGGATTAATGGTCGCTGCTCCGGTGGCCGTTGTTGTGCCTGATGCAGCAGAGGATACTTGTATTGTAAACGTGTTTGTTGTTGCTGATAATACTTCAAAAGGATTATCGGTAAAAAGTGTTGTAGCATATCCTGATCCAGTGGGAACAGTTACGCTTGTAAATGTAAATAAATCTCCAGCTACTAAACCGTGTGAGGTTTTATTTACAGTAATGGTTTGTGGAGCAGATGTAGAGGAAATAGTAAAAGTGGCACCTGTTATTGCTGTATCAAGTGGGGTGACATCATAAAATGCACCACTATAATATACAAACAAAGCTTTGTGAGTTCCTATTGCAGCATAGGATCTACCGTCAAGATCTGACCATATATGTTGCTCTCTTGCAGCCCCTACTAGTGTATTAGAAGTTAATTGTCTCCATCCACCTATTTTTTCAGGTAATCCATATCTAAACCTAACATTATCCCCATCAGTCCATTGACCTTCGGCTCCTGTTTCTGTGACTTGTTTGTTAAATCCTGGTCTAATATTTACACTATTTAAAGGCATAGGCTATTATACTACATAGATAGCTTTGTTTAAAGGCTTTCGGGTTTTTTTGGTTCTGTGCCCTCTGCATTTGTGTTATCTTTTGATATAATTTTTCTTACTTCTGGTTGAAAATGCTTTTGAAAAGATGCAACTATTGCTACTAAATGATTGCCAAAATGTCTGAATGATTCTGGTGTAAAATGTATCCTTTTATGTCTTTTAATTATCTCAACTTCAGCATCTGAAAATTCAATGTCTGCTGATCCGTCTTTTGGGCTTTGTTTAAATATCATGGTTTGTTAACTCCTAAGGTTGGTCTTTGATCAAACTTTAAATGTTTGTTTGGTCCGTTTGCATCCACATAATGTATGAATATTTGATTACTATAATCTCCTTCAAAAGGTTCTCTCCAATGTTCTAACTCACATCCAAGATAAACACAAGCATCACCTGGCTCCATAACAACAGGAGCACCTTCCATATATATAGGCCATTTAGTTCCATCAGAACCAATTGCTATTGTAGCTGATATTTCACAAGAAGGTCTATCAGTGTGTTTTTTTAAATCTGCGTATTTAGAGTAAGTTCTAAAAAAACTATAAGTTGGTAAAAGTTTAAGATTACAAATCTCCTCCATTTTCTTTTGATATACTAACATTAAGGACTCAGCTAATACGTCTCCATATTTCATTGTATCGTAAACGTCTGATTGAATATTATCAAAATCAGTTTCATTATTTACGTGAGTCATTAACATATATCTATCAATCAAATTTACTTCATCTTGAGATATAAAATTTTTTATTAATTTATATTTAAAATCTTTTAATGTGCCCAACATACAACTGAATACCTTGTTCCTTTTGTTACTGGTGTTACTCGATGAGGAAATAGAAAACCAGAGGGCCAAATCAAACAACTATTTTTTTTGGGTTTTATTGACATAGAATCATTACTTTTTGGAAATGCAAACTCTATATTACCGCCTTCATAATCATCGTTTAAAAAAAATATACCACTTAATTGTCTATTGAGTGTAGAACATTGATCAAAATGCCATTTGTAATGTCCACCTACTTCGTATTTTAATAATTGAATGTTTTCAATATTCATTATTGATCCAGTAGGGATGTCGTTTCTTTTCATCCAATCTAACATCAACTCTCTAAAAACTTTTGTTAACCAATTTGACCAATGAACTTCTGTCATTGATTTTGAAAATCTTACTAATTCTTTTGTAAAAACGTTTCGTACTTCTTTATTAGTTATAGTTTTACCTGCGCTTACAACACATGCTTCTTGATATTCAAAATCATCACACACTTTTATTAATACGTCTACAGCTTGTTCTTTCATAACTTGTTCATAGGTGTGAATATAATTTTTTATTTCCATGACTTTTTTTTCCAAAAAATATTTTTATATTGATGTATAAACCATCTAGACAAAGATAAGACTGTTATATGTGGATCTTGTTTGGTGTATCCAATCTCCATTTGCCATTCATCCCTTTTGAATGGTATTACTTGAACATAAGGAGTTCCAGCTTTAATTAATGTATTCAAAGATGGGTATTTATCTCCGTTTAAAACAATAGGAAAATTTACAGGTAATGTGTAGGTATCTGTATCTACAATACCTGATAAAGTAAAAAATCTATCGTCTGAATTATTTAAAGGTGTTGTGAATAAACAGGAATATCCAGGTGGTGTTTTTATAATCCACGGATTTAAAATTTTATAAAATGGTAGATGTTTGTTTTCATGAGCGAAAGGACATTTATCACCAACTTGATTTATTGGATGAACATCACCATTATTGGTATTCAAATTCAAACCCATACTGTTTACCCAGTCTTTCAAAGCTTCATAAGAAAACTTACTAAAACTATCTCTTTCACCTGTTTTTTCGTTATGCATATTATGTTCGATTGAAATATCTTGTGGTGTGTAAAGACTGTATCCAGATGTCAAGCTATCTAGAAAAGGTATGCACCCTTTAATTGTTCTTTTTTCTTTAGTATGTTCTAATTCTTTAAACCACTGTGGAATATTTACTTTTATGGGTTTAGGATGAAAGGCTTTTAGATCAACATATTCTGGTCGTGCAAGAAATTGGATCTTGATGGGCATCCAACATATATACTTTAATTTATATTATTTGCAATCCAGAAATCCAAGTAACGCCTGTGTCGTCCCAATGTTTTTCAATCGACCCTGTATGTGGATAAGTAACAGTTGAAGCATCAAAATTTTCTAACACTGTTATATACGCAGCGCACTCGTCTTTTTTCCACCACGATGTACTTCCATCAGATGCACTATCTTTTTGGTATTGTTCAAGGGCAGCTTTTTTATTAGTAATGTAAAGTTCTAAATCAGTTTGAGTTGGGTAAACAATATTTAGATCTTCATAAGTGACTGTAGCACCATCCCATGATGGTTGTTTAGTAAAATTTCTTACAGCATTAAAATCTTCATCAGAAACATCAACAGCAGTTACACCAGTAATAGTGCTTCCGATAGCTGTCCAATCTGCATCTGTAGCAATGCCTGAAAAATTCAAATCATTTGTATGAAATATTAATTTACTCATTATTAGACTCCTGTGTTTTCATAAATAAATACAGCACCTTTGGTACCACCTGAAGCACTTCCGTTTGGTGAATTACCTTTGGTACCACCATTTCCAAAAGAAGTTCCTAAATGGAAACTTCTTAAATTATTTGTCATATCTAATTTAGCACCTGGAGCTGTTCCATCGTTTCCAGGAGGGCCTGCTTGGTGATAAGTATTATTTGGAGCTCCGTTACCTGCGTTGGATGTTCCAACGTTAGCTACTGAAGAGGAGTTACCCGCGTTACCCGCAGTTCCATTTCCGCCACCGCCATACATTCCACCACTACCTGCGTTACCGACTGTAACTGTGAGAGTTGCTGGGTGAGTTACTGGTGCACCAAAGAATCCGAAACCTCCGTCTCCTCCGTTACCACCGCCTCCAGTTTGTCCTCCGCCAGATCCGCCTCCACCGCCAGCCCAAATTAATGCACCGACATAAGAAGCGTTCGCACTTGTAGTGTAGTTTGTTGAATTTGTTGCGTATTGTTTTGGTTCAAATGCGCCACCACCTGCTGATCCTGAAGAGGCTGCAGTTAATCTTCCTTGTGCATCGACAGTAATTGTTGCAGATGTGTAAGTTCCTGCAGAAACAGTTGTGTTTGCCAGTTGGTCAGCTCCAACAGCATCGTCACCAACTTTTGCTTGAGTGACAGCATCGTCTGCAATCATGTCAGTAGCAACTTGTACTTCACCGATGGTTCCAGCAGAAGCTGCTCCTAAAACTCTATTAGCAGTTGTAGTGTCTTGCATTTTTGCAAAAGTTACAGCGTCATCTGCAATTTGAGCTGTAGCAATAGTTCCTGATATGTTGGCAGCAGCTACTGTGCCACCTAAAGTGTCTAAAGAAACTTCATTCAGATTTGTTCCATCAGAATAAGCTGCATAAATTTTTGCTTGGTCTAATGTAAATCCTGAGCCAGATGCAGTTTTAATTGTAAGGTTTGTTGGATTAGTTAATCCTGTTGCATCAAAAATATAAAATTTTTCAATTGAATCTGGTATTGTACAAATTGTGCTTGCAGCTATTGAAGCTGTTGCAAATTTTATAACTAAATTTCTTGCGTTTGATAAAGCTCCGTCTGACATTGCAAGAGCTAAAGTTCCACCGCTTGATAATGTAACTTGTTCAAATCCCGCAACTGCTTGTTGTACTAAATTTAAATTTGTATTTGTCTTATCCCCCCATGTACCAGCGTTTTCACCGGTAGCCATAAGTTCTAGTTTAAGATCACTCGAATATGTTGATGCCATAAAAAATTCTCCTTAATATTTATAATTTTACATTAACTAAGCTGCTAAATCAACTGTAGTCCACGTGTTATTTACACCAAGATCGACCTCTTGCCATGAGGTTATATTAGGGCTGCCCACTGAGCTTGTCAAGGACATGCCAGTTAATGCAACATTTGCATTAGATTGTGTGCCTTCATCTCCTAATGATATAGATAAAGCTAAACCAGAAACACCTACTAATACCATAGGTATTTCTGTGATTGTTCCAAGACTTGACGTTAAAGCTTGTCCAGATACAGACTCGGTAGTGGTTTGTACTAAACTGTCATTTCCAAGAGATAAATTTAATGCAGTTCCTGTTACTGGAACATCTAAAAATAGACCAGCAATTGAATTTCCAATAGAGGATGTTGCGGCTTGTCCAGTAACAGATTCATTCGTGCTTTGTACTAAAGATGGTGAGCCTATTGACGAAGTCATTGTGTGCTCTGACACAGTAATTGATAAATCTGCATCTGCAGTTACTGAGTAAACTCCAAAAGTCATTGTCAAAGCTTGACCAGTTACAGAGACACTTACGTCTCCTTTTACGGTTTGAGTTCCTATTGCTGATGTTAAAGCTTGTCCAGTAAGTGATACTGAATCTGCTTGACCCCAACTTTGATTACCCCAAGTATCTCTTCCCCAACCAGCACCAATTAAAAATTCAGGATCAATTGTTGTTTGCCCAGCAGACATAGAAGCTGAGCTTCCCGTAACTGGTACACCAATATTAATAACACTTGATTCAGAAAAAGTTTGTAACAGACCAGCAGTCGTCACTGACTCTGTGTGTGATGTACCTGAAATGTCATCACCTATTGATGATGTTAATGCCTGTCCCGATACTGAAATATCTGCGTTTGCAGTTACTGTTTCTGAACCGATAGCGGTTGTTAAAGATTGTCCAGTTACAGTTTCAAATGGTTGTAATTGACCCCACGCGTTTAAGTTCCACGCATCTCCACCCCAACCAACTTCAATAATTCCTTCAGCAGTTACTGAACCGATAGATGAGGTTAATAAACCAGCGGTTGTTAAGCCTACAATATCTCCAGTTCCAGCAATAACTGAATTTACAGATAGTGAAGCTGCTTGACCTGTTGTTGTAATCAAGAATGAAGCTCCGCCTACTGCAGTTCCCACAGATGATGCAAGTGCAATCCCTGAAACAGATACGTTTGCGTTAGCGGCTAACGACTCATTTCCAGTAGCACTGGTTAATGACATTCCAGTAATACTTGTATTTAAATTTCCTTGTTCTCCCCATAATCCTTCGGACCAATCTAACGCGCCCCATGTTGTAGAGGTGATATCAAAAATACCACCCATGCCAATTCCATGAACATAACATAAATAATAAAAATCAGTTTGTGATGATGGAGTAACTTCTATATATCTCGTGGTCGCTGCATTGAAAGTTGTTGTGTTGGTGTAAGCAGCTTGATTACTGCTTCCATCAAGATAGTAAGTAACTCCAGATGATATTATACCTGAGGTGCTAGTGTTGGTTGAAAAAATTAATGGGTGATTATCATTACTTGCAGCACTTTGTTCAAATCTTAAAGTACCACCTTCAACCCAAGATACAGTTCCTGGGCCTGTAGCGTTTCTGGCACCATCCAAATAAAAGACGTTGCCTGTTCCTCCGCCATATAGATCTCCCGATGCTACGGTTACTGTATAAATACGTTCAGCCATAGCACCGGAATCTCTCTATTAAGCTATTCTTAAAATCGCGGCTGCAGTAGTGAATGCAGGGAACTGAATTGTAAAAGTTCCTGAAGTTGCAGTTTTATCTCCGCCAAAATCTAATACAGCAACAGCGTCAGTGGTATTTGATCCACCAGCAGTTGTTGTATTGTAAATCAAAGCTCCTCTTGCAGTAAGGGTTACACCAACAAACGATAAGTCAGCAAAATCAGTTATTGCTGTATTTGTTGCTAATGATGTTCCCACATTGACAAGAGCTTTTCCACCAGCTGTGTATCCAGATGGTGAGGATACTTCATTAGATGTTGCGTATCCTACTGTTGATTTTCCTAAACTCGCAGAGTTAGTAAACATAGCTAATTTGTATGTACTACCACCTGGGTTTTGAAATTTATGTGCGCCTTCAAGTAATTCTTTTTTGAAAGAATTACAGATTGCATTAGTTGTTATTGCCATTGTTTTTCTCCTTTTTAAACAGTTGTGTTTGGAGATGGAGACGGTATTTTAATTCTTGGAACACCATCATCATACTCCGCACGTCTTCTTCTGCCCATTTGTTGTAGGGCAAAATTTTGTATCTCTTCACTATACTTGGAATTATACAGGTTGTATAGATTATCCGGTCCTTTTAAAAAACTAAATGCCTCAGCCAATACACCATGTAACAACATGGACTCTTGATAAGTAGACAAAAAAGTATTGTTAGTTGAAGTGAAATTTGGTGGATCTTTAATATAATTAATTTGGACTGTACTCGCATTTGCAGGCGTGGGTGCAACTAAAATATTAAAATCATCGTAATTTGCAAAATATTTAGGAGTTCCTTGTGTTCCCGTACTATTGAATTCAGATATAAAACTAATATCTCTTTTTTCTAAAAAAGTTCTTGTTCCACTTGATCCCACATGTTCTACAGATCTTAATATCAAAACATCTGAAGGCATAGATACAGCTCTGTTACCAGCAGTAAATGTAGAAGTAGCATATTTTCTAAGATCATCATAATCAACCTTTCCTGCTACATCTAATTCAACAGATCTTATAAAATCTTGTATAATTGCATCAGTCAAAACTGTGCTACCTACTTCAGTATAGTTTCTTACTTGTGTCAAAAAATTAGAGTGAGTTATTGCCATTATGTTATACTTACCTCCACTTTACCTACCACGAGATCAGCTTGTCTTCTAATATTTTGTATTGATGGATCTTCAGGTATCATAGAATGCATTATGGTTGTTACACCATTTCTTATTACTGGAAATTCTTGTGTTCTAAATGCAAACTGTCCAGGTAAACTTAAATTAGCCACACCAACTGAAGCTCCACCTGAATCAGATATAGTAGCATCTTTATCTGCTAAAAATTCTTGACTAGGTTGTTGAAATTTCATTACTCTTGGGTTTTGTAGTGCAATAGCATCTGCAGTGGTTCTTCTTCTACGTATCTGCGGGTGCTTTGGTTCAAACTCCGTATAGTGAACTAAAGATCCATTCCATTCTTTGACCATTTCTTCATATGGAAATTCCATACCTGATCTGTCAGATATTGCTTTTGATCTTTTTCCTGTTGCGTATGTTCCCATAATTAAATTCCTGACGGATAAAATGATTGTGGGCTAATATATGTAGAAGTTCTTTGTCCATCTTCATCAAGAGCTCTTTTCATTTCATCTTCGTATATTTGTTTGTTTTGTTGAACTAATTGAGGTGCTTTTTTCATAGCAAGGTAGTACCCTAAACCTGCAGCCATACATGGCAGAAATCTATATGCAACATTTGCTTGGTTGCTATAAGCACCAGCGTCTTCAATTCTTTTTAAAACAAAATATTTGAGTGCAGTATAAGTATTTAAATCTGGTGTCTGATATAAATTGATAATAGGTGTTGTTTGTCTATCTACATAATATTGTGATGGTGTGCCTGTAGATAATTTGTTTGGAATTGCAGCATACGCTGATCTGTCTATTTTAGTAAGAGACACATCTTGGGTTGAAGAACTATTACTTGCAGCTAATGTAGAAGATATAAAAGCTTCTAGAACATCACTTACGTCTGTGTCTACCGTATAAGAGGCTTGACCTGAAACTAACGTTTTTTCATTAAGCTCTACTTTCCATAAGTGAATACCTCTGTTACCCCATTCTGCAAATAATAAATTTAAACTAATTCTTGCAGATCGCAGATCATATCCTGAGTTTGTTGTTACCCCACATCTTTGATAACCTTCTTGAATAATATCATCTATGTTAAGATCAAAACTTGTAGTTCCTGATGTTGCCATTATAAAATATCCTTGTAGTAATCAACTAAACCACCAGTTTTTTTTCCTGGTTTACTTTTTTCAAAACTTGGAACAGGTCTACCTTTACCAGCATCTCCATAAGCACTTGTAGTGGTATCTATTTTCATAGATCTTGGTAAATCAGCTTCTGATTGAAATTTAGGTTTTTTTGGTGGTACTATTATTTTTTTACCTTTTTTAAATCCCATATGCTTTTGGCCTGTCTTTCTTTGTTCAACTCTTTTTTTATTTGTAAATTTTCTTTTAGTTAAAGCTCTTACAATTCTTGGTCTTCCAAACCTTTCAATAAGATCTACAATTTTAATATCTTTTTTAGTCATTTCTAAATCCTTTAAGCAATGGTCCATAATATTTTGCTAGACTTGGATTGTTAACTTTCTTACCTGCTAGCTCTGAATGCATGTAGGAACCAATGTAAGGTTCTTCTTTCATCCTTGTTCCAGGAGCTTTTGATGTTGTTTCAGAGAATGCAGCTCTACCCATGGCAGCCTTCATTACTTTCTTACCAGCAGGCACACAGTTAGGCACCATCTTACTACCTTTTTTCTTCATACCTTTTTGAACGTATCCGTCCCAACAGGGTCCTTGTTTTGCCATCAGTCCTCCTTTTTAGCGGCCGCTTTGAGAATGGTTTGTTTCTCCTTTTTGCGGTTGTACAACTTCTTTGATTGTACCACTTTATGTTTAAATGATCTAGACCTTAGATTTTTGGCTATTGGATTAAACGATATCCTTAGCTTTTCCAAGAATAGGTTTGTATTGCGTTTTGCCATCTTGTTTAAATGCATGTAAAAAACTAGCTCTTGGCGTGTCAGGCACCCAACTAGCGTGAATCCACCCACTATTAGGTTCGCCAGGAGTGTAGAACTCGAGGATCAGCTGATCTGGCTGCAGGTTTGATTTTATCCAATCAAAAAGTTCAGCGTTGTCTACACCAACACATTCAAAGTCTGCGGCTTCAGCTTTTGCATGTTGGCTATTTGCTGAACTATTTATTGCAACACATAATTCTACGCTACGAAATCCGCTGGTGATTTTTACTCTACCAAAATGGTCTCGTACTGGCTGTAAAATATTTTCACATAGTGCTTTCAATTTTTCTATTTGTTCTGCGTTTGGATTATTGTTGATTCCCTTACGTATAGCAGTATCACTTTTAGTAAGCTCTGAAAGAGTAAAGTTACGAGATAAATTCATTTAAAATCCTTTTATTATTTTTGAATTAAATACAATAGCATATTTTTTAGTGTGTGTTAAATTCCTATGTGTATAATGATCTAAATCTCCACTAAATATAACAAATTTACCTCTTGTTGTTTTTACTTCTTTTTTAATTTGAGGAAAATATAGTATTTGTTCTACATCGTTTAAATAAATTATAGCTGAAAATACACAAGGAGAATGATTATGTTGTTTTGTACTGCCTGCAAATCCTATTTCTATTCCCCATACTTCATGTATTTTATATTTTGGTAATGCTACTTGTTGTTCAATTTCATTAAGAATATTTACTATGATTTCACCAATCTCTGGGTCATTCATAAAATATTGCCAGTCTGTCATTCCACCATTTACATTTGTTATATCGTTTTTATTAGATGGATCTTTAATACCAGTTTGAATTTTTTCTATAAGAGATTTAGAATCTAAATCTATTTCGCCTTCCATGAAAAAATATTCTTTTTTAAATGTACCTTCAAAAAATCTATTTATTTTTTTCATGCATTTCGTAAAACATTCTGTCTGAGTCCTCAGTTACCATTTCATTATCTTCTGCATCCCAATAAGTAGTTTGGACTTTATAGTCAGGCCAGCTGCTATCAGTAGTATAACTGTTAACGTGCCAAAGGCAACGATTATTAGGCTGAGCTGCATAATTACCGTTATTAAGAGCCAAAATGTGTGCACACTTATGTTCTTGAGGTATTTCAGAATGTTCGGTATCCAAGATGTTAGTATCAGGGTGAGCCCAATCAATAGTGAATAAATACTTTCCATGATAAAATTTTTTATCAAGGCCCAAGTATTTGCCATTTAGACCATCCAACCAATCAAAGCAATGAACACTAGGCCAATAACTAAAACAATTCCACAATTCCAACTCGTGTGGCTGCATATCCGGCACTTCGGATCTAGAAAGATGTTTTTGGAAAAACGCTGAGATAGGCAACCTCCAATAACACGCACCGTTGGGTAACATGATATTAAATAAGATAGCACGACCTGAAATGGAAGTAATACCAAAGATAACACAATCACCAGACTGTCCTTTATATTCTTCATCCATGTCATACAAATATTCCTTTCTTATCTTACAATAAATTGGTGGTATATTCGCATTTAAATATGCCATTACTTAAGAATTAATTTTTTTATACTTTTACTTCCGTCAATATTTGATTCAAGCTCTGCCATAGATTTTATGCATTGATATTTTACGTTACCACCAATTGCTAGCCCACGCTTTGCCACACGTGCCCCCTTAAGACACTCAGACATGGAAGTTTGAATACGAGCTTCCTTAATCTCTCCTCCTATAATCATAAGCAAAGCAATCACCATCTCTGTCATTGATGACCTCCATTTGCTCTTACCTTATCTTTTAATATTTCTATATCTTTTAAAGCTTTTTCTAATTGTTTTGTTACAAATTCTATATTAACTTTATTGTGCATCATATCTTCAATTCTTATTTCAATTTTTTCTACAGACGAATAAAGATCTTCTAGTAAAAATAGTTGTTCCTGATCTACGGGGACTTGCTCAGATTTTTTAAGTAAATCATTTTCAAACAACTCACGTGATGTCTCTAACGAAGTCAGTCTCCCAGTCAGTTCGGTATAGGCGATTACGCCAGCCACGACACCTGCGATTATCATGAGCATGTTCCTAATAGGCATACTCACCGAAGTGTTCTCAGATATTTTCATTGTATAATTTTATCTCCCATCAGTTTTACATCAGGATTTTCTTTTTTGTAATCATCTTTAAGATCATCCCAATGGCTTCCTTCAGGTTTCTTGTTCTCAGGTATAATTATACCAGAACATTTTTCTACTAGCAATGCGAAGTTTGGATTACGTTTAATAGTGGGATTATTGTTAACTTTTCCACACATTTTCATCAGCTCCAATTGTTGTTTCAATTGTGCATTTTCTGTTTGTACTTTTCTAAACTCTTTTGTGCAGGCAGAACCTAAATACTTTCTCCAAGTAAATCTAATCGATTGATCATCAGAAGGGCTATTATAATTATTATCAGGATTATTGTGTCTATACCTATTTTCCGAATCCCTTTGTTCAACCGATATGTCAAAAGAGCCAGTACTACAAGTATTAGTACCGTCATTGAGATACTCATTTCTAGGATACGCAGGCTCCACGAAGATTGCTAGCATGCAAATTAAAGCTATCAATAGTGCTGTAAAAAAATAATTCATCCTGGCGTTCTCCATGATTCATAAATCCTATCTGCTTAAATCCTTAATATCATAAGCATGCTCTCTAACTTCATCGGCTAATTGTCTGTATAAATTTTCTGCCATCTGCCATGTTGCTTCAGCAGAGGACAATCTTGTATTAATTTCTGCTACATTTTTTTGGGCTTGTTTGAGATCTCTTTGTAAATTTATTATTTCTTGCTCTGATCCGTTGATACTATCTGTAAGGTTAACGACATAACGAACCCCTGTAAAAGTTCCGACTAAGACCGAAGCCACAACCGGAACCATAACAATATTCTTTTTTAATAAATCTACTAAATTCATTACTTCACTATTAAAGCAACGACTAAAACTACAAACACAATAGATTCAATCTTATGGTTTGCCCAATAATGAATAGCTTTGTCTTTTATTTTTTTTATCATGTTTCTCTCCTTTATTATTTCATGTATACAATTTAAACATCCGCAGTCTACCACTGTCAAGCACTGGTTAGTATTAAAATAAGGACCTACACCTTTACAATGACAAGGGTGTCCACAAGAAGAACATATTAACATTTCCATCTTCTTCTAGCTTGTCTTAATCTTGAGTTAGGATCTTTTGCAGCTTTAGGAAACTTTTTCATTTGTCCTGCTGATCTTGCACAATATGATTTTCTTCTTGCAGCAGCTTTAGATCCTGGTTTAACTTTACCAGTAACTGCTGTTCTTAATTTTGATCCAGGATTATCACGTCTGTATCTTGCAACTCCTGCTGCAGTCATACCTGCTCCAGATTTAGTTGATCTAAAATTCTTTTTGTTTCTTGGTGGCATTGTATCTCCACCTCTTTTAAATTTTTTTGAAATTTTAATACCTAGAAATTTTTTTGGATCACTCTCTCCTTCAAAAACAAATTCGCCACCAGGTGTTTTAAATTTATCTTTGCCAGATGATTTTCCATAAGAGCCTGTAAGTGTTATCTTTGTATCATTTTTATCATACACATCATAAGAGCCAGAAATTTCATAATTTCTACTCTCTTTCTTATGTGTTACTGGACCATATTTATTGGTGCCTCCTGTAATCTGCACTTTTGGTAAAAGTTTTAATTTACTAAAGTTTGACATAAATATCCTACGTGAAAGTTATTGTAACACCACCTGTATTCGCCACTGTTGCATGTATACCATCTTTAAATAATATACCTGATCCAGGCACGAATAAATCTAAGCCCTCTGTATCAAATAAAAATGTTGCAACAACATCTCCTGAGCTCCCACCAGATCTAAATATAATAGATCCGTTTGTAGCTCCTTTTGCTTGGACGGAAGTTAACCTTGTTCGATTTGTTTTGCCCGTGCCACCTACAGGAACCATTTGATCCGTTGAGGTAACATGGGCAACCGACTGGTCGCTTGTAAAACTTCCGCCACCACTCATAATTATTTGTTAGTTGTTGTTAAGTTAGGCCCTGAAAATTTATCAGTTAATAAAGTATAAGCTGTAACTTTAGTCTTTGTTTTACAAAAAATACCTTTTGGAAACAGAATACCATCTTCAGGAAAATTAAAATTAATTACATCACCTGATGGTACATCAGCTTGAAACATAGTAGTTCCAGTATTTGAAGTAGTTGTTAGTTCTAGAGTTCCAGCACCAGTGCCATCAGAGGCAATAATTATACCTCTTAACCTTACAGGAGCAGCGATTATAGCCGAAGCTCCAGCTGCTGCATCTGATCTTGTGGCTTGTATGTCAGTTTTTGCTGCCATTTAATCTCCTCTTGTTTGTGGCTCCCGAAGGAGCCACTAATTTTATTTATTAAAACTGTTGAATGTTTAAAATAAATCTAAAGTTACCGTTAGCTGATGCGTTCACAGTGTTTGTAATTTGCAAGAAAATATTTCTTGCTGCGCCAGAAACGTTAGCAGCTGG
>Ga0209232_1000334_pt1 | contig 30148 bp, 34 predicted proteins | sample ETNvirenome_2_60_FD_184066 | JGI IMG/M metagenome (GOLD analysis project Ga0209232, IMG submission 184066) | Marine viral communities from the Pacific Ocean - ETNP_2_60 (SPAdes) (version 2) | ecosystem: Environmental > Aquatic > Marine > Oceanic | place: Pacific Ocean | collected 2013-06-22
GAGCTGCCGTTAAACCAGCCCTAGTATTCCGCCGCTACCTGCCTGTCGTCTCATGGCCAGTTCACGATCTTGAGGGTCTGGCAGAATCGTGGGTGACATAGCGGGATTTATTTTTGGTCGTGGGGCAATCGGTGGCGCCGCAGTCAAACTATTCATCACGTTGAAAGGAGGAGGTTGCATCTCTGCTGGCACAGGCTCACCTCTGGTTTGTATCTCTTCTTGAAGCTCTTGAATTTCCTGTTGCATGTTTTCTCTCGCTCCTTCCCGAAGCTCAGCAGATCGCTCACCTCGAAAACCAAGATCGTCCTCTCCTTCACCCTCGTACAATTCTCCAAGGGTTGCTTCAGTGCCTCTGGCGACTGATTGCGTTGTAAAGAATATAGATGGATTGACTGATTGAATAAACTTGGTTAGGTCAGCAGCAAGACTTGGATCAATCAAAGCGTTAATCAAAAGGTCTTCATACCTTTCTCTCTGCAAGCCTATTACCTTGTCAGTGACGTCATCGAACCCTCTCAATAAAAATCTTTGAGGGAGCTGGACCAAAGACAACGCTGCTTCTCCGACTTTTAAACCCAAACCTTTTGCTTCGTTCTCCATCATCCGAGACATGCTCTGCAAAGTTTGTGTTGGAGATTGGGATTGCGTTGCGATGTAAGAAGTTGCTTGCATGATTTCAACCAGATCAACAAAGTTGTTCAACTCTTCTGGATCAAGCATTTCTTTATAAACCGTAGCTCTTCTGCCTCTGGCTGCACGACCAATCGTGCTTATTTCAGATGTAGCAGCAGAAACTATTTCATCAGGAGTACCTGCTGTTGCAATATCAAGTTGCTTTGCTGCCGCCTCATCAACTTTTTGGCCAGCAAAAGGAAATGCTTTTCTTACATTACCTCTAAGGCCCAGCCTGTTTAAAAACTTGTTGGCGCCGCCTAAAGGATTAATGGTTGTTGTCAGGGCGTCATCAAACTGGGTACGAAGCCAAGTGCCTTTTAGATTCTGCCAAACCTGCGGGTCTTCAGTCTGAATAAGACGACGAAGATCTCGAACCTCTTTTGGTTTGATGGACCCATTAAAAAGTTTTTGAGTCAAGCTGGCGGCTTTTGTCCCACCAAGCTCAACGGCTCTTGCAAGAGAGTTGATTACGCTTCTTTCTAAAACCTGAAGATGTCCTTTAGTAGGATCATAAATAGAGGTCGCTCTTGCATACTCTGGGTTAGCTGCTTTTAATCGCTCCGAAACCTGACCCCTGATGTTAGACACCTTGGCCTTAATGAAGCGTTGATTATCTTTGGTTAGTCTTTCAATCAGTGGTCTGAAATCACGACTAAGCATATTGTGCAATGATTCGGTATCGGTCTTTAGGTTTTGTCCCATCAAGTCAATAAGCGCAGCTTGTTCATCAACCGCAGGATCGTCCTTCATGGCTTTTAAAACATCTGGGTCAACTGCTCCCATTTTCCTTTGATCGACCAACATGTCTCTTAGCTCAGTCAACGCCTTGTGATAGTCGGTTCCTTTTCGGATGTTAGGGTCTGCAAGCTCACCAACGACATCATCAAACAAATCTCTAGTGTCGACGTTAATGTCTAACTCGTAGGCGTTTTGATAGACAGGTTCAGCTCTCAGCTTTCTTTTGTCAGCGATCTTTTTAAGAACAGACTCCGAGGCCAAAGCGATATCATAATCGGCATCCAATGCCGGTTTACCGCTTAACTTGTCTTGTTTTCTCGCAAACTTTCCAGAAAGTATTTCGTTAAAAAAATCTTCTGCCGACTCTTCAACTTGTAGTGCGCGACTGTTGTAAAAATCAAATAGCTTTTGAGAGGTGGGTTGCATTTGAAGATATTTCTGGATCATCGCTCCATCGCTCGCCATGAGCTTAGCCTCTGGCCGAGTAATCACGATGCCTCTGTCAGCAGCTAAGTTTATTAACCGCTCAGTATCTTCCCCGCCTTCTTTTATAATTTCCATCAAGGTTTGACGGCCCTCGACTCCGGGGAATTTTGTGACAGTGCCTCTAAATAATTTTGGGAAAGACTCCGCTGGCAAACCAAAAGGCAACAGCGCAAAAGCAGAGTTTAAAGCAAGGTCGCCAGCTAACTTACCGGTATCCAAAGGTGGTCCGTCTAACGCATTTGACAGGCCAGCTCTTAGCGCATAGAACAATCCTCCGCCCGCAGCTTGACCAGCAGCAGCCAAGGACACGGCTCCCGGCGCTCCACCATAAGCTCCTCCAACCATAAATCCAGCGGTTTCAGGAACCATTTCAAACACGAGTTGTCCGGCAGGAAAAACTCTACCGAAGATATCATCTGTTTCTAAGCCAAAGCCTATGTCAGCATATTCTTTATATTCTTTTGTTGGGTCGTTCGGATCAATGTAAGAAAGGTCTTCGTCTTTATCAATAAAGTACAAATCGCTTGGTTCAATTCCGCGCTCTGATTTTAAATTAGGAAATCTTTTGTTTGCTAAGTATGTTGCTTTTGCTGACTCATCATTAGACAAACCAGCAACAAGCGCCTGTAGCGCCCCTGTGCGCTCGTTCTCCTGCTCAATACGCTTCTTGTCTTCCTCTGGGATGCTTTCCAAAAGCTCGTCTCTTATCGCATCAAGCTTCGCCTTATGCTGATCTCCCATACCGTTATTATTGCTTTTTATGTCTTCTTTTAACCGATCGAAACCAGCTTGATCACTAACTATGTAATCAATCCCATCTATTTTTATCTGCATACTCACGCTGCTAGTATCCGCTACCGGTCATGTCTGTTGGAGCAGCAGCTTGTTGTTTCGAGATCCTGTCTAGATAACCCTTACGCCAAGCGCTTGCTTCTTTGGTGGATTGCAAAGCCGCTTGATTTAAAATGGCTCTGTCGTCTTCCGTTAAAAAAGGATTTTGTTGTTGCCAATTTTCCTGATAAGCCCTTAACGCTGAAGCAACTTCTTCGTCTGACATTTCGCTGGTATATATTTTTCCTTCTTTAGCGTCTCTGACAAAGTCAGTTTTAAATCTTGCTTGCAGGTCTGCTATCTTTCTTAAATAACCAAGTTGCTTTTTAAAGCCCTCTAAGCTTTGCCCCAAGTTAGCCGAAGCTCGAATAAATAATTCCATTTCCCTGTCAGACACGGCACCCTTCGTTTGCCCAACAAGCGCCATCGCAAACCGCGTTCCAAGAGAAAGCATAAGCTCTTGGTCGCCAATTGTTTCTGAGTCATCGATAACGCCAAGCTCAGTTAACAGTTTTCTAAAAGGAAGCGTGTTGGAAGCAATCGTGCCGAAGTTTTCGTCAGTAAGTTTTTCGGAAACAATTAACGCCTGATCAATAGAGTTACGCTGATCTTTTGCGTTATTTCCCTCTTTCACCCAAGCATCAATCATGTCAGATGCAGCTTTGCCTTCCGCTTTAGCAAAGTAGCTGGCAGTTTTGGGCGCCTCCACCGTCACTTGGCTTTCAGCCTGACCGGTTACAGTTACGTTCCGGTCAACACCCAGAGGGTTGTCTTTAGTTCTATTATTACGATAAGCCTCTTGTGTTTTCCTGTCGTAGTCAGGAACCGGCACCTGAATCCGCTTGCCAGTTGGTTTTCCTTCAGCGTCAAGCTCATCCATTTCAAAAGTCAAATACTTCACCGACTTGTTGGCTTGCTTCATTTCTTCGATGATATATTTGCTTATTCTTTCTTTCGCTGCGTTTTCATCTGTTGTTGCAAGCTTTAAAGCTTCAATGCCAATCGTGCGATCGCGCTCTCGCTTCTCTCGATCTGTTTTTTCTAGCTGCTGATTAAAGGCAGCAAAACCCATACCCAAACCTCTGGCAAAACTTCCGGGTCCGGTAGGCTGGCTCAATAACTGTGCGCCAAGGTTGCTGGCTAAATCAAAAAGATCAGCTCGTCGACTGTCTGGAATAATTGCAGAAAAACGATCTGCGTATTTCTTTTGAGCTTTCTCAAAGTCTGGTACAGCAAAAGCTGTTTCCATTCTGTTCATCTTGGCTGCTCTTTCTCGAATATCGAGCGCCCTATCTAACTGATCAAAACCTAAATCTATTTCTGACATTATGATTGGTACGGGTTAGATTGTGAATAATAACGGCTAGGATTCATGAAATTACCTAACGCTCCCAATGCGCTCAAGCCAACGCCCAAACCTGCTTGTAGAGGACTTGGTGTAGGCTGGAATCCAATATTCGTCTGCATAGCGCCTGTAGGCACTGTCTGGATGAATGGTAACAGGCTTTGATACTGGAGTAGTGGCGCCGTTTGCGCCTGTAAGGCGTTAGCACGGCTCGCCTGAAGCTGCTGTTGAGCTTGCTGCTGTTGCAGGTTGCCTCCCCCAAGAAGCGCCTGTATATCACCAAACCGAGCTGTTTGTGCTTGTCTTCCTAATCCAGAAAGGGCGCTACCAAGCCGTGATTGACCCAGCATCTGCTGCTGTCCTATGTTTCCGTACAGATTACCGAGTGCAGTACCAGCGCCATAACCACTTCTGGCCAAACCAGCAAGCCCACTTGCCGCTGCTCGTTCCGAAGCTAACTGTCTGCCAAATTCACCAAGACCGGTTCTCTGGGCCTCTGTAAAGCCTCTAGAGCGAATCCCGCCTAGAGCTTCTCCTAACCCACGACCAAGCGCTTCACGCCTCTCTTGGGATGTCAGACGCGCTCTGGACCCAAATGCGGATTCTCCTCCGGTCGCAATGTCTCTAGCGGTTTGCGCTATATCTGCCCGATCGCCAGCGTCCATGACGTCAGAAATCGTCTGCTGGACGACACGGTCTTCATAAGGGTTGTAAAATTGTTCCGTCATAGACGGGTCATAACCGCGAGTGGTTCCCCGCATAATGTCTTCTACGCCGCCCAAATCGTCTCTAAAACGCTCTGTAGCACCCTCAGTGACGCCTAAACCTCTTTCTAGTCCGCTTGTAAGGCTACCGATTCCAGATCGGTAAGCGGCTTCTGCGTCGCTTAAAAACCGTCCCTCAGATCCAACTCCAGATCTTGCGAGTTGAAATGCATCGAGCTGGTCCTGCGTAAGATCGGCTACTTGTTCTGGGATGACAACAGGATTGCCCTGATCATCAAAAAAAGTTCTTTCCGCCGCTCGCATTGCTCCGGGGATAAAACCGCCCTTGCCGTCCAAGCCAAATAAAAGTTGCTGCGTGGTGGGATCTAACCCTCTAGTTACCTGATCAACCGAAGCTGCGTATGGCATTGGACCAGAAGCACCTGCTTGAGCTGCTCGTAGATGATCAAAATCAGCTAGATCTCTTTCTAAAACACTTGATTTCTCACTTGGGCTTAAAAATGTTCCCATTCCTCCTAAAGAATCAACTTGCTCTTTAGTTACTTGTTCGTTAGTGAGTCGATCTAAAAACATTTCTTCAGGAGGCTCTTGACCAAGCCCAAGCATTGGCTGACTTCTAGCCACACCTGTAAACCTCATATCTTCATATGTCGGCCCTCCGGGCTGTCGGGTTTGTGAAGGAGCAGAAGGCCCACCAAGAAAAATTGGTTCTGGCATTGCTTTTGACATTGGGTTGCCGCCTACGCTCATAAGGCTGGCAAAATCTGAAGGATTTGTTCCTAAGTCTTCGCTTTCAAAGCCAGTAAGTTGAGGCAGTCCATTAGAAAATTTAATTGGATTAGGGCGATTAATAATTCCTGCTGAGTTTCTTTCTGGCTGACCACTTACGTTTAAACGCCCGCCAAGAAGTCTTTGTAGAGGGTTGTAAAAACCTAAAGCCATTATGCAACTCCCTCAAATAAATCCATAATCTGATACATGGTGTTTGTTCCAGCCTCCCTTCCCGGCTCGCCAGTAGGCGACAAGGTAACGATACCGTTGTTGTTTGCTACTGAATAAGCCCCAGCTCCTCGAACCGCTCTTCCCGTCATAACGAATTCCCCATCAGAAAGCATTGCAGGGACGTCGTCGCTCGTTTCGGTTCCCGGCCCATCAATATCACCATTCATTCGCACAAAGTCCTCCATGGCGACTGTACCGCCGTTGGCGTACTCAAGAGGCACAATACCACCCATGTGATACTGTTGTGCATAAGTTGAAGGCACAGCAGGTCTTCTTGGATCGCCGCCTTCTGAGGGCAATGCCCTGCCTCCGCTCAACGCCGGAAACGTGCCGCGAGGTAGTAAGCCAAACTCAACTGGGTTAGGCGCTTCCTGACCCATCCTTCTAGCTATCTCTGCTTCAATGTTATATCTGCCTGTTGGACCCATGGTCGTCAGCGGCGTCAATGGAACGCCTTTGTCTTTTCTGGTTTCATCCATTGCCAGCTTGGCAAGCGCAACAGCTGGAAGGCCAGCGCTTAACAAACCGCCAATACCCGGACCTCCGCCACTACCACCTAAACCAAACAAGGTGTTTAATATGCCTCTGTCTGCGGCCTGTTTGCCAAACAAAAACTCCATGGCTTTTGCAGCAGTTGACTGAGGTCGACTTCCAGCGCCCGCAGCAGCGGCAGCGGCAGCACCGCTTGTTGGAAATTTGACCCCTTGCTTTCTATAAAAATCAGCTTCTGCTGCGGCGTCGGCTGAAACTCCGCCTCGTCCAAAATTTCTTTCAATTGCGTCTAGCTCTTCAAGCTCTTTTCGAGAATATGTCACACCGTCAACAGGATTAGTAATAGAGCCGTCTGCGTTAGCGACCGCTCCTGATCTTTGTATCTGGTCTAAAATAGTTTTTGCTTTTTGTTGATTTTCCGCAGCCGTACCAAGCATCATTGTTTGAATCGGTCGCGTTAGTCGCTCGATTGCAAATCCTGATCGCCCTCCGGGCAAAAGCAATTCCGCCATATCTTCAGTTATAGGCAGACCAGTGTATTTGTTAACCAACCCGACAGTGTTTCCATCAGAGTCTAAAATTTCTTCGTAGTCTCCCCGCCTCTGGGAAATTGCATCAATGTTGCGGATGTTTTCTAAAATGTTTTTGCCGCCAAACGCGCTGTCTTCGCCTCTGAATAAATCAATAATACCGCCAGCGCCAGCTCGACCTGTTTGGGTGACGTCGCGTATCCCACCTAAGCTGTCCAAGATGCTAGGCCCAGTTCTCAATGGACCAGCTACCGTCAACAGACTAAGAGGATCTGATCTGCCCTTGGCTACGTCATAAACCGTATAAGCTTTGTCAGCTAAATTCGCCACTGACTGCCATGGACCCGGAATGAAAGAGGCTACCTTGGCAACTTTTCTCAGTGCCTTTTTCAGGCCGTACTCAGGCAATCCGGTTTGCGGGTTAACTGGACCAAGGCCAGCTCCAACAATTCTTTCTTCTGGATCGTAACCCAACGAAGCCAGTTTGCTGTCCAACATGTCAGTGAATACATCGTCATCCAAAACTTCAGGCGGTAGCACTACCTCGCCGGGAGCAACGTGAGCCACCATCGTGTCCATTCCTCGACCTTGAGCAGCCAATGTCTGCGCTTCTCTAGCTAGTGGCGCATTTGCAGAGGCGTTTGCGTGTTCTAATGCGCTGACTAACGCTTGTCGACCTTCTTCAGGGGCAACCATCTCTTCAGGTCTTGATGCTATGGGTTGTGGCACTGTAGCTCTTTCTGGGCGAACTCCAGACTCAGGCATTGACGCAATAAGATTTGTGGCCTCTTGCTCGCCTAACAGGTTGTTCAACATTTGGCTTAGCGAAACATTTTCTGTCAACATAATATTAGCTCGTGGTTACCGTTACAGAACCAACAGAGGCTGTCATCGACACGCCTGTCGGATAAGTTTGATGTTCATACAGATTCCTAAACCGTGTGCCATCGAAAGCCTGATGAATGTCATTAGTAGTGTTAAATATTATAGAACCGGTCGAAAACTGCAATGTGTCGATTTCATCGTTTGTGAAGTGCGGAGAGATGTCAGGATCGAAAGCTCCAAGGTTTAGCTCAAGCACTCGAATCAATCTGTTAAAGGTGTCGCTGGAGGTGCTTTCTCCTGCCGCCAAAGGTAGACGGGTTTCTAGCAGCTTGCTCATCTTCTACCCGAAGGCTGCACATCAATTCTGGTTTTCCCCAACCTCCATTTAAAATCTTTGTTATTAGCCGCAACAGACACATCGTCATCAGACTCAAACCGCATGACGACCTGTCTTGTTCTAGTCCTGACATCAGCATAGGTTGATGAATTGGTAATCTGATTAGTGCTATCAGTCGTGAGAGATTCTGATGGATAGTTTCTCCGTTTCACCACAATATTCATGGTTGGCGTTTGCGACGTACCGACTGTAGAAACAAAAGCTACATCAGGGATTATCTTTTTAACAAAAGCAAAATTTTGGCCGTCTGCAATGTCTATATCTGCCGATTCGATATACACACTTTGCATTGCGTCCGTGTCGTTGTTAAATCCAGTTTCATGCTCGAAAAGACAATTAGATGATGATGCTTCACCAGCAGCTATCGGCTTGTCTTCAATACCCGCGTCAAGCCATGCGTATCTAACCAGCTTTCCTATCGACCAAGAGTTTTCAATGTAGTTGTAAATAGCGTAACGACTTACCTCTCCGGTGTCGTCTTCAATGCTGGGGTAGAAAAACCAAACTTCCGAAAAAGCTGCGTTGAGAGCTGTATGGCACTTGAATGCCTGACTCAAATCTAAATCGTTAAAAACGTACTCTTGCACAGAACAGGGTAGTTGCTGCACCGCGCCGTTGTAAAAGAAAAACCCTTTCTTGGAAATAAAGTAAACACCGTTTGGCGCATTAACCGCAGCTTTGGGACCAATCAATCCAGCGCCTTCGTTAATCAAGTTCAATGCAAAAGTAAGCGGCGGTCCAATGAAGTTCATTGAGTAAAGACTAGTGTCGGTCCAGATCAATATTTCCTGACGAGATTTAATCCCGCCAACAATAAGAGAACCAGAGGACAATCTCACCGATCCGGCAGAGTTTGTCGACAATGGTTCAAACTGTAGTTCGTTTTCTGAATCACTAAAAGCGACCAGCATGGGATCGACAGATCCCGTTCTTGAAGACCCTGAAATCGGGTCGGCTCCCAAGACAACCAGATGCCTGTCAGTTTCGCTCGTGATGACCTGCAACCCAACGGTTGGAACCAAGTTGGCGCCACTTATTCCAGACAGATCGAGCGCCCTCACGCTCGTCCCGTTATCCTCTTTCCATCTGAAAATTCCTGCACCACGGGGGCAAATGATAAGGTCTTCGCCAAAGTTGTCGTGCGTCCACAAACGAAGTTGATTGTTAGCTGACAAGGCGGAGGACGATCCGAATGTGCCAGCGCCCCATGTGCCTACACCCCAACCTGTGCTGGCAACATAATCATCCAAACCAACATTTATTTGATAAGCCCCCACGACGCTACCTCCTCCGTTTCCAGAGTCTGAGGCATTCGCTGTGACGGTCGAACCAGATGTGTCTTTCGCTGTTATGGTGTAAGCGTTCGCGCTAGTGACCAAAAGGATTTGATACTCTTGATTTAAAACTGCGGCTGTGACGTTGCCGCCTAGACTTGATGCGCCAGAAAAAGTAACAAAGTCATTGTTCTCTGCGCCGTGTCCAGTATCGGTGACCGTGATTGTAGATGAGCCATTAGTTGCTGAGAACGTAACATCGCCAGCAGAAGTAGTGGCGCGAATGGGGGTTATGTCGTAATAAACCTGACCGTCTTCAATGTAGTATTTAAGGGTTGTGCCGACACCAATGTAACGAGTGCCACCTAAAGAAATCCAAGAATGCAAAGCTCTAGCCAATCCCAAAAACGAATTGGTTCCAGACTTGACCCAACCTCCTATTTTTTCGACAGCGCCTTTTCTGAATCTAACAAGGTTGCCGTCGACCCACCCGCCTTCGTTTCCGTAATCAGTTGACTCTTTATCTATTCCCGGCTTGAACTGGAGATTTGATAACGGCATTAATCATGCGAGTCGTATGATTGCGGCTGTTGCATTAGCCGCAGGGAAGACAATCGTAAAATTGCCAGCGGTGGATGTTTTGTCGCCACCGAAGTCCACGACACAAACAGCAGGATCACCTGATGCGCTGTCATTATAGATCATGCAGGAACGAGCCGTTACGGTTGCTGTTCCGAATGTAAGATCTGAAAAATCGCATAAAGCCGTGGTTCCGCTTGACGTTGGAGTGACAGAAGTTAATGCTGAGCCACCGCTTGTGTAATTTGTTCCGCTCGCCTCTTGGCTAGTGCTGAATGCAGTGGTGGTCGCTCCCATGGTTGCGCTGCTCGTATATAGAGCAAGCTTGAAGGTGTTACCAGTTGTGGCTGTAAAATTATGTACTCCCTTTAAAGCCTCAACCTTAAAACTTGTGCAGATGGCAGATGTAGTAGCGATGACGCACCTCCTAATTCCAATCTAATTGCTTCACAATGTTAGCCATATCATGATGGCCTTGTTTATTCAACAATCCCACAATTGTGGTTCGATCACTAATGATCGCATTGCGAATTACGCCCAAGTTTATCTCATAAATATAATCTTTAAAAGCCAAAGCTTGTTGGCGAATATGTTCTGGAGCTTGCTCCGAAATGCCACATATTTTGTTAGTTAATTGGTGCGCCCAAAACTCTGGATCGTGGCCTTTGTTCGTAGTAGTAGCTACTTCTAAATCACCTAGCTTTAAAAAGCTGTCATCCGTCAGTTTATCCACGATAAGGCTCTGGAGGTTTCGGTCGTTTGTCAGGTATTTCCAAGTTGTTTTCAGCCAACCTTTGATCCAGCTCAGAAGACTTGCAAGTAAGCCACTTGTCTTTGTTCGGAACAGCGACCATTGGGTCAGCCAACCTGTGATAACCGTAAAGCCTGTCTCTAAGAACTACATTTTGATCAAGCAAACTTGATCTCTGACTGCATCCGATCGCTATGTTTTTTTCAATACATTTGGCAAGCCAAAATTCAACACAAGCTCTTCCCGCTTCCGCAAAATGCAAATTGTGTTCGTAACTGTAATCTAGACCAAACAGGTTGATTTCAGCTACCTGATTCCAATAGGCGAAAGCAATCGCAAATGGAACGGTGTTATTCAGGTACGCGCATTTACTGTAGTTGATTACCTCGTCAAGCGGGTACTCAACAGCAGCAGGAACCCTTGCGTCAAGCTCGCATGTGTAAATCGGTATATCAAGCTTGGGTAAGGTCTTCCTCATGATTTCGGTTTGACCTCCTGCGTCGTCGGTATCTAAAAACCGACTCGCTGGATCCATCATAAAAAGACGATCTACCTGAAGCACGGTCGCTACCGCGTTGATGCCCCACACCTCATCCCATTCGACAGAATTTTCTCGACCAATAATATAGTCGATTTGTGAATTGCCCAAACCGACAATCGCAATGCGTTTGCCCTTGAGCGACTTGATCGGACGCATTAGCTTATGCCAGTGCGTAAAAGGTCGTACCTATATTCGTCACGGGTTTCTCTCCCGCTAGATAGATTTCTCATGCGTTCCACTGCCTCTTTAAATCTAAGTTCAAAATTACCAATTACATCAGCAGACTCTTTGAGAAATACAGCGCCCTCGACAAGGGATCCATAAAGCAAAGCGTCTGGGTGATCTGTTGAAAGTATAGTTGTTCCAGAGTCTGAACCTGCGGTCAAACTAGCTGGTTTGTGCAAGTAATGCAGCTCCACCGTATAAGCTGCATCAGGGATAGGAGCCAGCTCAAAAGCGGTTTCGTCAAACAAGCTGTAATATTTTGGTCTGCCTGTTGTCGCGGTTGAGCTTGAATATTCTTTGATAAAACTTGGATGCTTAAAATCCAAATAGTGATATACGTTTGAAGAAATTACAGCCAAGCTGAATGGTGCGTAAAAATCGTCAGGCGTCGCCAAAAACCGGTTGGTGTTAGCCGTTGCGCCCTGCACGTTTTTTCGCTGCTCAGGCAACTGAACCATTTTGAATATACGACTTTCAGACTCCTTGATAAAAGTCGGAAGGTTGTTCGTAAAAGTTGTTTCAGTCGACTCAAGATAATCTTGAATAGCTGTCTTTAAGGTTGCGTAGGTGAAACTCATGTGGTTACCGTTACTTCCCCGACTCCTGATGTAATTTCAAACGTGTCAAGCTTAGTGCCTAAGATACCATCACCCACGTTGGTGTAAACCACAAAAAAGTTGTTGTCTTCTACTGAATCTGGTCGAGCTTCCTTGATCGCTTCTGGATCGACAGGTGTCGGCTTGGGGTCTAGCTGGGGGTGCTTTGGAGACCATTGGTCTGGACCAACTATCAGCCCGTCCCAAGTCTTTTTCATTTCTCTACGACGATACCTGAATCCGGTTATATCACAGATTCCATAAGCTTCTTTGCCCTGAGCAAATGCCATGACTATGCGGTGTTATAACCAGAAAGGTTAGGAGCGATCGTAAAAGGCGCCCTTTCTCTGTCTTGTGATAGAGCGCGTTCAAATTCTTCTTCGTATAACGCCTTCAACACTTGTATTCTGTCAGGCGCTCGTTTCAAAGCCATGTAGTAGGCCAGACCTGCTGCCAAGCACGGGTAAAAACGAAAAGGCAGGTCCATTGTGTTAGTTGCTGCGTCGGCGTCGTCCATGCGTGTAAGAACATTCATTACAACTGTGTACTTGCTCGACTGATCTGGCACAGGGTAAACAGTAATTGTAGGCGTCAACTGCTTGTTGACAAAAACCTGATTTGGTTTTCCTGTCGTGCCTTTTGTGGATATGTGGGAGTACTCGCTTCTGCTCATTCTAGACAACGGGACATCAGTTTCCACGCTGTTAACAGTTTCTCTAACGAAGGCGTCCAATACATCAATCGGCGCCGTCGCGTTACTTGTATCAATGTTGTAAGTTCCCGTGTCCTTAACCATGGCTACTGTTTTTTCTGCAACAGTCCATTGGTTTAAGCCTCGGTTAGCCCACTCGGCAAGCATCAAATTTAGGGATCTTGTAGCGGTCTTTAGATCGTAGCCGGTCCTAAGCTCCAAGCCACAACGCTCAAAGGCTTCTTCAACGTAGATAGCTACATCTGGTTCAAAATCTTTGCTTCCACTTACAGCCATTACTTTTTCTTCCTTCGACGTCGCTTTTTGCGAACAGGCTTTTCAGGAGCATACAGATTATCAAAAACTCGATTGACATCCAACGTGTAATCCAGCTCGCTTTTTGAGTAATGAATGTGTTGGCTTGGCTTAAAATCTGGTGCGCCTTCACCTACAGTAAACCATGCTGGGTGGGTGACCCTCACCCGATTATTGGGAAGCGCCACAATATTCCCTGTCCATTTGCCAGCGTCGAGCAGTTCTAAAACATGAGATTGTTTGTGCTGCGCTGGATCGTCTGCGATCTCGTTCTCAGCATAGTCAACCGTAAAATAATACTTTGCGGGATAAAACTCGCCATCGATTTTAGCAAGCCATGGACAAGGCGTCGCTCTGTCAATTACATAAACCGAGTGATTGTGTGACGAGCAATCCCACGGCTGTGCTGCCCAGACCGGCAGTGGCTCAGGCCACCCCTCGTAATCAGAGTCGGCGGCTAAACCAGTAATCGGCATTCGCGCCCACATAGCTCCGCCGTGGACGTTTTCTTCCACCGTGTCTACTTCGGCTCCGGTGAATATTAACTGAAACGAAAGGCATCGCGTTGGCATGGTTGTAACAGCCACCGCCATTGCGTGGATAAACTCGCCGTGATATTTCTCGTGGTTATGCGTGTACTCTTTCCGCACCCAGCACTTAAAGTGCGGAATATTCGACTGCAAATAAGCCATGGGCTACTTTCTTTTCTTAACCGTTCCGCCCTTATTCATCATTCGTTTTTTGACGGTGCCGCCCTTGTTCATCATAACTTTTTTGATGACGCCGCCTTTTTTCATCATCTTAGGCGCTTTTACCGTCCCGCCTTTTTTCATCATGCGGGCCATCTTTACAGTGCCGCCTTTGTTCATGCGCTTCTTTGCATAACCTTTGGTTTTCTTGTACATCAAAATCTCCTAAATTGATCCGCCAATGTTTGAGATCCCCCCAAAGGTGCTTCGTTGATAACCTTGAGGTAGATTTCCAGAAAGGAATATGTTACCTGATTCCTTGTCTTGTAAGTAATACTTGTCTTTGCTTTCTAATTGCCTGAATGGCAAGCTCCGCTCAACCATTCCTTGAATTTCTCTTTGTAAAGCGCCAGTGTCAGGAGCTAAAGTTTCCTGTAAGTAAGAACCATACTCAGGAGAGCCGGGGGCAGGTGGCTCATAACCCGGAGCAAAAGGATTGTCTCCACCAAAACCTGCGCTCGCCCTAGGCAACATAGTTCCTTGGATTCCACCAAAGCCTCTGGCTCCTAATCCTTCACTGGATCGATAACCTCTTTGTTCGCCGCCTTGCGTGGTCATGGTTAGTGGAGCGTTTGCCCTATCAATCGCACCTGTAGACCTTGCGTAAAAACCAGAACCCGGACCCATTCTTTCTTGGGCCTTGGCGACGTTACTTAAAACTCTTTCTGTTTGTGCAGCTCGCTCTTGCCTTTGAGCGTCTTGAATGTATTGAGGCATAACCTCTGTATCAATATTTTTGTATTGATCGAAATCTATTTGTAATGCGTCTTGCACAGCTTTTTCCGTAGCCGGATCAGTTGGCGTTGGAGCTGGTGGTTGTTTTTTGGGGAATATTATTCCCGGCCTGTTTTTAATTAATCCGCCAACAATTCCTAACGGTCCTGTAGAATCCTCCACTATGCTTGCTATTGGCTTTGCAATCACGTTGGCTACATCGCCTATTGTTTTAGCTATGCCACCAACAACAGGTATGTTCTGTATTCCTTCCCCTAGCTTACCTGCGCCTCTACCCAAAATGTTACTTATCGCAGACCCAACCTTCGGAACCGTTCCAAGACCAGACTGCATAGACAAAATACCGCCCACAGTTTTAGCTGCTGGACCTAAGTTCGGATCTTCTCTAAAGATATCCCTGAAGTCGGTAGTAAAGCCAGAAGGGTCTGGCCTTCCTGTTGCCCCTGTAACAAACTCAGGCGCTCTCATTGACGAGTATGAGTCCATGGATGGAAGAGCTGTAATACCGCTGTACCTTCCTTCAAAATTTTCTGGTTCGGCTTGAGATATTGGCGGCAAGTATTTTATCTCTGTGCCGTCCATGTAGAACTGACCACCACGAGGTGCGTCAGGTGGCAACAAGTCATAAAGCTGAGCTTCTGTCATTCCTCCTATTAAAGGCACATCTGGAGCGGCAGAAGGAACATATCTGGGATCGTCGACTCCGCCTGTAGAAACACCTAGGGGATTGACACCGGGAGCATCTGGTTGAGTCAAAGCGTTTAACCCAGCTCTGTAATCTTCTGCTTCCGACATCAATCCAGCCAACATCAAAGCATTTAAGATGTCAGCGGATTGATTGTCTTGCCGGGGAGCAGCAGGACGGGATGCCGTTGGCAAAAACGACATGTTCAACAAACTAGGAGCTTGCAAAGCCACGATGGTTTAGTCGTACTTTTTTATCATTTCTAAAATGATGTGATACGCATCTCCGCTGCTATGTCCAACTGTCGTAAAATCTATATCTCCAGTTGGGCTGCTTGCGTTGTTTGGTATTGCAGTGAAAGAATCGTAATACTCATCTCCACTACTGTCCGCTGGTATGTGCGTTAACAAAACGCTTGTAGAAGCGTCAAACTCTAGCTTGACGCTCATACCAACAGTCATCCACCAAATCTTTGCTATGGCTACAGAGGTGCATTCTTGTCCGGCTGAATTTTTAGCCAAAGCCGAAACGTCGACTTTTTTAATCGCAGATTCGCCAGTACCATCGCTGACGTTGGTGAACCGCATAACTGCGGTTCGTTCTCCGTCTTGAATGGTTTGTGAGGTGACAGTGTCAGCCATGATCTAACTCCTACAGTTCAGTAACCGCTGTTCTTTCTTTATAGGCACCAATGTAATCGACGCTTAAAGTTTTTGCAGCCGCTGCACCGTTTTGGATTCCAAAAGAAACAGTCATTTCTTCGTCGTCCGGCGCGTTAGTACTAACCACGGTTCCAGCCAAAACATTGTCTTGAAAGACATGGAACTTCTGATCTTTAGGATCAAAAACAAAACCTAAAGTCATAAACGTGTCGTCAGCTAATGAGTTTGGAAGATCCAAAGTAGACTGAGTGCTGTTCTTTTCTACAACAAAAGTAATCGTAGCGGCTCCGTCAGACTTCAGAAAAAAGATTCCGTCAGTCACATCTAAAGGGCTGGTGTCGGTCAACTGCAAGCCAGCAACAATGTCAGTTTGTGTCGCGTCGTTGGTCTTGAATCTAATATTAAAAGCTAACTGCTTACCGGATTCAAACTTAAAACCTTCCTTAACTAACTGAAAGAAGTCGGCATCGTTGTCGGCATCGTCGTTAGTGACCAAAAGAATTCCGCCGTCGCCATCAGTCAGTGCTTCACTGGCGTTTCCAGATCCACCTTCTGTGGTTGTGATTGTCCAATCTGACGCCAAGTAGGTGTCAAAATCGTTAAAGTAAGCGTGATATTTGTGGGGTGCCGGAGCTTTCAGCTTACCTAACGTACCGTCTGCTGAAATATTGGTCACACCCGAAGTGAAATGAGTTGTCATGATACAGTTCTCCTATGTTTGAACCAGCTATCGCACCATGCGATAAGCCATAATGACAATTCAAGTCTATTGCATTAACAGTGAAATAAAAAGCCCTTTGGCGACCACAGGCGGGCTAGTCCTGTTGCTTGTCAGGGGAAGGAATGGTTACCCCTCGGTCTAGTAGAGAGAGTCTACTTGCTGTAGACCATCTCATATTGCCGTCCCCTGCCGAGGGATTGCAACTGTTTTGCATACTTTTTCAACATGACTTTTGCTGCATGCTGTTGAGCTGGCGACCAATCTTCTTGGTGAGCGAGAGAGTGACCAAATCCAGTGTCTACTTTGTTGTATCCAGATCCATCGACCTCGAAGGCGCCGTCACATGCTTCAGACAATCTTACCGCACATTCTCGCAACGCTTCTACAACTTCAGGTGAAAAAGGCTTAGGTTGTGATTTCTTCTTGGTGTTTGCAGCAAAAACCTTCTCAACTGCCTCAACGTCCAAGGCAATATCTTCGATGCTGATCTCGTCTTGCACAACGACGTCGTCAAGAGCTTTGTCCAACACTTTCTGCTTGCCAACTAGAACTGATGCAAGTCTGGCGTCGATCGAACCGTCTACAACCAAATGCTGTACAAGCACTGAGTTTTGCTGACCAATCCTGTGACAACGATCTTCTGCCTGACTCATGTTTCCGGGCACCCAATCCATTTCTGCAAAAACCACATGGCTTGCAGAAGTCAAAGTGATTCCAACTCCAGCAGCGCCAATGGTTCCAATAAAAACATCAGCGTCGCCAGCCTGAAAGGTTTCTACTGCATGCTGTCGATGAGCTTGGTTGCAGTCTCCAGTAAGAGTAACCACTGATTTGCCAGCCTCTTCTAAGCCAGACTTGATGCCTTCGACCACATCTTTGTGGTGAGCCATCACTACAACTTGATGATCAATAGATTCGAGGTGAGCAACCACATCTGCTACTTTTGCCAAAGCAGTTTCATGTCTAACTTCTGACATCTGCTCAAACTTGATGTCTTCTGATGAAGTTTCTGACGCGGCTTCTGACAAGCTGTCAAACTCTTTTGCAAGCTGGTCGCCATAATCTTTGCTAGGAAGAACGATAATTTGTCTAACCTTCTCAGGCAGATCTTTAAGAACCTCGTCCTTTTTCCTGCGGATCATGAATGACTGACGAAGTATTCTTTGTAGCTCATCAAGATTTGATGCGCCGTCCCAGTGCCATCCGAATCTGTCTTGATAACCGCCAGCGTAGCGAACTCCAAACTTAAAGAAGTTGCCGAAGTTAGCAGGGTCCAAATAAGCAGCAATTGGTTGTAACTCAATTGGTCTGTTGGTAATAGGGGTTCCGGTCAATACAACTTTTCTGTTGGCTTTTATGTTAACAGCAACCTTGGTTCTTTTTGCTTTGCCATTCTTGATGTAGTGCGCTTCATCCATTACAACCAGATCCCAAGTTCTAGAGTTGATTGCGTCTTGATGCTTGGTTAGAACGTCATAGTTGATCACAACAACGTCAGGGTTAGTAGGGATCTGCTCGCCGCCACCGTTAACAATCTGGATGTCACGATCGGCAACCAACCATTTAGTCATTTCGTTTTTCCAGTTGATCTTCAATGAAGCAGGGCAAACAACCAAAACAGTTTCTGGGTTAGTAGCATTCATGACGCCGATCGCCTGAATGGTTTTACCAAGACCCATCTCGTCTCCGATCAAAACAGAGTTTCTTTGCAATGCGTAAGCGATCCCTGCTTTCTGATATGGAAGGTAGTCAAGACCTTCTGGAACCGGTACGTCTATCTCAGATGAAGTTGCTTGAGAGTCTTGAATGGCTTCCACGTTGTCGCGGTATCTGGTTACAACCCATGCGTTGTCGATCTTGCGAACAGAATATCCAGCAGCCTTGACTGCTGCTTTCTTCTCTCTCCATACCTGCCAAAATTCTTGGGTAGGGAAAGCAGTACTGACGAAGCGTCCGTCTGTATGTACTGTTTCTTCTGACCAATTTAGATTTAATTCCATCGTATCCGTTCCTTGTTTGTTGAAAGCAAGGCCATTATACAATTATCCCGTGTCGTTATGCAAATGTTTGTACACACATATTTAAGCAAAAAAAAGAGGGCCGAAGCCCTCTTTCTTAGTGCGGTTTGGATTACGCGCCTTGTGAGCCGTAAACTCCACGCCAATCAGAAAAGCCAAAAGAGTAACGCTCTCTTGCCTTATATCTGATGTTACCAGTGCTGAAGTCTGGCTCCATAGAAGTTTCCATCGCTGTACGCTGGAACATCTTCAAGCCTTCTCCTGCCTCGGTAACCGAAGTCAACAAGAAGAATGCGTCAGGGTCAGTCAGATAGTGATTGACCGTGTAACCACCGGGAAGTACCCCAGTGTTCGCAATCGCGTTGATATCGTTGTCAGCAGTACCAGACCTTCCGGGGCTGTTCAGAATCCTGTCAGCAACGAAAACAAGCTGTGGTGGAACCACAAGTTTTGTTGCGTTAACAGAGATAGTCAGTCCGCGATCGTCCGTAAACGTGCTGATGTCAATCAAAGCATCTTCAAGAGAAGTTTCGTTTAAGTCTGCCATGGTTGTTGCTCTGTTCGCAGCAGTGCCTCCACCCGCAAGTGGGTGCGCTGTGTTGATCAGAGAAACTCCATCACCACCAGTGAAGCTTGATGAGAATGCATTGTTCAATACATTTGCACCTTTTACTTCTTTGGTGTTCGCCATGGATCTAGCGAGGGCTTTGGTATATCGCTTGCCGAGAGAGTCATAAAGATTATCTTCTTGCGCCTCTTCCGTTAACGCGAATGCCAACGCTACCGTTTCATGAGTGTATCGAGCGCTGTAAGACTCTGAAGCGTTGTCAAATGACACGCCAGCGCCTTCAGTTTTAGTTGGTGCGCCACCGAATCCAGTTATCAAAACTTCTTCCTCGAAAGCTCGATCTGAAGTTTCTTGACTGAAAATAGCCGCGTACTCAGCGTCATACTGGTCATAGGAAAGACCAAACAACGCATTTAATCCGGGTTCTAGCTCTTTAGCTAGTGCCGATCTTGAAATCGCCATTGGTTATCTCCTTACGCTAGGCCAGCAGAACCTTGACCCATGATGTGGTTTTGAATAACCACATAAACATTGGTGTTGGTCGCGCTAACGTCATTGTTGTTGGGATCTTCCGAAATATCGATTGCCTTGAGCGGAAGAGTGTTTGTGGTAGCACCGGTTGATACGGCAATTTCCATATTGGATCTGCCTGAGCTGGTGTCACCTGTAGTTGATTGGTCTACTACATCAAAGTTGCCGAAGAGGTCGGCCACTGGAAATGCAGCGTTACCTTGTATCTCAAAAACCACGTTGGGATCATCGATAACAAAAGCGATGATGTCAGAAGCAACGATGCTTGCTGGGTAATAGTTTTTGTATACCTGTTCGCCTGTGGTGGGATCCGTGTATTGCACGCCGTTAAAAACACCAACTATAGGTACAGTTGAGCTTGCGCCAACTCGTTCAATAGTTCCGCCGGTTACCTGCTTTACAGTGTCGCCTTGGAAGATTTTGGTGCCATAGTTACTGGCTATGCGATAACGAGATTGGCCACCACTGTATGGTGCGCCTCCCATCATCTTAACAGGCTTTAGTCCAAATGCAGCGTCTTTATTCGCCATTGGTTAAACTCCTATCGTTTTCCAAAAGTTACTTTAGTGGATCTTTCTGGATCATACTTGACATAACGATTGTCTCCGCGAGTCTCATTGAACATAGTATTGTCAAGCGCGTCATTCGCATCTTGAGTTTTACCTTCGTAATAAGCACTTCGCTCTTCAACCATGTTTTCAGGTATTTCAGCCAAAAGTAATCCCTGATTAAAAATCACACCTGAATGACGTCCTTCATCAACACAGTCCATGTAGTCTTGCCATTCTTCAGGAAGATCCTCTGCTCTGACGAGCTTAAACCCTTCCCTCAAACGTCTAGATACATTACTCCTGTCTTCTGAACCAAGCATAGATTCTCTAATCCATCGATACCGGAATCCCGGTCTGTCTGGCGGAGCCTCTAATTGCCTTCTGGGCGTCCAGTGTGTTTGTCGAGTAGATTTATCGTGATTCTCGGAGTCACGGGAACTTCTGGTTGTCATTTTGTTTTCCTCTTGAGTTGTCATTTTAAGAAGCCTGTCTCGCTTCGATCTTTTGCTTTTCACGGGCTACAAGTTGTAACCACTGTTCATCGCTCATATCGTGCGGTTTCATGCGTCTTGCGTTTTCCAACTCGGAGGAGGTAAACCTGACACCATTCTTCTTAGCTTGTGTTTTTTGTCGACCCCCAGCAGGGGCAGAAGCAACTCTTTGCACAGGTGGGTTGCTGTTCTCTTGCTCGACCTCCTCATCTGCTTTCTGCAAATGAGGATGATACTTGTAAACTCTGTTAGTTAGTTCTTCAAAATACTCTTCTGTATCCGCCTCGTAGCCTTCATTAACCAGCTTGTAATGGTTAAAGAAAGCCCACTCAGATGCTTCCTTGTCATATTCAGGATGATCTGAGTTTTCATCTCCGTACCAAGCATTCTTGGCATGCCAATCTTTTGCGCGTTGAGAAGGCTGCACTGGTTGCACAGATTGTTGTTGCTGTGGCGCTGCCTGATAGTTTTCTTCAGGCAGAACTTGTTGAGCTTCTTGACCTTCTCTGCTTCGAGCGACTCGTAGCTTTTCTTTTTTAATTTCCAGCTTGCCTTGAAGCTTGGTCGCTTCTTTCATCATTTCGGCATCGCCGGAATCAACTGCTCGCTTATAAAGATCATCAGCCCTTTGCTCTTCGGACTTCATGTTCTCTTCTTCTTGAACCAGCATGGCCGATCGGTTGATCTGCTGTTGGCGCCTCATGTTTTCGTTTTCGGCCTGAACCTGCGCCAACTGGTTTGCAAGAATTGCGTTTTGCTGTTCGACGTCTCTGGTCTTTTGATTAAGCTTGTTAATCCTTTTGCTTACACCTTTAGTATACCGATCCAGCTCGTCTTCGCTTGACTCAGGCGCTGCAACTTGACCGTCATCCTCGATCGATACTTCTAGCTGCTCCTGCTCTTGTGCGTTATTTTCAATCATTTATAGACTCACAATATCTTCGGGATCCAATATGGTGGCGATTACCTCATCATCATTAATGATTCTGCACTCGCCTCCATCGCCCAGCTTGAACCGAGCGCCGGAATATCTGCCAATCATCACCCACTGCTTTTCTTCGCACCAGCGCTTGCCTCCGAATCTTTTTTCGTCCGCATAACAATCTGGCCCCATTTTAACAACAAGGGCAACCACAGTGGCTAAGCCTTCACGATTCAGCGTGTCTTCAGTTAACAAGATCCCGCCTTTCGTAGTTGGCTTCGGTCGGAAAGGTAGAACCAGCATACGCCAGCCCGTTGGCTGGGGCATTCTTTCAATCAACGATTGATCCAGCAAAGACGGGTCTACGACACGCTCTTCGGGATCAACATATGCTGCGCTAATATCTATCGGTTCTACTTTTTCTTCGCTCATGACTGCCTTTTGATGTATTCCTTTATTTCACCTTCGATATAATATAAAGAATTCAATTCGCCTTGCAAATATTTATACATTTCCATATTTTCTAAAGAGCCGGACATCAAAGTCTCTTGAATGCGCTCTTTCCGCTCTTCTATCGATCTTTTAACATGATCGACAAAGTCTATGCTGTCCAAGGCTAGTCTTTCGGCATCACAAAGTTTAAGCCGCGAGTAGCAGCCCCGCCGCCACGCGCCTTCATAACGATACCGCCTTTCGCCATCCCTTTGACGCCTCGACCTTTAAGAATGTCGGCTTTGGTTATTACCCCGTCCTTATTAAGATCTGGAAATGTTTTTCCTTTTTTGGCTTTGCCCATTTTAGTCCTCGTCGGTGCGTTTTTAGTAAGTTTGCTGAACTGCGATCTTCCTAAAGTCATTAACTAGACTTCTTTTTCGCTGGCTTCTTTTTCTTTGGAGCCGCCTTGACTTTAGGCTTTTCTTCAACGGCCTCTTCTGCTTCAGGCTCAGGATCAGGCTCTGGAACAGGGTTACCAGCAATCCTTGCTAGTTTCCTAGCAATCCTTTCATTGTTTTCAGCCTCTTCTTTTGCAGCTTTCGCATTTGCTTCAGAAAGAGCTAATGCTTCAGCTTCTCGCGCCAAAGCTTTCTGCGCCTTGAGTTCTTTTTGCGCCTCTCGAATGTAACTAGTCGTCATTTATTGTCCTCGGTTTTGACCAATCTCTAATAGTTTCAAATCTTCTTGCTGCTGTAAACGGTCACGCGCCAAGCCAAGCTTGTCATCGGCTATGTTTTGCTGAGTAAAAATCCTTTGATTGTCAACTGCAACGTCTTGCGCTTTTTCAGCAGCTCTTGCAGCTTGCTTTTGAGCAAACTGGTTTTGATCTTGGTCTAGCTCTTTATCGCGTAACGCAAGTTCTTGCTGCCTGATTGCAACCAGCGGATCAGCGTCAGAAGATCCTTGACCGATTGATTGCAAGAACTGAGCAGAAAGCTCTGCCATGATTGGAGAAGCGTACTGATCTATGATCATCTGCATCTGCATCTGTAATTGCTGAGCTTCCACAGGCGTAACCTGTTGCATTTGCATTTGCGCTTGTTGCATTTGTGCTACCACCTCTTCAGGCAATTGCTGCTCTGCAAGTTGTGCAGACAAAAACTGCAAGTGCTGCATACAGTGGGAAATGATACCAGCCTGAATCAGAGGGTTTTCTTTAACCACTTGAGTCAAGAACAAGCTTTTGTGGGCTTGAATGTGGGCCTCATGATTTTGCTCAGGGAACGCCTGAGCTGGTTGGCCCAACAGCAAACTGCTATTTTCGATCCCAGCGTCAATAGGTCTTGGGGTAAGGTCAGGAGGCGGCTGTATTAACGATTCTATGTTATCTATACCTAGGGCCGCGTACATGCGCCTGTAAGCTTCGTAGATACCTGTAGGGCCGTGTAGGTCAGGGTTAGACAACACCATCTGCAACAGCTCCTGCGCCATTGTAATGCGTTGTGACTGAGAGAAAATGTTTGGATCAGAAACCGGTACGATGTCTATGCGATCGTCAAAGTCAGTTGCCTTGACGTCACGGGGACCGGTGCCGGTTTCGTAGGCGTATTGGGGTGGCAAATATTCAGAAAATAAATTCGCCAGCAATTGGAATTCTAGTCTTTGAGCATAATGCAATCGCTTGTGGATTGCGCTCATAACCTTGGTGCCTTTTTCCAGAAGAGCAACTGTCGTGCCAACCGGCATTGCAGCATTCATATCGCCAACATTCATGTCCGCGATTGCAGCAAAACGCTTACCAGAGTCCACCAGAAGCCCTAGGAGCTGCATTAGAACAGAGCTTGGCTCCTTTATCGGCAGCGGAATAAGGTTCTCTCTGAGAGAGCCTCCGGTCGTGTCTATGTCCCGAAACTCTCCGGGCTGCAAAGGATCATCTTCATCTCTAATCCGCATTCCACGAGCTTTGAATCCTGCCGGAAGGTTTGCCAAAGTACCCGCATCTATAAGCTGCCGCAAAATCGAAGTCGAGGCTTTGGACAAACCACCGATCATGTGGCTCAGACCTAACCCGTAAAAACCGAGTCCGGGTAAGAATTTATACTGAACAAAGTAGTTAATCTTATTCTTGAAAGGATCGTCAGGGCTGTAATTTCTTCGTATAGCTAAGACAGTCTGGCTATCTTCGTCGATCGTTACGATGTAAGGCAGCTTCAGTCCTGTCATCTCGCCCGTGTCAGGGTCTGTGTCTTCAAATCCTTCTAGGTCCAGTATTGTGTGGACCTCGTAAACCGTGTGGTTTCTATCCTCAGAAAAAGATGGGCTAACCCCTTCTATCTTATCTACCTGCTCTTCAACGTCAGATATTTCTGTATTGTAAGTCGCATCCTTGATTTCTACGTTTGCGTAAAAACCGGACAACTGTTGTTTCTTAATTTCGTTGCGAGACATGCTGATTGAATGGGTAACTCGTTCAGCGCTAGACAGATCGCTCGCTTCATACGGGACAATTAGATCTTCTGGTGTGATGAACTTAGAAACCGCCCGATTCAACACGTTGTCAAAGTAAACCTTTTTGAAGGCAGATCCAGCCAGAGGCAGGTAAAACAACAACATGTCCAACTCAGGATCGTAATCCTTCATCACGTTCATGATGTAAAAATTCATAAACTCTTGGACTCTGTCAGCTTGAGTTTCTACCTCTGCTGTGCGCTGCCCAATGATCTGGGTCTTTACCGGTCCTTTCGCGGGCAACATTTCTTTGTAAGCTTGAGCTTGAAACTGCGTGGTCGCTTCCGCCAAAATCGGATGAATTACTCCAGAGCTTCCCTCAAACGGTTGAGATCTGGATTCATCGAATTTCATACCTAAATACTTGAGGCCATCTGTGTAGGTCTTTTCCCACTCACTTCGACTTTCTTTGTCTTTTTCGATAGAGCCAAGAATGTCCGTCGACATAATTGATAGAGTTGTGTCGTCTATATAATCAACCAAGTTTGCATCGAAATCACCAACGTCCATGGCTGGCTCGACTTGATCCATTTCGTCATCAATCAGCAACTCGGTTTGTGTAACAAGAACTTCATCCGCTTGATCTAAAAGGTCTTGTCTGTCTGGATCGACAGAAACGCTCATCTCCGATCCTGACAATTTAACGTCAGGGTCGCCGTAAGTTCCTGCCAACTGATCTCTTCTTTCGATAGCCATAGCTTCAGTCTATCCTGTTTTATTTAATAATACACCACACGCTTTTTTGGTAGGAGACTTATTTCGTCGTTGTAATCTTCGTTCAAAGACAGAAAGCCACCTTGCCTAAACCGCATCAACGCCATGGTCATTGAGTCAACAAAGTCATCGTTGTCGCCGTATGGGAACGACGCGCATTCTTCAATTACTTCTTCCGCAAATGTTTCGTCTTCTGGCGCCCACACCATACCGCTTTCAAAGATAGGAGCAACGCTGTTCATCCGCGCAATCTTGTCTTGTCCTCGCGAGGGGGTGTAAGCGGTTACCGGTATTCCCATTCTACGAAGCTCATGGGTTAATGGGGTGCCTGTGGCCTTGGCCTCGATCAGCACACAATCCGGCTCCCAGTATTTGTATTCGTCAAATGCAATCTTCTTCAGCTCAGGGAAATCCACACGCATGCGTTTTGCGTCTAACAAAATTATTTGATCTGGTTCGCCATCCTGCGGGCAGAAGATAGCCCAAGTTGTAATAGCAGAATAGTCGGCAGTTTCTTTTTTGCTAAACGCTGTGTCGTAGCTTTGTATGATGTAAGAATAACCCGGAACATCGCCCTCCCATTTTCTCCACCACTCACGCTTGACTATCGATCCTTCTTCCGCCGTGGGATTTTGCAACCATTGTGAATTCCACTTGCCGATCGGCAGCGATGCTTTTACCGACAAAAGCTCTTCTTTCCGCCAGAACTCAGGCCAGAGCGGAGTTTCGCTCTCAGGCATGATTGCAGGGAACTCGACTACCTCCCACTGATCGGCATGGTCGTCGCCTTGCTTTTTCAATACTTTTCCAACCAGATCTTTTGTGGACCACCTCGTCATTACGATTATGATGATGCCTCCCGGCTGTAAACGCTGACGAGGACCGGAGGTGTACCATTCGTATGCCGACTCCATCGCAGTCGGGGACAAAGCGTCTTGCTCAGAGTGCGGGTCGTCAATAATCAAAAGGTCCGCACCTCGACCAGTGATAGCGCCGCCAACACCCGCCGCGAAAAACTCTCCGTCCTGATTGCTGGTCCACCGGCCAGCAGACTTGTTATCTGCTTCCAGCTTTATTTCTGGGAAAATGTGTCGATAGTCTTGGCTATCAATTATGTTCCTTACTTTACGTCCAAACCTAACCGCAAGCTCAGCGGTGTGGGTGGTCTGTATTATTTTTAAATTACCACGCAGTCCCATCATCCATGACGGGAAGTAAGTGCTTGCAAACTCAGACTTCGAGTGTCGAGGAGGCAAACAGACAATAAGTCTTTTCAGCTTGCCTTCCGCAATCTTGTTGAACTTCTCGCCAATAATTTTGTGGTGTCGACCTTCTATAAAGTCCGGCCAAAGATGTTTGACATAGCTTATAAAATCTGTTCGACACGCATCCTGCTTTTCGATCTGGTCGTATCGGTTCAGTAAGGCAAGAGCCTCCGACTGATCTTGCCGAGACAAGATGTCAAAATCTTTTATGCTAAGTTCACTCAATGGTCGGAACCGGTGCTACCGAGGCAGTGGGGTTCGGAACACCGGTCCCTAGGCGACCTAGGTGAAAGTCGCCTAGCGGCATTATACACCTTCCCACGGTTCTCCTTTAAACAATAATGACTCGGCTTCTCTACGTCTGATTAAACCGTCTAGCACTTCACCGCCAGCACGATTCCATCTTTTCATTTGTCGAGGCACTTCTTCAAAATTTCCAGAGTTTAATTCTTTGAGCATAGTTGACTCTTTTAAATTAGCTGGACCAAGGTTGTAGGTCCAAGCAACAAGAGCATCGAACTCGTTTTGTTGAAGCTCTGATTCAACATAGTTTTTGACGTAGTCTTCAAATTCAACCAAATCGTCAGCCAACATGGTTTCTGCTTCTTCTTGAGTGCAGGTATCGCCATCAGAAACACCAGCCGTATGGCCATAACCAATAGTGGGTACGTCCGCTGAGCATCTGTACGCGGTCAATTCGCATCCCTCAAAAGACTTGATCAGAGAAATTCCTTCCTGTGATGTTTTTAAATCGTCATTCATCTTTTACACCCTCTTGTTCTTCATCCGACTCTCGATAGTACTTTACTATGCTGAGTACCTGTCTTAAATATCTTTTGACGTCGGCCATGTTTGTTGAAAGATTTTCGTAGCCTTTCGTCGTCAAGGCATACCAGACGTTCGTGGGAGCGTTGCCCTCGTTTAAGTCATCCAAATACTCTTGCATAATTTGAGGGTTTAGTACGGTCCACTCCACCAGTACTGGATCAATCTGGTTCGGGAGCGGAGGATGATATTTAGGCGCCTTCTGGACAACCGTAACCACCTCGACAGGCGTGACCTCCGGTATTTCCCGGCTTGACCCGAAGATGGAGCAGCCACTAGCTAGTAACAGGATCAGGAACAAAAACGTCCTGATCAAACTGGTTTTCATCGGTAATCTGTTTAAGATCATTCAACACTGCCTTCGTACCGCGATTAATAATATTTTGTATCAATTGAGGCTTCCTGATGGACAACACATCTAACGAGTGCCGTGACCACTTTTTTCTAATATCAGTGACCTCGTTCTGCGCTGCCATGTTTTCCTTTTGTAAACGCTCAACCTGAGCAATCATCAATTCTTGATTTTCTATGGTCTGTTTCAGATTTTGATTTTGCTCTTCAATTGTGGTTTCTAGAGTTTTTTGATTCTGTATTGATTGCTCTAGCCTTATTTGAAACGAGTCCAACTCAGCTTGAGATTTGTCGTAGTACAGCTTAAATGCGCCACACACAACAACTAAAGCAACACCCAAGCCAATACTGATCTTACCCATCACCATTTTTCTCTATTAGCCCAATAAGCTGCTGACATTTTCCCTTTAGCAATATTTTTTGCATGCCTAGCTTTGAAACTTTTACGTCTTGCCTTTTGTGTTGCAGACTCTCCCTTCTTAGGTTTGCCAGCCGTCTTCACGCCCTGTTGACCAAACCGAATGGTTTTGATCTTGTCACCTTCCTTGGCAACAACAATGTGTGATTTCTTAGGGTGATTTGGCGTTCTTTTTGGCTTGTTATATCCCGTTACCCCTGCTCTTTTTAATCTTGGATCTTTCTTAGGCGGCATTATCTTTTTTTCCCTTTGTGCAAACCATGCTTAGCATGCTGTTTCCCTTTTGCTGTTGCAGCTCTTTTCTTTTTGTTAGCTGCCGCAAGTTTTTTCCTGCCTTTCGGAGTTGATTTTAATTTTTTAATGGTGGCAGAGGGCGCATACACTTCGCCGGTCTCAGAAGACTTTTTACCGCTTGGAGTGCGCCATTTCTGCTTGGTCCATTTCTTCAAAGATTTTTGAGACTTCTTCAAAGCCATTAGCTTTTATATCCTCCGCCTTTAGCTTTGTATTGCTTTGCCAGCATCTGAGCCTTACGAGCTGACCATTGTCCGGGCTTACCGCCTTTAGATCCGGCCTTGATCTTATTGAACAAAGACTTCCTCATGGATGGCTTCGTATAATTGCCAGCCTCGTTAACGCGAGATTTAGATTTCTTTTTTGCTGCCGGTTTTTTCTTTGGAGGCATATCTACACCAAGAAGTTTATGTTGTTTGAAGCTTTCGCTTGCTGCATTTCGATCCTGCCGTTTTTGGAAATATACAACGTCGTATTTAATTGTTCCACTTTCTGCTTACGCTCTTCAACCTGAAGATCATCCATTAACCTTTGATACTTCTGTTCTGCCACCTGACGCCAAGCTATTTGGTTGGCAGGATTTGTCGCTCCTACATCCATAACTCTTCCTACGGTTTAAACATTAATATAGCTAGACCAACTACAATTCCAGCGGCAACCAAGCCTGTAATTACAATCACTGTTATCAATATAATACGCTGGACTAACTCTGCCCGTTGTTTTTTCTGCTGAGCCAGCATCTCCATATGTCGCTTACGCTTTGCCGCTTGGTCGGCCTTGGCTTTTACATAGGTAGTATGAAGAGCGGGATCGACCACTATGAGCATATTCTCAAGATCCTTTTCGTACCGCTCTTGCTGCCTACGCATCATAGAAATCTTTAAAAGATCGCTATGGCTGACATTAACAAACTTCTCTCTTTCGTTTTTCTCAAGATCATCTAAGCCCTGACCAAAATCAAGGATGGCAGACATAACTCGTTGCGCCCCGCCTTGAGCTTCACCGGCAGTCTCTATTAGCTTGCCAATCTGGTTTAGGATTGCGGCGGCAGCAGCCACACTTTCGATAATCATGGCTCACCTCCGGCTATGGTTTGCGAGACATGTAGGCGGTAGCGCCGAAGTACAATCCGATAATACTGGCTTGGCTCAGAAAGAGCATATCCGACAAGGACGATAATGTTGAAAGCCTAGCCTCTGGAACAAAAGGCAGTAGGGGCAACAGAGCAAAAACACACATGCTAATCATAGCAACCCACGCCATTTTCCGCTGGCTGTCTGCCTTTTCTTCTGCAAGCTCAAGCTGAACTAGTTCTTGGTGACGAGAAAGCTCTTCGTCTGTAACTTCACCGTCTTGATCTAAATCGGCAGCAGCAAAACGAGATTGCGGCTCAAGTCTTTTAGTCATTTTCTTTCAACCGCTGTTGGCGATAAAACTCCATGTACTCATCCCACCGAGCAAATCGCTTTTCTTCATGTATGTAAAATAAACCGCTGTATATGCTCATATTCAATCCCAAAACTTTTGGTTGGCTCCCGCCATGACAGGCTTACAGTATGCAGTAATATTGTGTTGCTTGATACCACCTCGACAACGGGGGTCTCTACAATTATGTTCGATCCAGTAGGCAAATTGCTGACAACGATGTATATCTCGAAATAACATCTGTTCTGAACCCTGCGCCACA
>Ga0209232_1000335_pt1 | contig 30140 bp, 15 predicted proteins | sample ETNvirenome_2_60_FD_184066 | JGI IMG/M metagenome (GOLD analysis project Ga0209232, IMG submission 184066) | Marine viral communities from the Pacific Ocean - ETNP_2_60 (SPAdes) (version 2) | ecosystem: Environmental > Aquatic > Marine > Oceanic | place: Pacific Ocean | collected 2013-06-22
CGCCGATATTGCATCCGAATCGGCATAGGCAGTAGCACTTGAGGCAATACCGTTCAACTTACTGTGGTCTGCGTCTGTAAATACATTTGAATCAGTAGCCGCTTCAACAGCCGCTCGGATTTCAGCATCGGTTTGGTCTGCGGTTGCACTCGCTTCAATACCATCTAATTTGTTTTTGAGTGTAGTAGTGAAGTTCTTTTGAGTAAGCCCGCCATCTCCAACTGTATATTCCGTGTTGGTGTCTGTTGCACTAATTGTACCATCAACCGCAATAGCCACATTGGTTCCTGCTGTTAGAGCGGCGACAACATTCGCTGTGTCTGTTACATCCGCTGATGCCTCAATACCATTCAATTTTGTATGGTCGCTGTCTGTGAAGACATTGGAATCAGTAGCCGCTTCAACTGCGGCACGAATCTCAGCATTAGATTGGTCACCAGTTGCCCCTGTTTCAATGCCTGTTAATTTGTTTCGTTCAGCAGTAGTAATGATAGAACCACTGCCTACAGCACTCACATCAGTAAGTTCAGTTACACTATCGGTGGCATGTATTACCTTCTTATCAGTACCAGCGTCGTCAGTGAAATACAGTCTGTTTGGTGCATCACTCTTGACCCACAGCAAACCTTTACCTGCGGCTGTGGTGTGACCTGTGGCCGCAACATTCGCCTTCTCGTCAATAACAAGTCCCGGCGGGTCGATTAAACCTGTTACTGTGAGTTTACCATCAACGACCAATTCGGGTGTACCGCTGTTCCAACTAAGTTTGGTGTCGCTGGTGAACCCACCACCACCATCGGAGAGTTGTAAGAGTCCATTTGCTCCGTGACCATTAGGAGAAACCGCCCCGCTTGCAAGCATGACATTTTTCCAAGCACTACCAGTATAAACAAAGAAGCCCGATTCTTTACCTTTCAACACCATGCCTATTCCAGCGTTGTCGAAAGTGATGGCGTTAGTATCGTGAGCCGCATCGTTTGTTACATAAACGGTATGACCAGCAGGGAATGTTCCAGTAGGGTTAAATTGCACTGCTGTTGAAGGGTTGAGAACAAAGACTTGTCCTTCATTGAAGGTGAATGTACTGGTACCGCTTGGAGAGGCTGTAACATAGCCTGTAGGACCAAGAACATGAGTATGGCGTGTACCACCCGAATCCTTTGCCGAGTAATACAATACAGCGTCACCGTCAGTATTGTATGATTGCCATAGAGCACCAAAGCGACTTGCGGTTAAATCACCAGTATCTTGATTGTAAGCATCAAGAGCAGTGTGTGATGCAACTGCTGTAGTAGCACCTACTACACCGCTGGTTACTGGTGACATGTACATCGGGGTTGGGCGTACAAACACACGCTTGTCATTGCTCTCAGTGATTGACAAATTGAGGTCACCACCCGATGCTGAATACACAGCACGAACAACAGCGAGCACGACACTTTGCTTCACATCAAGCCCACTTGATTTTGGATTACTGAGGAAAGCAGAAGGTGTGGTAGGATATGTGTTCGATGCAGTGGTGACTGGTGTGCCCATTTCCCATGTGATACATTGGTTCGTTGTGTCACTCGAAATGTACACAACAATCAATACTTCTTGGCCGCTACTAAGAGCACTGTATGTAGCACGCTTGTGTGCGCTACCTGTGGTGAATGCAACATCCTGTGATGAGCCGGGACCACCGGCAAACTTGTACAACACACCGTCAAGCACTGCGTGACCGCCTACAATGCGTATAGTGTGAGTGTTGGTTACCTGCTCACAGACACCGGGTAAATCTTCGGGATTGTCACGAATGCTCGCTGTACCTGCTGTGTCTTCTTCCAACATAATACCGTTACCATGCACACCCTCAAGCATGTTAGTGAGCGAAGGGCTGGTGATGTGTTCACCATCTTCTAAACTGTCTGTGAAGACCCCGCTACCAGTCATTGCCGATGCGTGATTTGCCGCTGTGTGTCCCGATAATGGATTGCCTGTCATTGCCCTCTCCCCAATTGTTCTAACATGTTATTGTATTGTTGTGGGTTTTCTCCAAACCCTTCATGCTGAAATAATTTAGTTTGCTGTGGGTCTTGGTTTAATGAATTAAGATAAGCGAGTGTGTCCCTTGTCGTGGTATAATCACCCATACCTTCCTTCCATTCCCTTGCATTACCACTGTCTTCCCACGCATCAAATTGAGGTCTGTATTCCTTAACTCGTTGTGCAAGTTCCGCTAATTCATCGGCAGGTACATTATTGAAATTATCTTTTATGTTAGACATAACTGTACCTTGTTGGAAATCAAGTGGCTTTCCGTATTGTCCGATTTTATGGCCTCTAAAAGTACGGAAAGAGGGGTCAAACACCTTTAGCCTACCGTCTTGCATACCAACATTTTCACCCTTAGTATCCGCTAAACCGAGCATTTGCATCAATGGAAGTTCCTTTATTCTTTGAACATCCATTTCATTTTGCATATTACCATAGTCACCTCGGCCTCTTCTTCCAAACACTTCATCCATTTGGCGTTGCTCAACTCCACCGCCCGATACAGGTGTTTCGGGTACTATGTCTTCACCCATATCAGCAAGAGCCTGTGATAAAGCAAGCGTAGCAAAGCGATTTGCAAACGGGTGTAGTTGGTATTTGTGTTCCGGCGAACCAAAAAATCTTGGAACTTTAGTCACAGGTTTTCTTTTATCATCGGGTATAGTGGCTTCCCGATAATACCCTCGTTCCTTTCGCTCTTTAAGAACAAGCCAAGCATCATCCATAATGCTCATTATGCCACCTCAATTGCGATTTGAATTTTTAATTCATTTGCTGTTGATTTAGTAATTGGTGTGATGGTGTATCGACCCACTGGTGTAAAATCGGTACTGTCACGAAATTGAATGTACACTTCTTTTATTTGCTCAGTAAATGAAGTATCATATGGAAGTTTTGCTTCTACCAATAAAGATGTATCATCAACAATCGTCACTGTGGGTGTGAGCATGATGGCAGGTCTACCAGCAGAACCATCATCAGCGGTTGCTGGCGTGCCATCAAAACCTAAGATTACCTCGTTGATGTTGCTTGCAAGGGTATCAAGCAAAAGACGACGCATATAATCACTAACTGGAATATATATTCCTCCTTGTTCTTGTCTTGTTCACACCAATAGGTAGTCCGTTTCCACCAATAAGTCCACGATTGTGTGTTCCCTTCACTCCACCGATGAGGTATGCTGTATTAAATACCCCTCTTTCTGTTACCGCTGATACGATTCTTAATTCTACTTTACCAAACATTGCTAAGTTTTGCTCAACAACTTGTACATAGGTAGCAGGATTATTCTCGTTAGCACCTACTGTTGTCCCTTCGGAAATACCCTGCAATACCCCTTCAATACCACTTTCAAAGTTCATCATGGTAAGGTCACTCATATTCCGCATAGGCATGTGTTTAACCTCAGTGACTACCTTGTTGACCCCATCATACTTTACTGTCATACCGGGGCGCAGTGTAAGTAAGTTCATGTGACCTGCACTTGAGAGGCTACCACGAACAAGTGAGCGTGATTTAAGCATCTGTCGTGCTACACGCCGAGCGGCGTTGGTGGTACGAACTGTATTGTCTACCACAGGCGCAGTGTCTTCTCGCACCTCTTCGACCTGCCCTTCAACATCGTCTACAGTTACAATAACCAAGTCGTTAAGAGCCAATGGATGACCTTGTACGGTTACACGGTTTGAAATGTTTTCAATTGGATTGTCTTGTTTTGGACCGAAGCGGAAGTTTTTGTCTACAGTGTAGGTTGCTTCACTAAAAGTAATGGGTATATACAATAAATTGCCGAAGCGGTCGAGTAAGAGCATACGACTGTCATGACGACCTAAGAAGCGAAGGGCAGTCATAAGATTCATGTTGTTGAAATCTTGACCAATAAAGCGTGTGCTGTGTTTGCGTGCAGAAGATGATGTGACACTCTTTGGGCGTGAGATGTTTACACTTGTAGCACCACTGTTAATTGATTCCCCAAGTCGAATAGCCAAGTCAGTGCTACGCAATCCTACATCGACTGGTTGGCCGAGTTTGACTGTACGCCCTGTAAACCCTATACCATCCAGCGTCTTACCCTTCATGTTGCGTAGGTTCATCAACACACCAAATGACGATGATTCGATATTGTGAGGTAACAACCGTTGTGCTGATGCGTCAGCGTTGTAGATGAGCATAGGATTGTTGGTGCTGGAAATTAAATCATCAGCAAAGAAAGGGGCAGAATTGAGCGAGTGGCCGGGGGTGTTGTTATGCGACAACTGGATGTACGATTCACCCTCAAGGATGCGATAGTTGCGTTGCGGCATCACTTGTAAATTACGAGTGTTTTTCTTTTCAACTGTGACCTTAGCCTTGTTTGCTTTCTGTACGCTAATGCGACCATGATGGATGGCGTTGTCCACGAACACAGGCTTACGCACATGTGCCATTACTTCATCAGCATCTATACTGTACCGACCAGTCCTTGTATTCTTGATTACCGGCATATCAAGCCCTAAGATTACGAATTGGGAGTGTATGGTACTCGTTGTCCCATTGATTGGTCACGAGGTGGTTGGTTGGGTGGTGCCGTACGAAAATGGCTTCTCATGTTACCCATTGCTACTTCGGGTTCTTGATGACCATGATATTCTTGACCCTCATGCCTATATGCGTCCCATTGAGGATGCCATGTAGTAGGCGTGTCAACTTGTTGCCTAAATCTAAACGCTTCATTGCCATACACCGGTGAACGGTTGTCGTCTTGACTTGTATATGGTGCAGGGTACCCTTCTTCATCCGTTGGATAACCCTGTTTAGTTGCAGTAGGCACATCCCTAATTCTATATTTATTCTTTAGTGAATCTTCATACAACTCATAAGGGAATTTTTTTGGGTCTAACTCGTACCCTTTCGCGTCTGTTGGTTCGGGAATTATCTTTCCTTTACCTTGTTCATAAGGATTTCTTCTGTTTAGCATACCTACGATTGCAGGGTGCATCGTTTTCAATCTTTTTTGAGTCCTGAATTGGGATGGTGCTACTTGGTAGCCACCTTGATTTGTAAAAGCCGGGTTCGGGTCTATTGTTTCGGTATAAAGTGAATCTTCGGGAAAACCCTTCAATAGTTTCCATGCTTGTTCAAACGGTTTATTCATTAACAATTCCACCTTTTTAGTGATGCGCCTTTAGGGGTAAGTTTACCCTTCTTGCTGGTTGCTCCTTTCATGCCACTCATTCGAGCACAAAAAGACTTTCGCCTCTTAGCCTTTTTCGAGCCGGGTTTAAGTTTGCTTGGTTTAGTCGTCACAGGGGGTTTGAGGTTTGCCCCGCTCTTACGCTTGGCGGCGGCACGGCCTTTAGCATTCAATCCACCTTTTTTGCTGTGCTTGTTTGGGTTGTAGCCGTGGAATGGTTTTTCTTTTTTGGCTTTCAGTACAGCGAAAGCAAGGTCAGCAGGTGAGCAACAATCACAAAAATCAAAGTTCGTCATGCTCCATCACCCGTGTGGTCCGTTGAATTGTAGTTTACATCTCCTTTATGTCCTTTTGGATGAAGAGATTGAGAGAAGCGTGGCTGGACGCTGTAATCCATCCTTTCTTCCTTTGTTTCGCCATCTTTATGCGTACGCCTACGAGGTGCATCAGCGCGATAGTGCTGTAGTGTATTTTCACTCATTACAACACGAGTCACTTCGTTGTCCAATTTTGTCGAGTCGAATCCACTGGCACTTGTTCCGATAATCTTTGGTCCTTTACTTACAGGTGTGGCATCATTACTGGATATATCCATAACATACAGCGGGGCATATGGTGGGTTACTGTCGGGGTTTGTAGCACGAATGTAATTTCCACTTGCCGCTCGACCGTTAAGAATTTCGTAAATGTACATACCGTATTTACCTCCGCCAGTAGCGGAGAAGTAATTACTACCAAATTGCGGGCTTGAAGAGTGAAGATTGTTGTTAGGACGGAACATCTCAATGTGTTGTTTATCGAGTAAACGAATAGGGCGCATCATGTATGTTACACTCTTATCAGTAAGATTTGTTTGTTGTGATGATGCGTCGAATGTACTCGTTTCGTATGGATTAGATGTTTTGTTAGAGCCGGTGATACCACCCCAATCTTTGTCGTTAATTGGTTTGACAAAGTTACGAGATTCAGCAACATATGTACCACCAAGTGGACTGAAATTAGAAGTGTGACTAAGGCGCATTGCACCACCTTGAGGTTGTCCAGCGAAGTTAATTCCTGTTAAGTCGTAATGACCGATGGTTTGTGAACCTGCTTGCATACCACCTTGTAGTACCACACGCTGTCCTACACCACGGTCAGTGTGGAGACTGTGAGCCTCAGTGTTGATGGCGATAAGGTTGTCATCTACTCCTTCTATGTTTTCAGTATCGAGTCCAATACGGGGGCTACTACGACTCACTGCGTCTTTGTGTGGTGAGTCACCGCTTACTGTTTCAACACGGTCACTTACCACCGCTTCGGGTTTGAGCAATCCATCTTCGGCAATGTTGAGGCGTGCACTGATACCACGAGGTACTTCATCGGGTTGTAGCACATCATTGCGTGCTCGGATGAAGCCATCATTCATGTTAGGCTCGGAGGTATGATGTGAAAGAACAACACCAGTAGCGTGATACGGCTCGTCAAGTGCTGTAAGTACATCTTCATTGAATGCTGTTGGGTATCGTAGACCACGCCCATGCCCATCATCACCAACTCGGTGAGCGTTGGTAGGGAAGTACACATCGACTAACTCATTAGCATTGTTTGTGTTTACATCATTCTTACGACCACCAAAGCGTGGAATGGTGGAATACGGCGAACCGGTTAAATTACCACTTGAGCCAGCAACCACCAATCCTTTCATGTTTACAACCGGCTTACCGCCGTTGAATAGACGCTGATATGGTGTAGCGTCGTTTGTTCTATCGTATTCATACACATCTGCCGCATCCCAAGCAGGTCGAATACCGAAGCCACGAACAGGATGGCGGCGAACTTCTTCTCCACGAGTATTACCCCACCAATCTACCAAATAATATCCCACCGCTTCATCAATTTTAGCGATGTTTTTGGGATTTATGTCACCCCACCAATCACGAAGTACAGTTTCTTTGTTGCGTAGTGTACGCACAGGGCAACCAAATGGTCGTGCAACACGCATACCGTCGCTATATCGCACTTGGAACTCCGGTTTATCCACTCCAAGCATACCACTGAAATTAGTTTGCCGCTCCATAATACCAATTTGAGTATTAGGGTATGTACCGTTAGTAAGACCACTACCACCAGCGTATGTCCATGTTTCAGTTTCACCTTGTACCAATGGTCCGTGTGGATAACCACTGCTAATGTCAGTTACAGTTGTTCCACCAAGTACCGCTTGTTCACGGAATGCACGCATACCATACAACGACCACTGTGGTTTGTTGTATGGTTGGCGCAAGCCAATACGATACCCAAACGGACGGGTGCGTGTAGGATTACTAATCCCGTCATAGGATGTTTTGGTAATACCGTTAGTTACAACATAAGAGCCATCATCATCAGCATCAGTCCAAACAGGTCCATCAAAGGTATATTCTCTTGGATAATCCCATGCGGCGGATACATATCCGTACCCGTCAAGGCGACTAACCAACGGCCCGCCACGACTACCACACGGCCAAAAGTGATTGAGCATGGCTTTTGTAGACGCATCTCCACTGTCCCATTGACCACCTTGAGGGGCGAAACTACGCACACCCACAGCATGAACGGTATCTAATTGTTGAGCAGTATCCATCCCACCTGTACCACTTGATTTGATAGTCGAACCGATGGCAATAGGATTCACTATGTCCTGTGATACATTTAAGACGCCACTAAAGATATTGTCACCCGTAACATTAAATGTTATTCCGTTCACTGATATATTGTATCCAAGAAGCGAAGCAGTACGCCGAGTTGTAGTGATGGTTTTTGCAACCGGGTCAACTGCTGTCACGGTAGCCGCCACATCTGTACCTACAGTAGCATGTGCAATTACATCAAACGGAGGTGATGGGGTCTTTCGGTGGAAAGCAAATGGACCCATGCTGGCATAATATGTAGCATCGTGGTAGTGAACAGTTTCAAAGTGTTCGGGCATACTGTTAAGTGGTTTTTGTGCTACTGCCCTGTCCAATAGTGGATTTAACCATGTGCGACTGGAATCCGAATAGAAAGTGTGCGGGCGACCAAGATTTGGATGCCATAGGCAAAGGAACGCATCGGCCATGTGTAGGCTATTTGTATCACGACTTCCTTGCAACATTTGTGGTAAAATTCGAGTAACCATACTCGACAAGGAATCAGTGAAGATAGCACCTGCGGGACGGAAATCATACGCACGGGTAAGGCGCAATTTTGTACCTACTTCTATATTGTCGGTGAAATCAGCATTTGCAACAACGGTGAATTGTTTTGGCTTATTCATGTTGGTTGAGTCGTACCCACTACGCTCAGTGTAAGTGTGAGTGCGGCGCACGCCGTTTGCATCTATGTATTCCAACTTGTTGCCGTAGTACGGTTTCTGTGGGAAACCACGAGCATCATCTACAGTGATAGTCGTGGCACTCGAAGCAGGGTTCACGGTAACAGTACACACAGGGTTGAGGCTAATGTTCTCAAGCACTTCGTGATATATGTCGGGATGGATACTTGGGTATCCTGCGAGTGTGATTTGGCAAGCAATACTACCTGCACTTGCACGAATAAATTCGTAGTAATTGTCAAGACGATGATGATTGAGATGGCGGAAGCCAGTAGCATCAACATGGTCGGGTCCATCTTTGTGTACAATACTCCACCAAGGTATGTTAGTTGTCATACCCGGTGAAGACTTAACAAACATCTGTGGGTGATATGGTAATGACCGCTTAACAAACGCAGGGCTTTCAGTCGCTTGAACACCAAGCGGGTTATACAACATCAAAGGTGGTATGTTGGTAAATTGACTACCGTGGTCGGGGTCGTGGTCAATGATGAGTTCGTTGATAAACACTTCACAACCTCTCACATCTGCTGATGTAGCCTCAGCCAAAACCAATCCTACACCACCAGTAGCGGAATCGGGTTCACGCAAACCGACCACTAAAGCAACTTGTTGACCCGTCAGTTCATCAGCACCGGTATTTTCATGGAAACCAATTAACTGTGATTTGAACACATTCGGTTGAATGACAATTTGATACGCACCTACTTCGGAAGGGTCGGGGAAGTGCTCTCGTAGTGTGTATGTACCAGCGGCTTCAAGCACAATTGTGTGTCCACCAGCGGCGTTTACTACACCTGCTTGGCCTTCGGACGCAAGAACGCCGTAACCGTCACTGCGAATCTTAGATTCAAACATCAATGTGAACGCCCCACCGTGAATGTCACTTGGGCCACTTGGAGTGGCAGTAAGTGACCCAAATGTATGTTGTGTGTCATAACCGTACAAGTTATCTGTAAGAGTGGATGAAATATCACTCATCAAATCATCCATATCTTGCTCTTCCATAAGCAACCTTTCATGGTGTTTAACAGTAGCAGAACGAATTGCTTGGTGTTTATTGTATAACCCTTGATATGCAGGGTGGGCAAAATGACCGGGTAGTACAGCCATAGTAGGTGTAACGAAGTGATGACCCATACGAGGTAGAGCCAATGGACTCATCTTAGGCACTTCATACATTGCGTGAGCAAGCAACGCATTGAGTGTATGATTATCTTTGTACAGTGTATGTGCCATGTCGGGGCTGTTGCCACTCACTTCTGCATGGTCACGCAATCTGCGTGAAGCAAAGAATCGAGTGCTACCAGCAGGAATATAATACGATGGTACTACCTTAAGTGCTGTTATATCACCAGCAATCAATTCAGCGAAATCAGTGTCACCTACGCAACCTGTAAAGGTAGAGCCAGCAATACCTGTGAATGATGCTACACCACCCTTGTCTGTTGTTGGATTGTAAAGTCGTAAAAACTTGCGTCCATCACGAATTGATTCGTTATACAGCGTAGCGTTAGGTGCGGTGTTTACTGTAAGAGTGGTACCGCTGTATGACACACCTGTTAGTTCGTTGTTAGTCACACCGTCACTATGAGTATAGTAGGTTGGATGGCGATGGCTGTGCGTGTTACCGTTCTTAGTGACATGGAAGAATAGCGTGCGGTCATGTAACTCGTATGATGTTTCAAGCGGTGCGTGACCTGTAGCGTTTTCCCAACCCGAATGGGTAGGGTCGGGGAATTGGCTTTGACTGATGTGTTCCCAGTTGTGGTCACCGAATGTTCCGCCGAGTCTCGGTCCCTTTGTTTCATCAGTAAATAGATGTTTTAGGCTGTCCTTTGAAAGTGGTCGAGTCATACCTCCTGTGCCCATGGTTTCGTTTTGATATGCTTGTAATCTGTCAAATCCACTACGAATGATTAGATTACCCGGAATAGAGTCGGGGTGTGGGAGCCTTACCTTCATGTTAGGCTCAATGCCACTACCTGCGATTGCTGGTGCTAATCCTTCCGCACTACGGTCGGAAACTGTGTTAAATGTACGGATAACGGTACCAAATGGTGAACCACCTTCGATAACATGCACTTGTCCCGTATCATCCTCTACCTGCATTTCTTCAAATTGTAATTCCTCGTTTGGTATTGACAACACATTTCGCAACTCATCGGGATGACTTGCGGCAAGTTGAGGGTGAGAAAGTTCCTGTGCTTGTATGATTGGGAACATTGCGCTGTTAGTGGTTTCAAAGGAGAAGCGATTGATACCGTACAGTTTCTCTCCTGTGGTATGACCCGTTCCGCCTGTTACTCTTGTGATGAACGGTACAGCACCTAAACCACGAGCGTTGACAGCAGGAAGGCTGAGGTTTCCACCATCCATACGCTTCCAAACAATATGTTCGACTGTGAAGTTTTTAGCAGGTGAGCGTTGATTCATCTTGAAAGCATTTGTGTCACCAAGCCAATAGTTTGCATCATCACCGTATCTGTCAAGTTCTGCGCTTGTGCTTGTTTTCTTATCATTAATGATGTTTCTCTCAATGTCAGTTGTGCTTTCCAAGAAGAAACTACCCGGACTTTTATCCAAATCGAAGAACAAATCACCAGTCATTGCAAGACACGGTTCTGCATTGTTCAATTCAACATCACTACCTATCGGTCCATTGAAAGTGAAAGCACTGCTTGGAATATCATCTGTAGGCTTTGTTGTATCCGTAACAAGTGCTTCGATGTTAGGACCACCGTGTGCCGGTGCAACAAACCTGTCAACCCCATGCATACGCTCATCCCATTGCGTGGTGCCCGCAAAGGTGATTGCTGTCGATGCGGCGACTGATGCGCCTGTTTTCGATACGACAGCCAACCAATCTCCCGTAGCCGTAATACCATCACGGTCACGCTTTGCTACGAGAGCCATTTCACCTTCATATGATACTACAAGGAAACCACGAGCAAAGACTCCTTGTTGGTGATGAAGTGTTTTTGGTACTGTATCCGCATCAGCAATATGTAGCGGATTAGCGAAATGTGTAGAATCTTCCGCATCGGTATATGCCGCCGCCGCAGTGGTTGTGTAATTCCAAGAATAAGGAGTAGTAAGAATACTATCGGAGTTTGCTCTATTGTTCAATACACCACTCGCTTCGGGCGAATTTTGCATTGGAGTGAAGTGAGGTAGGTGACCGAAGGTACTCATAACACTTGAAGCAGGGCCGTATGGGGAGAAGCCCAACATAGGGTGCCATGCACCAAGACCTGCTCCATACCCTTCTGTACCCACCCTTAGCGAGTTAAGATACGAATAACGCTCTCCTGCCCACCCTACGGCTCCTGTGGGGCGTGTGCGGTCTATCGCATCCACAACACCGCTAAAGTGTACACGAGTCATGTGGTTGCGTGTGGCATCATTGTAGTTGTTGAAGTAGTTCACACCCGACTTACTCCAAATGTACAACTTAGTTGGTGCTGGTGAACTGAACGCAGGTACAGTTATTGTTGCACTTTCGCTTTTATTATGCCAAGTTGTCATATCTTCAAACTGTGCTAATCCAGTGATTCTGTTTGGAGCGAGCCAAAATCGTACAGTCCATGTACCGCTGTTATCATACACCTCACGAGAATGATACGGAGCGAATGCGGGACAATCGCCCGACCCATGCACTGGTCGCCCACCTGCATCGGTACGAATCCAACCACACGCAGGTAACTGTTCAAGCAAGTCTTGTGTACCACCTGTCATAGTTGCTTCAATGAAAGATTTAGAGGATGAAGCGGTGTCATTTGTGTATGTCGTATAATTTAATTCAACCCAACCATATCGGTCTTGTCGCATAGCATTGCCCATCGACGGCATGAATGTACCACCCATGGCTTTGAGTGCACCTTTGCCGGGGTTTTCGTTGATGGCTTGACCGATGATAGTCGCCAGTTCCTCACCGTTTTGACAGCGTGTAGCGTCAATAGCAATTATCTCACGATTGAAATTTGTACTCTCTTCGTTAAGTGCACCATCAAGCACAATCTTAGCCAACGGACCCGATACACGGAAAGCGGTTGGTTGCATAACATTGTTCAGTTTAACAACTTTGTAATCTCCACTTTGCATTGGTGGATTGAATGACAACTGGTTGTCCATCCAAGAACCACCGGGGTGATAACCACCGTCCATGTGGAAAGTCATATCAGCACTCATGGCTATACCGTAGTACCCAATAGCACAATGTTGGTACGGGTGCGCCTTTCTGTAGTCAGCATCGTTGTTGGCCACTACTTTACCAGCAATCGGATTGATGAAGTGTTCACCGTAATGATAACCGTGTTCGGGTCGTTGATGTATCCCGTAGCCTGTGGATGTGCCCGCACCGATGTTTGGTATTCCTTGAGGCGGCGACCAGTTCAAAGTGGTATTCCAATGGAATCGTTGACGGCGAGATTGATAATTTGCATCGGGTGGCCCGTAATCACCATCATTATTGGTAATCTCATTAGGAAGATTCTTGTTGACAGGAACCTTACTCCAAGCATTACCCGTCGTAACGACATATCCGGGGTGTGGTTCTACATCACCAAGTGTACCAGTTGCGGTTTCGTAGAATGGGAATGCTTGCCCCGGTCCATAAACAAGGTAAGAAGTAAAATAGTCAGTGTTTGTTTTATGGTCAACATATCTTGCTGTTTGATGTGGCATACGAATGACCAATGGAACAGGTCGTTGCCTCACAATACCGTTTGTGTAACGAGCAGTAACATGTGACGGTTGACCCGATGCCAAGTTTGGTAGTGTACCAGCGTCAATGTCCGGTGAGAGAATGTTATTTTGATTGTAAGCAGGTGGGTTGATACTGCCACGATGTTGATTGAGATAAGGTGTACCGGGGAAGAACGCCAACAAAGCGTTACAATCCATTAATGCGTATGCAGTGCTAATTTCATTGGCGTTTTGAATACCTGCTGTACCTGTAGGTCCGGTCGAGTATGGATGTGTGTAGAATGACGAGTAATCGTTTTGCGAACCATCATTCACATCGAGCACGACACCGCTAAATCCACCACCAAAGTACAACGGTACACTGTGGTCGTTACTATCCCTTCCTCCTTTGAAGTAGGTGATAGGCTCGCTCTCTACACTACCGTACAAACGATAGCCGCTAAAGGTCTTGTCAGCGTGAAGCATAAGCAAACCGTCTTGATTCACACTTCCTCCGCCAAATTCTGCTAAAAATTCATCATTAGCATCAACATCTTTTACAATCAACTTAGTGGTTGTGTTGCTTCCCTGTTCGCTGGTTGTAATTCCAAATTGTTTACTACCATGCCACAAGACTTTCAAATCACCAAACGATACCAGTTTTATTTTACTATCAAATGTTGCACTTTCCTCACCAGCGGGTACAAGCATATGGGTAACAAGTTCGTTTGGCTTCAAAGTGAAAGTGCTCGTTCCTGTACTATGGTGATGAGAGTCGTAAACCACCATAGCATTGTCAATAGCGGGCAATATGTGGTCACCCATCTTTGAAGTGTAATTTAATCCCTTGAGGTTATTTGCCCATGAATTAGTTGGCACTGGGTCGTTGTACGAATCAACAAGAATAGGGGTGGGAGTATTTGCGTGATAACCACGAGCCTTAGTACGAATTTGTAAAACAGTACGAGGTATATATCCACAATCTGCTTTACGATGGTTATCTTCTATATCTGCATCACTTACGGGATAAAGTTCCGTCTTATCGTTTATCGTTACGCCGAATGTGGCATCCACCTTTCTGTACTCACCGAACTCAAGATGTGGGGCTTCTATACCTAAATCGTGATGTAGGGACGCTTCAAACATAGTAGAGAGTGGGCGAGCACCACGCTGTGGATTATGTGCACGAATCTTGATAGCGTCAGCAGTAACACCCCATTCACCAAATGTTCGACCATCAGCCGCATACATGTGTCGGCAATCGAAAGATACACCGTCGTCTATGTTCGGGTTTACAAGGTTGATTGCTTCGGTAGTAACCGCCGCAAGTAACTCATCGGTCACCAGTGTAGTCCAATTAATTCGTGGTGAAATAAGTGCCTTGATGATGCGGTCGGTGGACGCATTGAACATAGAAACTGCTGTGTCAGTGAGTGATGTGGCACCAAGGGTTGCTAAAGAGTGTGAGGCTGTGAATTGGCTTCCTCGCACTCCGTAAAAGATATGAGTACCTGTACTGTCTAATTGAGTACGACTTTCGTATGAGATGACATTTCCTACGCTACCTACATCGGATGTGTTAGTGAACGGGTCGGTGATTTGTATAACTCCATTTTGACGAGGGAAACCAAGATAACCAAGGATGTCGGGGTGGTCGCCAAGTTCCGCACCACTGTCGAATGGTGCACCGAGTTGAACGGTTAATGTGGTTTCGCTGGCATCCCACGATATATCGCAATCAATACCAGCAGAAGGAGCATACACACCTCGCCATTGGTTACCTCGCCAACTGTTCTTGGTTACTGTTGAAACATCAAGACGACCTGTAGCGTCACCAAATCCAAGCATGTGTTGACCGATGGTAAAACCACCCTTAGCCACATCTCCGTCATTAAAGTACACACAAATTTCGTCTTCTATGGTTGAAGGGATGGTGGTTAAGTCATTAGCAAACGACTCATTCATTTTACGATATACAAATCGTACACCGTATCCTTGCCCTCGATGGTCTGTGAAGCGGAAACCGTATAGAGGCGTATCCCCTACAGCGTCATCAATCACATCTGTGGTTTTCACATGCCCGCTATAATTGTTGATTGGGGTTGGTGAAGCACCACCGACTGATGTACCTTCATTGTATAACACATCAAACTGAGTATCACCCTTACGACCAAGACCGTGCTTACCCGCTAAAGGTGAAAAGCCCGGTACACCCGATGCTACAAGACCACCGAAGTTAATACGACCAACTGCCTTCTTACCAACTCTCAATCCTTTTACAAGGGCCGTTGAAGGGCTTTGAGTTTCAAACGATTCATCGTTGATACTGTTGTGTGAAATGCCTCCAAGATGTGCTGAGATATTACGACCCTTTGGGTTACTCACCTCATTGAGCCTAACTGTAATATCGTGATTACTGGTGAACGCTTCATCCGGCTCTTCCTGTGAAACAAACTCTCGTAGTGTTGTCACAGGTGCGAATGGGCGACCATCTTTGTTGAGCGGCATAGGAGCAGGGTGCATGTTTTCACCCAACATTTCATCGGGTTGCGCCCAAAAGTTTCGGAATCGCCCACCGTGACCAATAAGGAATTGCGGTTGATAAGCCGATTGACCCTTACTGTTATCAAGCCACACACAGAAGTTACGGCCCGATGCGCCCGGAATAGTCGAGTGAATGATGATAGAATACCCTTCGTTACCGTTAATGTCTTCTACAACCCTTCCAAGATGCGCTCGTACATATCCCATGTGGGAACCACGGTCATGTGAATCAAACGCAATGTCGCCATACCAAAACGGTGCGGGGTCGTAAGTAGAACCTGTGGCTGAGAAATCAGCATTGATGTGGGCTGATGTTGGGTCTTTGTTGGGGTCAGCAATATCTTGCCTCACACCAATACGAGTAAGGTCAAGTCGCTCGCTTTCACCGGGGTATTGACCCGAAGGGCGACGGGCGTGAGTTCGACCGTTGGGTGCACCGCCTTGATTGACAAGACGCACTACTTCTTTCGCCGCCGCCTCAATATCTGTAACACCTTCTTTGACCCCAACTTCTCCTAAATCAAGACTCATACGACGCACGAAATCCATCTCAGTCCAGTGTTTTAGGTGTTGTAGTCGAGTTTCCTCGTGGCTTCCGAGGTCGAGGGTCGTATTCCTCTTCCCTTTTAATGAGAGGAAAGCCGAAATGACACGAGTACCATCCGGTGTATCAAAGAGCGTACTTGCGTCCTTGAGTGAGTGAGTAGCGGGGTTTTGAGCCGCTCTATGTAATTTCAGTTTACTTAACAAAGCGTTTCCATCTTTTTCTTTGCGAATCAATTTATGTGCTTCATTAGCATAGTAAATAGATGCAACTGCTGGTTGAACTCTTGGAAGTGAAGAATCACCTACGGTATGTGTGTTGCTGGTTCCTTCATGGTAAAGTCCAGTGTGAACAAAATGTCCGTGTCCTTTACCTCGCAACAATGGATTATGCCCAAGGTCTACACTTGGGTCTTCTAAAGTGTATTTGACATGAGAAGAAGTCGTGTTACCAAGTAGGTCTTGAGAGCCTGTGTTTGGTACATTGTGTGCGTATGCACTTTCAATGAACTTAGATTGCTGAGTTGAGCGTAGGTACTTGTTTTCCGAAGGGAAACCGTTCGCTACATCAAGTTGAGTTGTAAAGTAATGAGGTGCCCCACCGTTGATGCTAACAAGGTGCTTGTCAAGTTTGAGTGTACCACCCTCATACGCAATATCTCGACCGAAACCTACACCGGGTGTAGCGGCACTTGATTGAACTTGCATATGTAAATCATGGAAGGCGATGAACTCACGGTCATGCCCAACATCAAAGAGTAAGACACGGGCATTACCATCAGTTGAGAGGTATGGGTCGATATAGGCCACGGTAGGTGCTTGAGTGGCATCCAATCCCATAGCCTCGTAATTCATCTCAACTGTCTTGTTGACATGTTGTGCAAAGTTTTGTGCTGTTTCAAGACACGAGTTCCCAATGAGGAAGTTTTCAAGTGGAATCGAATCTCTTGGTCGATTAGCCAACACCCCTTGACCACCGTTGAAACCCCTCCATACAGCCGCATCATTGAATACACCACGACTCTTTGCAAACAAACCTTCTATGGCGTGTGGGTTGTTTAGAGTCATGTTCATCCAAACTGTGTCACCGTTGCGTAGCCCACCTTGAGCGTAAGGGTACAACCAACTACGGTTGAGAATTGCATCATAGTCTTCTTCTATGACCGTACCAACCCCGATACGAACCTTGTCGTTATTGCTAATTGCTACGATGTTGTTCGCTGTGAGAGTAATTTTTGTATTTGTTCCTGTTATGAGGTCCGATTGTACAGCACTCACAGTACCCACATAAAGAATGTCGAGAGGGGCTGAACCTGTTTGCTTGAATAATTTATCACCCTTGCGTATATTTACACCTATGGTGTTAGCGTGAGCAAAACGATTGCTTGAACTTGTCAAAGTAATATCAAGAACTGTAGTAGAATCAGCGGCAACCGTACCACCATTTGTGAATTTCCATTGTTCGGCTGATGTAGTTGGGTAAAATGTATTCATTTTTCTTTCATTACCCGTCATATCAGTTGGATTATCTATAGCGTCTAACATTCGTCCTGCCTTTTTCAACCTAAAATCTACATCAACTAAATCGCTAAGTGTAAAAGATAAATTAGGTCGAGTTAGCACTTGTATTGAATTAAGCCCACCGTTAGCATCATATTTACCAAAATACAACACTTCGATAGGTGTTGTTAGCATGATTTCTCCTACAAACATCAAGTCACCAAGTGAAGGGTCAATAATTCCCGTTGAACTACGAGTGAAAGGTACATCGGGGAATAGACTTGTATCTTCTAATCCCAAGTTCAATACATATCCCGTTGATGCGGTACCGCTAATTTCCTGTACTTGTAGAATTTTTGAGATAGGACGCTTTGTTACAGTGCGTGGTGCGTGGGGATTAGCGAGTGGTCCTGCCTTAAACTCCACCGCACTTACATATTGACGCAAACCGTAGTCAAGATTACCACCTTGTGTTTTTACATTCGCCATATCATAATAATAAGGTGAGCGACCTTCAATATCCGAAGAAGGTAGTTCTACATCGGATGCCACGGGAACAAGAGTCTCATTTCGGAACCCTGCCGCTGTGTAAATTTTAGTACCCACTATTGCGTTTTGGAAAAAAGTTTCGGAGTGACCATCGTGATAACCACCTGTACCGGTTTTTGGGATTCGCAAGTATCCATCTGTAGGTGCATCATTGTTGTAAACACCCCATTCACCATTAGATAAAAACACCCTGCGTAATCGTTGGATGCCTTGTAAATTACCTATCTCATCAACTGATGTGGATGCGGGGAACATCTTAGGATGTGAAACATATACATCAGCATAATCTGTGCTTTGAACTATCTGTAAAATAGTAGCCGACTCAACATGCTTTTTGTTGTTAATACTGTACGAATATGCCGAATTAGCACTTTTATCGGATACTCCAATGTCATCAGCACGACGACCAACGGGTGATGCATTCCATGTGTGAGCCGTATATGTGGCGTCAATATGCAATTTCATACTGTTATCGGGACCGGGGAAGACTCCTGCTTCGGTATGGTCAAAAAATTGCTGTGGGAATACAGGAATTTCAACCATAGAACGGGTGCTTGCGAACTGCGAGCCGAGTTGGTAATCGTGCGTCACCGTGTCAAGTGATTGGAACAAACGGTCGTTGACTGTACTACCGTCTTGTGCTAAAGAATCATTATCAAAATCACCATCATTGTACACATACACCGATGTGGTGTGTGTCCCAAGACTACCTTGAGTGTACAAACCAGTAGCGTTTGCCCATTCGTGGAATGAAGAATATGCGGTACCCGCCGCATCCAAATATGTTCGATTAGCGACGGCATCAGTACCAACGAAAAAGAAACCCGCACCAGTTTTTGATGTATAAGCGGCACTCGCTCCATCATCAAGGTAAATTCGCCCTACCTTTGGGAAACAAATTGTACCCCATGATTTCGTGTCGGGGGATTCGTTGTTAAGTGGTCGAACACTGAGCGTTCCATTATTACCTACCGAATGCGCTACTGTTGCTTGTACTGCACAATTACGGCGTGTAGAACCCGGCAAACGCATCAGTGGGCTTGGGTCGAAGGTAGGCTTTGTGTTGATGCCACCTTGTCCGGGGCCACCAAGCGTCACTGTGACAACAGGAGCGTTAGGCTCAATCTCTTTCACCACATGAGAATCGGGTGAGCCGCTACCTACCACCGACACATTTTCGTTGACGAAACTCTCAGCAATACCTGTAGCAGTGACGACCACTGTTGACATGTTGCTTTCGGGACTTTCTTGCTTTGATACTCCACGAATACGACACCTGCTCATAAGGAACATGATGCTGGCGATATTCGGATTTTCAAAACTACCCAAAGTACGAATCATTGACAATTGATTTACTCGTGATTTAACAGAAGGTTGTACTATAATTTTAGCCAAAATTCCCGCTTCGTCGGTAACTATTACATTGTCAATAATGTTGAATAATTCAAACACACGAGATGATTGAGTTGTTGGTCCTATATCAAAAACACCAGTACCCGATTTATTAGTTGTGGGTTGTAGCACTTTTTTCCCCGCACCAACACTCAAAAGTGTATCTTGGGTGTTAGAAGTCATTGCTTCAATAGCGAGTCTGTGGTACACTGATTCGTGAGTGCCCGTGTTATGTGAACGCTTAACTGCTGTAGGAGGTGATGCTGGTTCTGCATTTACATCGTTTACAGGAGTGTACAAAGCAGGTGTACGACTGTAATCTAATTCCGTATCACTGTCATGCCCACCAGCGTTATCACCAATCAATGTGTGTGACTCTTGCATAAGGCTTCCATAGCCACTTACAGCATTAGAAAGATGAATGACTCCACCAGCGGAATAAAGCGTAGTATTAGCAAGGTCGGATTTTATCACATCCAATACTCTTGTACCACTACCCAAATCAAACGACCCTGCTGGTACCGTCTTAGTAACCATGAGCATAGGTTCGGTCTGCCCCATGCTCGCCCCTGTGAGGTCTATGGCGTTGTAATGCACTTCGACATACGGAGCGAGGTTGTGTGATGTACGCAGTGCGGGTACATGAAGAAGGGCAACTCGACTTTCTGTTTCGGGTGTAAGATGGAATAAACGGTTATTTTCATCAACATCATTTATTGCTGGTACTGGCCCTTTGAGCATGAACGGGGCGTATAAGAATCCTGCACCACCAATTGCGATAAGTTCTTTTTTACTCACAGGCATACCATTGTCTACAACAGTAGCAACAGAAGATGAATTTTCAATACGAGAGATTGGTGCTTCAAGCGTTTCACTGTAAAAATCCACCAGTGAGTTCATTGTAAACATCTCATCTAAATTACGAGTGTTTGAATCATAGGCCATTTGCACTATATCAGCGGAACCATCTGCTTGTTGGTCAACCGTGAGTTCAGTAGGTTTAGGGTATCGACGCATATACTCATGCCCTACGATGTGAGAGAATGTGTGTCTACCACTGTGACCGACTTGGAAGAGAGTGTCAAGTGTGGTTGGCCATGTAACAGCAAATGGGTTGGTTGATGTATCTGTAGCCATTTGTGAAGAATAAACCAAGCCGTGGTTTTGGTATGCGCTTTCATCAAGCACCATTTGACCTGTCTTATCAAAAATTTGTGTGCCGTAATGTGGCGGTTGGTATGGTTTACCAGTCCCGTTGTCAATCAATGAATCAGCCCCAATAACGACGAAGTAGTTGTCAATGTTGGCTGTACGAGAGTGAAGAGCACCACGGAGGCCATTCGTTCCGTTAATGAAGTCAATGTGTATGCTGTTGAAAGTGACAACACCAGTGCTCCCATTGATGCTTTCAAGTCGCACCCGTTCGGGTGGGGATTGGTTGGGCTTCTGTGTATTACGATTAATCGCACCGGGGTTAATGAGAAGGTTGTATGGGGTGTGTGGAACAGCAATCGTCGCCGCAGTACCACTGTTTGTGTAGTAATCCACCACCTTGTAATTACCCATACTATACGGTGTGGTTGTGAAATCCACAGTTGGAGAAGAAGCATCGTAGGCTTTACCTGTTAATCGTGCGATGAGTGTTTGAGCATCAGTCGCCGTCATTGTAAGCGTTGTAGTATCCGCAGTAAACGCTGAAAACTCATATGTGCCATCAATCACATCTATTGGTTCTTCAAATCGGAAAAGCGCAGAAGTAGTGTTTCCTTTCACAGCCATCGACGGTTGAATCATATTTTCATCAAATTCATTTGAGAAGTGTATGGCTTCAATAGCACCCCGGAACTCACCACCCTTACCACCAAGATACACATGTTCTGTTGAGCGTGCAAGTCGAGTTTCTTTGGGTATATCTTGTTGCGCTACAATTTCTCCGTTGATGGCAAGGAACACCCTGTTTTTGGTGATACCCGCAACAATATGATACAGCGGTCGGCTATTGAAATTCAAATTCGTAACATCATTGTAGTTTGATGTATCATACCTGTTGTATGAGTCGTGCATACCACCGTGAGTTTGTTGAGGATAAACAATCCCATCCCATCGTGTAGATGCATCATTCGCCGTTGCCAATTTAAAATACGACGGACCTTGTAAAGATTCAACATGTACGCTAAATTCAGCAGGTCCGGGACTATCAATTGTTCCCATGGTCAATGTAAATTGCCCTTCACGATGTGCTACTACGCCACCACAATCGGGAACAACCCACGCTTCGATTACAAAGTCAGTAATCGTTTTACCGTTAATTGAAACAATTTCACCGCTACCCTGTAGTGTCTTTGTCATAACTTTGTTTCCACTACCATCTTCAACACCAGTACCAGTGAATTGCCCTTGCGGGATAATTACAGAATCGCTCACACCATCGAAGAAGAAAGCGTGACTACTACGACCAATTGCAACCATATATTCACCTCAAAATATCCAGTCAATCGGTGCAAAGTTAATGGTAAACGAGTATATCGGTTCACCGCCAAGTTGTACAAATGTGGCGTTGGCCACAGTGCCTTTAATTCCTGTGTAGTGTCTTTCACTTGAATCAAATTCTGTACCTGTTGCCAAAGCATTATCAACGGTTTTATGAGTTGTTTGTTTAAAACTACCAGTAGGCATGTAAAAAATAGATTCACGGTTATTTACATTTGAAGAAAAAGGGATTTGAATTGCAGTGATATAATCACCATATTTGGTATCGTAATTCGCTTGATTGATGCCACCAGCGACACCAACTCCTGCACCTGCTACTAACAAACCTAATCCACCAGTTGCGATACCTGCACCAATCGCACCACCAGCAACAGCCGCCGTCCCAACCATCGCTCCCATTCCGCCGTTATTGCTGTTGTTAAGCACTGCGAAAAGTTCAGCAACTTTGTCACCTGCACTTTTGTTAGTGACTTGAGAACTATCTCTTCCGCCGGAAAATTGCACATGGTATGGTTTATTGTACGGTCCAGCGACAGTTTGTTGGAAACTCATTGTACCGTTTCCACCTCCTTGTGCGTTGATATTTGTCAATTCAACCGCTACACCCGGCTCATCTGTTAAAGGTGATGCAATAATTGTAGCCGCTAAATCAGTCCCACCATAGGCATCAATCACCGTTTTCAAACTTGTTGCCACTTGAGCGGCTGTTCTTGGACTTGTACCATTGTGCACAGCAATGTACACTTTACCAGTGCTTGCAAAAGAGCCGACTTGTCCTTCAAATGATGAGTTTTGTTTTGCAAATAGTACCTCAAAGTATTGATTTATTTTTATCGAATGGGTTGCTGTGGTTGGGTCATTTAAAGTGACACCGCCCACTACTGAATAACTATTGCCTGTGAGATTAGCATCAGCCACAAAAGATGCAACATTTGTATCACTTGCATTACTTGTTCGTGAAAAATCAAGAATAGCCGAAGCGTCTTGTCCAATACTACTCATATTTAGAATGTCATCATCAGTCATAACCCCCTCAATAGTGATGAGGGATTTGGGTAGGTTGAGGTCAAAGGCAAAGCGATTACCACCTGCAAACGGCATAGCAAGAGGCGATACGCCCCTATCAACATTCATGGTGAGAGTGGTAGCCATGAGTTCGATGATACCACCATCATTGCGTACAAGGCGTATTGGTGTACCCATCAGTACCGCCCCCTCATGGTTGAGCCGCCGATGTTGCGAGCCATCTCTTGTTGAATCATATTACCAATCTCACGAGCCAGCGCACGCTTGTCAGTGCGGTCTGTGATGCCCGATGCGTTCACGGTGACATTGACTGTACCGCCGCCCATACCAGCACCACTTGGATTGTTGCGTTGAGTAAGAGGTACGACAGCCTCCGGCCCGTCCTCACCAATCATGGCGAGTGTGGGCTTATTGACAATACCACCCTTTGCAAGCGCAGGTATTTGTATGTCAGTAAGGTCAAGACCAAATGTGTACTCGGTACCAGTAATTGGATTACTGATTGTTTTTGTAAATGAAATGGCCGACATAATAGAGTTGAAGGACTCAATAAGGAAGTTTAGAGGTGCTTTAAGTACATCACCAAGTGTCACACCAAGGTCAGTAAAGAAAGACAGGACACCTATACCCACATCTGCAAAAGTACCAAGCGGGTCTGTCACTAAATTCTTAATGAAATCCCACGATTCACCAACAAGGTCAATGCCGAAGTCGATGAAATCTCCGATGGATATGTCAAACACACCTTGGAATAAATCAGCGATGAATTTGAATGGTTGAGGGAACTCACCAATCATCAAATCAATGCGGTCACCAATACTGAAACCAGCAAACGCTCCGTCACCAGTCATAAAGTCGATAGTTGTGGTAAGCCAATCGGGAAGGTCGAATGCGAAATCAAGTCGCTCGGAGAGGGAGAAGCCCGCAAACGCACCGTTGCCAAGAATGAAATCAACCGTAGTCAACAACCAATCGGGTAAAGCGAACTCAAAAATTTCACCCCAACTCGGCATTTCAAAGTCAAACAAATCAACCCAGTATTGCTTGGTAAACACATCGGGTGCATCGGGTACTAAGTCCCATACAGCACCAGCCCATGCATTCACAATTTCACCTATACTCGTGAACAATCCTGTCCAAAAGTCAATTGTAAAAATCGGTGGAGGGTTTGGTAGTAAATCAAAGAAGGTGCTGAAAATACCACCAACAAACTCCATAAGAGTAGTGAAAGCATTTGTGGCTGATGTTGTCACGCTATCCCAAGAAAGGTTGTCGATAAAATCTCTCATAGGTTGAATTAAGTTGGAGTTAAACCATTTCATTAAGTCTTTGAATGCGTTCATTGCCATTGTACCAGCGGCTTTGAAGCCGGGGCCAATCTGTGACACCATGCTCGACATGGAAGAAATCATTGAAATTAACGACATTTTTTCACTCCCAATCTAAAAACGAATAATCCAGTCCGACTACTTCTCTATCTCCACTCTTCGCCTGTTGTTTCTTACGCTCAATTTCCTTATTATTCTCTTCGGTTGATGCCATCGCCCATACGAGGGATTGTTTGAACAATTGAGGGGGCATAGAATACACTTCCAAGAGGGATATACTGAAATGTTTTGCGATGATATAAGCCCAAAGTTCTATTTGAGTTGCTATGTCTTCAACATTATCGTACTTGTCCTTCTTGAGAAATTTATCGACCCTCATTCGGTCGGCTTCATAAACCCCCCTTGCAAAGCCTCCGCCAACTCTTGTGGTTGTGGTAGCACTTTACAGACCTGTTCTCCAACATGGCCTTTAAGGGAAAGTAATTCATCGGTGTTTAATTGTGGATTTGTTTTGGTAATCCAATTGGAGAAGGCAAACTTCCAATATCCTGCTAAGTCGAGTGTCACATCACCCTTTTCAACACGGAGCATGTGTTGTGCCGCCGCTTGAATGTCAAGGAAAGATATGTCACGAACCCATACTTCAATCGCTTGTGATTCATCAATGGGAATCACATGCTTCGTAGTATCATCATTCTTCAATAACAGGCTCTTGTTCGTCACTATCGTTTGTTTGTTCATTTATTTCCTCTCCAATGGATGCGGCTACCTCTTCGGTAGGGGCTTCCGAGTCACCTTCAAGGGCCGTTTCTACAACGGGGCTTTCGGGTTCCTCTTCGGGAATGATACCCTCATCATTTTGCTTCAATCGCAAAACAATTTGGGCCTTTGTACCGTACACTGGTAGCCCACGCTCTTTGCAAAGCGCACGCAGTTCAGCAACAGTTAGTGAATCGTATTGTGTTAGGTCTTCAACGAATGGATTAATTGGCTCTTCGTTCAACAGTGGAGCAGGAGTGTCTTCAACAACCTCTTCAACAGGTGTGAGAAGAGTTTGAACATGGGCATGAACAGCATGGTTGTCCATAAGGGTAATCATATCTTCTGTAAATTCAATACCGTTTGCTTGACAGACCCATCGAGCATATCCAAGTGTTCCAAGACGGCGGTATTGTTGAAGTGAAGTATTCATTTTAATTCCTCAGTATTTGATGATGGTGTCCCGTGCTATGACCTTGATGGTCTTTGGCATAATTTTGAGTGTTGACTTCACCATACCCTTATCTTCGGGAATTTGGAGTGGTGCTTCAATGATAACATAATCATCAATGATAATCATCATACGCTCGGTGTGATTAGTACCGCTGGTCGTTGTCTTTTCAAAGTTGATACGAATTTGATTGTTGGTATTACCTTCAATGTTGGTGCTAAATTCTTCTGCTGAACGCATTTTATGGTAGAACAGTGGGTCATCGACACCAATTTCCATGGTCATTTCGTAGGAAGTCTGCCCTTCAACCATGAGGTTCGTATTTCGTGAGCCTCCAAACGGCACTTGTTCTGTGGCGGTATTAACGCTACTTTGTCCACCGATAGTGTGGAATGCTTGCATACCAGTTTGACCAGTAAGGGTGAAATTCAAAACCTGTCCAACCTGCACACCAGCCATGTTGATAGTACCGTTGTAAAACATAAATGGTTTTTGCGTCTTAACCCCAATGCCCGAAATCAATCTTCCGTTGTTATCCACAGCGGTATCGTCAAACATACGGTGTGCGGCATAGTTGGACACTCCACCGCTCAAACGCCCTGTATCCGTGTAGCACAAAGCGGCGTTAAAGTTCACAGCCAAGCGGAGTGCGGCATCGTTGTCTGTCGTGAGGGTAAAGTCAGTAACTTTACATCCACGGAACACACGAGTCAACTCTTTAGAATCTGTAGCCCCACCATCAGTACCACCTTCGTTTGAGTCAACATTGCGTCGTCGTTGTGAAACTTCAAGAGCAAACGATGGCTGGTAAGTGTGTGTGAAAAGCAAGTGAGTTTGCGAATCAGTAATCACACCTGCGCTGGTGATTTCAGGAGGGTTGGTACCAGTCGTTGCGTAATCACGAAGACGCACATCCTCACCAGTTGCGTGTGAAAAAAGAAGAGGTTCGTCCAAATAGATGCGAGTTCCATCCACACCGATGATGCGGCGAGCCTCGTGCTTGTTAGCCTTGTCAAAGTCGGTGTCTGTAAAAGTGCCATCCCATGTGCCACCATCTGCTTCGTGCGTAGTAACAATAGGTACAGCCACTTCTTCTTCAATGATAACATACTTGTTGATTGCAAAATCGGATGAATCAGCAACTTTGATGTAAGATTGTCCCGCTTCTGTAGCCCCATCAAGTGTAGTAGTGACCGACGATGCTTCACCGTCTTCAACAACTTCTCCACCAAGACAGTATTTGAGCCACCGCCCTGTGTGCATAGCAACTTCAAAGGAGCCGCCTTCGGTGGTCATTTTACCCGGTACCTGCACGCTTGTATCTCGACCAAGGCCGACAACATGAAATCGCTTCAAATCCACTTTGGTTTCGGGCACAGTAAGAGCATTGGTGATACCGATAAATTGGTCAGTAAGCACCGCTTCACTGCTACCAGCGAAGGTCATACTTGTGTTAAGCGGTGGGGTTTTGTACGATAGAATATGCATATCTGTTTTGTTATTGATTACGGTAGCATTAGCGGTAAAAGTTTGTGGGCTAATTTTGAGTACATCACCATCATTTGATACAATGGTAAATACCCTGTCCATGTCTTTACTGTCAAGGTTAGTAGAAGCCGCATTTTGTGTGAATTTGAGTTGAGAACCAACCAACATGCCGGAAGGGTACTTCAACTTGTCAGTAACAAACAATACAGTGTTTGCTTGTGAAGTGAAAGTGATGGTGGAAAAATCGTCACCAGCGGTTTTGGTAATAGTGGCGGTCACATCTGTACCACCCGGTGTAATGGTAATCCCCGTTTCGGGTGCGAATGAAACTTCTGCTAAGTCGCCCTTGTACACTGTTGATGGCATGTTTGTTCACCTATGGTATTAATTCTGCAAGTATTACGACTTCGATTTGGAAAGTCATACGGAAAAGAAATTTGCTTCGGTCACTCAAATCAGTGCGGGTTTTGAACACCAACCTGTCAAAGTTTGTACCGTCACCTTTTCTTTTTGAATGCACCACTCTCCGAACTTCATTCTCAAGGGCTTGTAAATGCTTGCGCCCCTTAATTGTTCTCACATCGACTGTGATATTTATGCGTGTCGTTACAAAGTCGTAAAAAAGTTCGGGTGCTTCCTCGTTGTGAGCGGTTTCGTACACCAACACATAATCGTGCTTGTCTAAGTCAAGACGCTTACCATGTTCAGCCGTAGTGTCTGCAATATCAACCACCACAGGGCGATAATTACTGGTGTTACCACGGTTCCATTCCGTCTTGAATAGTCCTATAATAACATCCAAACCCTCAGTCCATGTGGCTACCATCACAATCCCTCCTTTTCGATGATTTTCTTAAAGTCGATAGGAATAATAAAACCGTTATCATAGCGCATGTTACTGCGTTCAAGGTCGGGATTTTGGCGTAGCATAGCATCATCCGTTTTATCTTGAATTGATTTGTATTCAATCTCACTGGCTGGCTCACCAGTTTTGTTGTTAATGGCTACACCATCTTGCATGGAGAAGCCCTTAGCACCCGCTTCGATACGCTCCATTTGCTTACGAAAAGCGGCAGGTAATGTCGTGAATTGCTCACGAAATTGCTGTTGCATTTGTTTATCTTTTTTGAAAATTTCTTCAATCATACGCTGATGAATTGTTTCACCTTGCTTGAGAAAATCACGCTGATTCATTCAAACACCACTAATTCAACATACTTTGGTAGAGTTCTTTCAATTTCTGCTTGATACAACTGTACCTTGCTTGCGAGGTCAATGTTCTGTGTGCCTTCGGGGATAAGCACGCTACGGTCGTCAGCCATCAGTAATTCAATAGCCACCATCTTCGTGCATATGTCTTCGATGGCTTTCTCAACATATCGCTCACCGTAGATGTAAGCCACCTTGATAGCGTTCCATTCAAAGAACGGATAGGAATTGTTGAAGTAGATAATACCCATTTCGTAATCAATCCACCAGTCACGAAGGCGACCCACATCACCACTACCACTACCACCCTGTAGGTCAACAAGGAAAGACTTCTGTGTGATAGCACCTGTAATGTCTCCTAAACTACCAGTGACAGCCACACATCCTGTAAAGGAGGTAGCGGTTTTACCTGTGTATCGGAACACATCACCGCTTGCATCAATAGCAACACCAGCGTTTACGAATCCTTCTGTAGATACTACATTGATAGTTGTACTGTCAAGGCTTGTGAATGTAGTGCTGTTATTCTGTACTTGGTCAAGTTCAATGTCACTTGAAGTAGTGACGATACTACACACCTCACCAGCCTTGACAGGGCGCATTGAAGTGACCTTCACCACACCCGTACCAAGGTCACTGTTGGCTGATGCCAAGAACTCATTGTGAACTGCCACATTAGAAGATGAACCCTCTAAAATAAATGCTGGTGAAAATTCTATAGCGGCCTTATTCACCCTGTTCTCTTTGTTGATGAGGTCTGCGAGATTTTGTGCTACGGTTGTCGCTTCAAAATCATCACGCCATTGACCTGTACCAGTACCCTGTGCAAGTGTGGCTACTGTTCCGTTACCGGGAGAGAGAAAAATACTTGCTGATGAAAGGTTTGACACATCATTCAATTTGATGCGACATTCAGCGGCACCAATTTCACGATAATCATCACCTTGCCACAATTCAAGGCGAAGAATTTGTTGAATGTTACGGAATAGAAGAGGACTGGTACCGACATAATCAGTGTAGTATCGTCGTCGGTATGGTTTGTATGTATCGAAATTGATGTATTCAGCGGCCACTAAATATGGTCGCCATGCGTTGCGTGTCATGTTGTCAATGCGGTCTTGCATCTTGAGAATGACATGCTCAACCTTTGCTTTAGTCATACCACGAGTACGACCATTAGTGAATGATGCTTGGTTTTGTACATAGCCGTTGTCAGCCACTTGGTATTCTGCGGCTGTCAGTGTCGCACCAGTGAATGTGACCTTAACATGTCCAGCCTTTCCTCCCGTACCCTTGGTTATCGAGGCTATTGTCAAATCTTCTTCGCCCAGTGGGTCAGCATCACTGTACACACGAATTTTGTCGCCTACGCTAAAGCCGACTTGTCGTAGTTCGTTTCCTGTGATATACACAGCATCAGTATCAGCATCAGCACTCATCAAGATAGCATCTTGCGGCCCAATGTCCAATAGGTCAGCAACTTGTTGAGCGGTACAATATACAACAGCAGACGGGTCAAGTGGCCGGGTTTCCGGCTCACCGGGACTGAACACTACTGGCATACATTACCCTCCCTCACTTACCATGACAGAAATCACAATTGTTGCAAAAATTGGGGTCTTTATCCATTCTTTG
>Ga0209232_1000336_pt1 | contig 30115 bp, 24 predicted proteins | sample ETNvirenome_2_60_FD_184066 | JGI IMG/M metagenome (GOLD analysis project Ga0209232, IMG submission 184066) | Marine viral communities from the Pacific Ocean - ETNP_2_60 (SPAdes) (version 2) | ecosystem: Environmental > Aquatic > Marine > Oceanic | place: Pacific Ocean | collected 2013-06-22
GATCGATGGAGGGCCAAAGATCTCTACTATTCTTCCGCAAGGAAGACCGCCGCCTTTACGATTAGCTGTAAGATAATCAAGCTGACGGATTCCTGTTGAGACCCATGCCTTCACATGTGTTGGAGACTCATCAACGCTGAGATTGTAGGCGATACGACTACCGTGATCTTTGTTAAGAGATTTGATTAGGTCAGAGGTGAAGTCATCAGTCTCTGGTCTTTTTGCAGTCTTTTTTCTCGCCATACTTCACCTCAACTTTCTAGAAGATCGGCAAATGCTTCATCAAGAGAAGTGTATTGCTTACCTTCTTCTTGCGTGCTCTTCTGGCTGGTTGTTGCAGCTTTACTCGTAGTCGAAGTACTGTTTGAAGAAGCTGATGTGGTCGTATTTTGATCAGTACCATCAGACGATGATGAACCGTTGAGCCAATCGTTTACTTTCTTTTCAATTTCCTCATAAGACTCAAGGCTATAAAGCTCATCGAGGTTCGGGAGATTGTCCAGCAAATTCTGTGTTTTTTCCTCATTTTCGGAAAGATGAGTTTGCTTTCCTCGAGGCATGACAGTAGTGGTTGCCCAATTTTGTCCAGGCTGCTTGGAAATGGTTACCTTCACATCACGACCCTCCAAAGGATCGGTGATGTCTCCATAATCAGGATCAAGCATGATAGAAAGCAGGTCCTGGTAGACTCTCTTGCCGAAAGACCAGAGTTGAGTTCCCTTGTCTTCTTCGCCGCGGACGACCACAGGAGCATACGCACGCATCTTAGGGTACAATCGCTTGCACAATTCAGCCGACTCAGGGGTACCATCATCACGAAGCTTGTTAATTAGTTCCTGGATAGGATCAGGCTTGCTAAACTGCTTAGGTGCAAGAATTCCGCGATTCTCACCGATGTTGTAGTAAAACCAACGCTCTTTAAAGGGCTGGCCGTCGGAATCCTTCCACGGAAGTAACCGAATAGTGTATTCGCCCTCATCAGGACGCCAAAAGATCGAGCTACGCTTAGGACCGTTTCCGGACAGCTGCGCGACCTTGCGACGGATTGCATCAAAATCAAGTGCCATTTTTGTCTCCTTATATCTGGCAGTTTGTATGTGATAAATTTACACACAAAATCACAGATGTTCAATGGAGACTGGAATTATTTTATTCTTCTCGGCGCGCGAGGGTACGAGCGTTCAATTTGATGCGGCGGCCGCCATACATTTTGGCGGTGAAATCACCGCGAGATTTCAGGGTAGATGGGTGGTTTGCGGCTCCGAGGGGCAGCGAGTAACCTGCGACGGCAGCAGATCCGGAAAATTCATCCATGTCCTTGCGATCTTCTTCTTCTTCGTCCTCATCCATGAGCTCAACTGAGTAGGCAGCAACGTCTGCGGGCATCTTTCTCTTGCGGTTTTCTGCGATCTCTTGTTGGATCATCTCTTGGATAAGTTCTCGTAGTGCTTTCTCGTCCATACTTTGCTCCCTAGTCTCATGTATACCGGAAGCACCAATCATTGGTTTGCCCCCGCCTTTTTTGATGTAAATTCGAGTTACGCTCTTTTTATAGTTACCGGCTTTGCCGGGAGGACCGTCCATTCTTTTGAAATCCTCTTTGTCTTCGTCTGTGTAGTATGCCAAAGAACCGTCGCCCATTCGACCCATGATCGATGATGTATATTGACCAGACTGTCCAGACCTTGGCCAATCCTGGGGTAAGTTTCCTAACCTGTGAGCGTCTGGAGGTGCGATTCGGTGAGAAGTTGCTCCAGCACCCGTTTGCCCCAGACCAGATCTTCTCTCATGGCCTCGCTTGATGTATTTGGGTTGAAATCGCTTTTTCATAACGTTCTATAAGTATGTCATAAAAAGAGAAAGGGCTCATCCCTCTCTTCCGGCAGCCATAACTAATTTATTAGCAGAAGATATAACTAGCGCGAGGGTGGGCTCTCTCATAGAGTATAATCGTGTGTCGTCTGTGAGGCCGTCGGCCAGAAGAATAGCCAGCCACTCCTCTTGAGTCAAGTCAACACCAAACTTTTGTAAGAGATAGAGGGATCGATGAGTAGCCCGCATGTGACGTAATTCTGGATTGAACTTGTAATTCTCACCAAGTTTATCTCGGCGCCAGTCGTTGTCTTGAGGCAAATAAAGATCTTGATTCTCGTCACCGACTTTTCCAATGAGGCAAAACAGAGAGCACAGGATGATAGACTCCTTCGGGAGTTTAGCATCGTGTGCTTTAATAATCTTGTAAGAAGTATCAAGAATTTTTAGTGCATGATCTAGCAGACCGCCCGGAAAAGAATTAAAATATTCTGTTCTTTCTGATGATGGGCACGTCACTAGTCTTTCTTCGATGTTATCTAAGAGGCTAGTTGCAGCTGCCGATCTTTTTCCTAATTTTCCACAAAGAGATCTAAACATCTCATAGTCTCTTTGCATCTTTTCAATATCCATATCAATAGTCAATTTACTAACTCTTTCTTAACGTAAAAATGTGCGTCCAAATTATCTGCTGTGCTACCTACTTCGCACAGCTTGTCTAAGAACTTTACTTCATCTGGTGGGCAATCTATAAGCAAAGCATCGTGAAGAATAAAAACAGGCTTCATTCTTTTGTCGTGTTCATTAATCGTGGTAATCATTCTGCTGAATCCTTGTAAAGCAACGTCGACAGCAGTTGACTGTATAAGATTATTGTACAAAACATGTTCTGAATCGTTCCTGACTTTGATATTTCTTCCGTAATAGTTTTGTATAAATCCAGTCTTTGCTTGCTTTGAAAGTTCTTCTCGTATAATATTTGCACCGAAAAACTCATCAAGCGATTGCATGGTGCTGGCGGGGTTAAGCATAGTGCCTGCGAGAATATTTTTGACTCTCTTTTGGCCCATTCCATAAAGCAGAGCAATAGTGAGTAATTTTGCAGATTCTCTACCTACTCTATTTTCTAGAATGTTTTTTGCGACGTCATTGTAGATATCTTTTGGAGGGTTGTGGCCAATCATTGAAAGTGCAATTCTAGGCTCTAGACTTGTGTAATCAAGTTGTACGATTCGCCCCTTGTCAAAACGAGATGTCAAAATAGACCTATGCTCTTTTTTAAGAGTTAGAATTTGAGGCCCTTGGCGCACTGTTAATCTACCTGTGTTTGTAGAAGTAAATCCATAGACAGTTCTTTTTGCATACTCGTTTATTGGTGCGAAGCTCTGGATGACGTTTTTATTGGGAGTCAAAGGATCTGACATGAGCCTTTGATACTCGACAGGATCTATTTTAACGGGAGATAGTTGCTGGGATGCTCTCTGTGCTTTAACTAAGTAGTTTTGATAGTATTCATACTGGTCACTAGATAAAATTGCCCTGGATTCATCTACGATCCTCTGGATAAACTTCTTAAACACTTTTCTAGGGACAGCTTGATGCCAAGGAATATTTTCCTCGACGCCGGCAATTTTTAATGCATTGACATACTCTTGACCGGGTGTAAGAGAAAAATCTTTGCCAGACAATTTAGAAACAGTCAATAGCGAGTCATTATCTGAGAACCCTACGGGAAAGCATGCTTCGGACGGAGAGGCTACCCATTCAATTTCGCCGCTTTCTTTTGAAAGCATGTGCAGACTTGTACCGATTACTTTTTTGCTAATGCAAACATCCATGAGATTATTATATTGAATAATTTCTAGGTTTACACTTTATTTTGCGTTATCGTCCTTGTTTTTGTCAACGTACTCGATTGCATTTTTAAGTGTCTTGTAAGTACTTCTGTATCTTCCGTCTCTAAGCAGTGATGCCATATTCATACTAGTAGTAAAATTACCAGGAGATATATTATGGGTCACCGACAGCGCATAGTAAAGATTGTCAACAGATGTCCCAGTCTTAAAATCTACAAACATGTTTGTTTTGTATCTAAGAAGCGGGCAGCCCATAGTTGTCATGCTCAATGAATTGGGTTTTGTATATATTGGGAGGCCGGTCGAGCCTAAACCGCTCGCTGCTCTTTCTGGATTTCTGCCCGCTTGAGATAATTGGACATTGACAAAGTCTTTATTTTGATTTGTTGAAAAAGATGCGTCCAGAATTGCTGATCCTTCTGTTCCGTATTCTATAAAAGGATATTCGCCTGCTATTTTCTTTTTTATCGTTTCGTACGGAAGGTCAATGATAAAATCTTGAATGTTGCTGTCGACCCCTTGCTCGCGGACGACTTTTAAGCCTTTGGGATCCGATTCTACGAGTTCGTCTATGAGCCTTTTTAATGTTCTCGCTCGAACATCTGGTTTAGTACTAGGCGCATCTTTGTTTCTTCCGCGCATTGTGCTTTTTATCGCAGTCAAAGTATTCAATCCCTCTAGCGATGCGTTTAGAAGATTTTCATAGGGTTCTTGGCGGCCAGCTTGAGTATCATAAACATGAATTCTTAAAATTGTATCCTTTGACGCAGACTTTCTAGACTCATTGGCGGCTGGGATTCTTGGAACTGCTTCAAACTCCACGGCGATCTTGGGAAACATAAAGTCTGATATTTTTTCACTTATAGACTTAACTTTTTCTTTTTGAGCGGCGTTCAGCTTCTTTATATCGCTTTGCCCTGCACCTACAGATTCCACAACTGATTGGCGGCGCCCGTTCACAATCTGCTGATATCCTTCGTCTGAACTGCTGAGAAGGTTGTATTGCGGGGCACCGACAAAATTTACAAAATTTGCCATAAGGAATTTAATCAGAACTTCTACAGGTATGTCAGAAGTTCTATGCGCTTGCATAAGATAGCTTATGCCTTCTTTAAGCTCATTTCTATCAATGAGAAACTCTGCTGTTGTTAAGTCACCAGAGGCATTGAAAACTTGACTGCTTGGACGGGAAGCAAAAGGATAAAAATAAAATTGAACTTCAGAGAAATCTCCAGTCTCAAGAAGTGGGTTTCCAATAAAAAGCCCCATAACTTTTCCGAGTGAAACGTACGGTACTTTAGCAAAGTCTATTGAAACTGTTTCTTCTTCAGTTTCTCTAAGTTCACCGTCAGGTCCAAATTCTCCCTCGGATGAAGCTGTTGTTTTAGTGACGGTTATAAAGCCTGCGCGTACCCCTAAATCAACTGACTTTGACAAACCCCTTTCTAAAAATGGGTCGGTCTTTTGTGGGTCGCTGAATTCATAACTTTCAAAAAGTAGCTTTATGACGTCATTAGTAGCGTTAGACATTTTGTCTCTTTGTATTTGAAAATTAACTAGCGCATCTTTGAGTTCTTTCGCAGATGAATTATAATTTTCATTTTTTTTCTTTGCTGCTGTCTCAAGCTTGTCAATAACTTTCTGCAAACCTTTTGGATTAAATGAAAGAATTGATTTCCCTAAAGCTGCTGTATCAACAAGGTCAGGAGAGATTTCTTTTCCGGCGCCTTTTCTTCCTGCGATTTTAAGAACCGCTTTTTCTATCTTAGAGAGGAGCTTAGATTCATTTTTAAAATACTCATTATTGTCAATAGATGTGAGTTCAGCATTTCGATCACCGAGGTCAATTATTGACAAGTTGATATTAACTTCTCCCGTTCGAGTAAAACTTAGATCGCTGTTGTAAAGCTTCCACTTGCTCTTTCTTCTAAGACTGTTCAGGAAGTCTGCGTAATCGTTCCTTCCCAAGCCCGCATCAGGGTGGCTCCATCCGTACTCGATAAAAATATGATTTGAGCCATAATTGTCAGGCCTTATCAAAGCTGCTATTTCATGCAAGCGTGATCTATCATGAAGCGTGATAGAAATATTTCCTGTTGCTTTCTGGTAGTAACCCCCAGCTTGTGGGTTCAAATTTACATTAAAGCTATTAATTGACATCAAAGGCCTAAACTGGTCTAATATTGGCTCAACCCGCGAACCTCCAGTGCCATCGGTTGCCGGAATTAAAGTCTGGGGTGTCGTGAACATCTCCATGCCGAAAGTAGAATTTCCCTGGTCGATAAAACCAGACTCTTTGAGATTAGAAGGCACACTCTGCGCAAGGGTTGCGTTTGCTGTTCCAGCTTTTGGCTTAGTACCGCCCGCAAGAGATTTATATAAACTGAGTGATACCGCGTTGCCTTCTCTATCTGTTGCCGATTCACCTGTTTCGAAGACCATGTCTAAAAATGGCATACATCTTGTAAATTCCAGAGTCGGGATGCTGTTCATAAAGATAGATATCTCATCAATATTAGAAACAACAGGCGTGTAATTTCCATTGAGCACGTTTACAAAGTGCATTTGTCGGGCCTTGTCGTTGTTATGATCAGCAACAGGTAGGATTGTTGAGGGCTGTGATGGGCTTTGCTTAAATTTTATTCTCGGGATCGCATCCCTGGTTTCAAAAACAAGATTTGGGTCTGCGACTTCGGGTAACTTGATTTGAGCTTGGAATTTGTTAGGATCCTCTTTTTTGTCAAATCCGAAAACAAATTCAAAATCGTTTTTTAAGTCTTTCAAGAAGTCGGGGGCGTTTGCACCCAATGTTTTCAGTTCGTCTACTATCGATCTCATAGATCTTGCACCGTCAGTGTCATAAGTAAGCAAATCTTGAACTTGTTTTAGTTTTGAAGTGCCGTCTTTCTCATCTTCTGTTATGGCTATTCCAGGATTGAGCTTAATTCCACCAGTTTGACCTAGAATTCCACCGTAGCCCGTAGAAGACTTTATTTTTTTGGCAGACTCTTTCATCTTACGGTGATTAGAGCCGCCTATGACGCCTACTTTATTGCTCATCCTACCAAATCCCCGATCTGAGACAGATCAGTAGGTATGCTTAACTCAGTCCCAGCAGGAACTTGGAGTGCCCAACCGATGTTGCTTGCCGCAGCAATAACCCACCATAAACTAGCGTCTCCAAAAGCCTCCCCGGCGATGGTATCTAGTCTTTGCGCTTCCGACAACAATCTTGTCTGGAGGTTAATCTCACCTCGGCTTACAGCTTGTCTAATTGCATTTACTGCAGTTGCTGTTCCAAAAGCTCTCCCTGCGAGAATTGTACCGTCTCTATTGTATCTACTAATCGTCATCTACATTCCTCTAAACCAGGTTTCTTAGCAGTATATCGGTCGCTAAATCGGATTTAATCTGGTTTCTTTGAGCAGCGACTTCAATAGTGTCACTGATGTAATTTGAGTCTCCGGCGAATCGAAGTAGCTCTGAGGCTCCTCCTATTCCAGCGTCTTGAAATGCCTCGACTATTTCTGCTGCACCTCCGACTTGTCTTGTGCCTGCGATTCTATTAGAAGGATCACCGACTGGGTAGTTGGCTGCTCGATTGTAGCCCGTGTGATCCAAGCCCGGAGCGATGTCGTGTACTGGTGCGAACCTCATGATAACCTGGGCTATCTTTGGAGCACGTGCATCTTTCTCAACTTCCCAGGTTGTGTCTTGGTTGTACCACGTAAAAGTCATTCCTTCAACAAATCCTGCTAGGCCCTTACCACCAGCTTCTTCGAAAGATTTAACAACTGAATTGTTTTTTGACTTTAAGAACTCGTTTACACTATGCGCGTACCTTCCACCGGGATGAAATGGGATGCCAACTGTAAATCCTGCGGCGGCGGAAGAAATATCGCCTAGGTTTATGACGCCAACAGCGGCTTTAGCAACAACAGTAGCAGCTCTTATAAGCGCGAGACCTTCGGGAAAAACTTGTACTTGCTGGGGCTCGATAATGCAATCAACGCCTCCGAACTCTCCTAGGCCCGCTGCTGAGAGAAGATCTGGTGTTCCTTGAAGGCTACCGACGTACTTAATTGTACCGTCCTCATCTATTCTCTCTACAATACGCGCATAAACGTCTTTGAAAGGAAGTTCAAAATTTCCTTGTCCGTCAGCGCGAGGCAGAGATCTGACTGCTGGGTATGGTATTCGAACAATGTCATTAGGAATTAGGCCGCCTTCAGAATTTAAAAGTGAGGCTGGTATTCGCTTTGCGTTCCTTACTATTCCACCTAGGACTGTAGGTAGATCAATTACTGACTGGTCGAAACCTTCTGTGCCAAAAGAAACGACTACATCGTTTATTGTCAGTAGTGCTTTTAGATGTGATTGAGTAAATCCAGCTAAGCCTGTTCCTGGGTTAAAATCAGGAGTACCGAGGCCAAAAAGTCGAGATAAGTTAAACTTGCTGTAGTTAGATCTAACAACATCACCGATTCGAAGTCTTATCATTGGTGAAGCTGACATGACTTGTGAGAACGGCATGGTGAATTGTGTTCTTCCGTCAGGACTTTGTACTTTTCTACCCTTTGTATATTGAGGATAAAGAAGCGTCGTAAGCTTATTAATCTTAAACCACATCTCATCAAAGTCTTCTCTGGAGGTTGCGACCATGTTAAAAGTAAAATCTATTGACCTGTCTGTATTTTGGTAAATTCTAATTGGATCGGCTCGGCCTATTGAAGTATTTGAACTATACCTTGCACTATATTGGTCTGCTAAGCTTGATAAGAAGGCATGGAAAGAAACTATCTCGTTAGTTCTTAAGTCTTGAAAATAGAAAGGCACATATTCTGCGTCTAAACGTTTTTCGTGTCTTGAGACCTGACGTTTTGAAAGCTTCTTCCCAATTTTTGATATCGTTCTAGATTCTAATCCTGCGTGAGCAGAAGAAATCATTCCTGTTTGCCCTGTCATTGTATTAGCAAATTCAACAGAGGGAGGAAGTAAAAACATAGAAGGCGTTGATGCACCTCTCCATGCTAGTCGAAGGTCGTTTGGGGCGCGGCGACTTTTAATTGAAGCAGCCATTGGAAGATCAGTGAAAAACGGATTTGAAGAATCAGTTCTAATTTGATCCATATCGAAGGCGCCTTTTTCATTTTTTAAGGCAGCATCACCAATGGATGCAAATACATTAATTGCTCCAATTATTTTAGAATCTCTAAGTAGTGACAACACGCTGTGAGCGCCAGAGCCTCCAGAGGGTGCTGTGTCTATGGTCTCATTAAGTGTTCTTTCAAGTACATCTTGGGCACTTCTTGCAACTGCTCTAGAGAAAACATAATAGTAACCCGGAGATTCTTTAATCTTAGCACGGATATCTTCTGGAATAGTTGCGTCTGTACCAAAGAAAATTTTAATACCTTTAGAAACTGATTTTTCGAAAACATTTGATGTTCTGACCAACCCAAAGTCTTGTCTTATTTTCTGCGCTTCTTTGCCTAACTCAGTGCTGTTTTTATTGGAGAAGCTTCCGAGTGTGTACGGAGCTCCTACAGGGGCTGGATCAGCATTGTTTGCGCCTTCTAAAATTGATATCACTTGACTGTTTTCAGAAGTCAATGCGACTGTTGCTGCGATTTGAGATATTGCAAGCTTGACAAGGTTTTCAGGGTCTAATCCGTCAAATAAAAGTTCAGGACTGCTCATGTTTCCGAATGATTCTTGTGCGACCGATGCGTTAAAGGCTCCGGTTGATCCCTTGACGTCCTTCGGAACTGCTTGTGAGTTCTTAGCTCTAAAGTCATTGAAAGCCTTTTTAACAAATTCATCAGAAGTCACTTCAGATAACTCAGCATCTGGAACTTGACCAGTACTGTTTAAGGCTTTGTCCATTAGATCAAAACCAATTTGAGCCATCTCCTCAAGTGTCACTGCTGTTTTTGATCTGTCATAAGACCCTAAATATTCTTGAAAGACTGTAAATTCTTGCCCGTCTATTTCAGCATCTGGTCCGTGAAAAACATCAGGAGCGTTGTCGCTGATCACTGAGAATCTGTTTTGAGCCAAGACGCTGTTTTGAATCCTGTTTGTCAAATTAGTATCTGCGTTGCTTTTTTGACCGTATGTAGGTGCATTGTTGACGCTTCTCTGGTGCGGAACGAGGCTATCAGCTTGTGTTTCAGTATTTAATATTTCAAAAGAATCAGACAATGTTATTTGATCATCGATACGCCGGCGACCGGGAAGAGATTTACCAAATAAATCTCCTAGCTTCATGGTCGGATTTTGCGTTGAATTATCTGGAAAGTTTAATCTACCCCTGTTGGGTGCGAAGCCGCTGCTAGATTCTAAGTTTTGAGTGCTGTCGGGTGAGTTTACGTTGAGGCGACGCGAGTTATCGATGACACTGTTTCTCGTTCCTTCGATGCTGACGGGTTGTACACCATTTACAACAGGTTGCGTCTCATAAGGTAAATCGTCTCCCTGTTCTTGACTCGGATCGGGCACCGAATTATAATCAAAGGTCGGTGGTGGGAAGGGTCTCTCCAGGCCTTCGCCATCCTTATCGACAGGAACAACAACTTTTTTTGTATCTTCTTCAGCCATCTAAACTACCTATTTGCTTTCCTTAGATTTCTTTTGAATTTCCGCCAACACTTTTTCAAGAGCAGCAACATAAGACATAACTTGATTTTCTACTAGTTTCTTCTGCTCTTCGCCCTCAATCGAATCAATTACAGATCTATAAAGATCATTATTTTTTACAATATCAAAAGCTTTATTGTTTTTGTTTGTCATAAGTCATTACCCATCAAGGGAAGTTAGGTGTAAACCCAGCTGGTGAGTCGAGCTGTAATTGCATATTATCAACCAGCTGACCAAGCGGCACGCCGCTAGGAAGTTTAGCATGAGCTATACCTGATCCGAGTTCGATTTCATTCATCTGTAAAGTCACAGGCAGTGTAAAGTTAATGTCTCTTTGTGTTGCTTGCGTTTGCTGAGGTGTTTCTACGGTTCTAGTCTGCTGGGTTGTAGGAGAAACTGTAGTAGCTGGCGTAGGAGCTTTAGCTGTAATATTTTCTGGATTAATTACTTCTTGTCCTACTGCCCTGTTTATGCCTGTAGCAGATGCAGAGATTACTCCTCCAACAATAGAATCAATGCCGCCCTTGAACATTACGTTAAATTTGTTCTGTGTAGATCTTATTGCCTCAATTGCTTCTTTTGAAACAGCGCCCGTCTGGATCGGAATCCCTGAAAATGCGTCGTTGGCGATATCTGGTATTTTTGAAATTTGTGAGAAGCTTTTAGCAATTGCTTCTCTGTTTCCTCTGCTTAAGATAAAGTTTTGAGCCGCTCCTTGAAATTGCTGGACTACTGTCTCTAAGTTTCTTGTTGTAAGTGCTGCTACGCCCTCGAAGTACTTTTCGGCGTTGGCTGCAGTTGTCTCTGAAAGCTTTACAAAAGTACTTTCAATTGCGCGGACATCTAGGCCCTCAATTGCCGCTCGATCTTTTGTTGCAGTTTCTCTTCCTGCTCCTGCTCCTAGAGCTGGAAGTAAAGCCTCAGGATCAATCCCTAGATTGGCTATTAGTTTGCGTTGCCGCCTGTTCATTTGCGTGATATCTTGACCTGCTTCTAAGAAGCCTTCTCGAATCATCATCAGTCGTTCTGTAGGATCTTCTGTTTCAAATAATTTCATTGCGTCGAGATTGACGCCAAGTGCTTGAGACAGAACTGCAACAGACTGTGCAGCATTATCAAAATCATCAAATGTATCTGCTATTCCTTTTAGTTTGCTTACTTCAATACCTAACGTCATAGCTTTGGCGACAACTTTTCCGAGCTCAGCAGTGGTGGCGTTTCCGAACGTCATGAAGTCACCGCGAAGTGAGGCCAAGTTAGCGCCGATCTGTTTTCTATTTAAACTAGTTGCTTTTGATAAAGCAAAAGCTGTTCTTTCAACTTCCATCAGCTCATCAGAGACATCAGTTCCAAAGCCTGCGGCTCTGCGACCTACAGCCTGAAGTTCTTCACCGCTAAGATTTAAAGCGTTCTTGAACCTTGAAATGAAAGAGAGAGAAACTTCGACAGCGTTTTTTCCTAAAATAGGTAAAACCGGAAGCAAATCTTTTAATGATTCGCCAAAATCTTTTACAACTTCTTTTTGGCCTTCAATTCCACTCCTAAAGAATCTGAGTGAGTTTGTGGTGTTGCCTAGGCTTTTACCTAGTTTGTCAGACAGAGCTGCGGTTTCGTTGGCAGCTGTAGCAAGATCGGCGCCTAGACCTTTGACACCTTCAGCTGACGCCTGCTGGACCTCTCCGAATAGTGAGCCGAACGCTGTTTCGGTTTCCTGGAGTACAGGAAGAACGCCTTGATCGTACAGGGAAGTAAACGCATCTCTAAACGAAGTAGCTGCACCTAGCCCAAGCGCAGGAAATACTTTACTCATCTGCGACGCTTTGAATGCTGCTTTATCTGCTGCGTTGGCAGCAGCGCCTGCGCCGATAGCGAGCGCTCCTAACACACCACCTTTAGCAATTTTAGTAAGCGCTGCAGTCATATCATTAGTAGAGACAGCAGCGGTCTGTGCGCTTCTTGAAACGCCGCTAATTTCGCTGGAAGTTTGTTTTATTATTGCCTGAGCAGTCCTGAGTTTGGATTGCTGAGCAGATGAAAGTCCTGCTGTGCCTTGAGCACTAATTTGATTTACTAGATCTCTGAGTTTGGATAGATTTTCAATCGTTCCAGTGACAGCATTATTCTGACTCACTAGTGAGTTTAGCTGTTCTAGTAGATTGTCAATGCCTTCTGCCATGTCTTACACCGTTGTTGGGATTTTTGCTTATCAGCATTTAGTAAATATACAGTTACGTAAATCTTCTTATTCTTGAAGGCCCTTCAGCTCGAGAGTGTCCTGACATTGCTCGAGTCCCAGGGTCATTTTGATGAGCGGCTCTTGTCTGCGCGCCATCACCGGACTCAGCTGACTTTTTAAATTCTGTATTGATTCTTTCAATGAACCAGTTTCTATATTGAATAGGCAGCTTATAGGCTTCAGAGTATGTAAAGCCACCATAGTACATTAAAAGAAAGGTTTGTTCTAAGTAGATATCTCTATCGCTAGGTGTCAGGCCAAAAAAACGAAGGGCCGATTGGAAGCCCTACCTCCTCATCGTATCCACAGTTAATGCATTCAAAAGGTGAGGACATCTCGACTGAGGGTTCATGAGCATCGATATACCTTCTAAGTGTAAGCGAATCTCTTGCAGGCATATTTCTAATGAATTGATTTATCTTGCCACCTGAAGTTTCTCCGTCTACAGAAACTATTGATCGCTGTAATCTTTCGGTAACTAAGTTGTCTGCAGTGAATCCTTGCTTTCTTTTTCTTTCAGCAAGAATTGCTTGCTCTTCTTCGTCTTCACCTGTAGCAAACCTAAAGTGAACAGTCTTGCCAGATACAGGGAGTTTAAAAGCAAATAAATTTGTATTAGGCTCAACAGGTTCGAGATCAAGAGTTCTAATTGGTAGATCTGCTAAATTACAACTGGTTTTCTGGTTTGTTCCGCAACCAGGACAATCAAGCTCAATATTGTATTCAGCACCATATCCTGTAATTCTAAGAGCTATCATTACAGCAGTTCTATCTCCGCTCAACATAGTCCTCGTATTAATTGTCTTGTCCATCAAGCAAGAAGAAAGCAGATGAGAAATAACTGTTCCTTGTTTGATAAGTGCCCTTGAAGTGAGAATATCTTCCTCTCTTGCAGTCATAGCTCGAATGTCTACAGATACTTTTCCGTGAAGAGGATGACCTGTAGGATAAGCTAGGCCTTGGGATGGTAAGGGTACTTGTTCAACAGGAATATCAAATCCTAGATCCTGTTGCATTCTCTCAATAGAAGGCTGCATCATCTGCTCGTGCATACCTCCGTCAGTAAAGATATCATTTTTGCGAGACATACTATTGTCCTTTCAGTTCATTTATATTGTATGATAACGAGCTGGAGACGTTAAACGCAAGCACACAAATTTTTTGCATGCTCACAAAAAAAGCAGTGCATTTATATATGATGTGCCGATTGCTGTATTAGTATTGAAGCACGCAGTTATCAAATCGCAATGTGAGTCCGATTTCTGCTGGATCTTCCTGGTTATAGTTAAGATCTGTTCCAAAGTCTGCACTCGTAATGAAAGCACCTTTAATATCCCAAAGCTCAACAACTGTACCTACGGGATCAAGCATCTTGATCTGGCAATCTCGTTTATAGAAATCAGCGTAACCAGAGCGACCTGAAACAGATTCAAAGTGTGTTCGAACCCATTCCATTACCTGCTGTGCGCCTGAAGGTGCAATAGGATCATAGAGAGAAACGTTCATTGTCTGGAACGTAGTTCTTCCTGTGACGTAGCGTGTGTGGTTAATAAACGGTATAGCTTGGTCGGTTGTTTGGATCTGGGGCCTTGCAGCACTCTTCATTAAAAATGCGTCAATTCCCTCAATAGCAAAAACCCATCGAAACTTGCGTTTCGGTTCAAACTTATTTGGAAGCATCTCTGCGACTGATAGTGTCTCTGCCATTACAAGCTCCTAACATCTCTCTCATTATAAATATACGTCACACCAAAAAATATTCTCATGTGAGTTAAATTCCTTCTACGCCCGCATTTGTAACGACGAAGTCGAGAGAGATGAATTCGGCCGTTCGGGTTGGTTGGATAAAGATTTTACCTCTTACGACGTTGTTTTCAACGTCAGCTTGAGATGTAGTAGATGCATCGATAATAACTTTAAATCTATCGATACCTGCGTTTTGCTGGACATTCTGTAAGATTGGGCGAACTCTTGCGCTCAATCTTGCTAGGGTTGCCTCTCTGTTTGGTTCGAAAAGAATTTGATTTGCTGCTTGTCGAACTGCACGTCTAATGTCTATTAGAAGCCTTCTAACATTCACTCTGTCAAGAGCAGATGCGGCTTGCTGAAGTGTTCTTTGTCCGAAGACCACTGGTCCTGAATTTGGGAACGTTTGAATTGGATTAATCTTAGCATTATTCAAATCTTGGATATTGTCTTCGTTTAGCTTAGTCTTAACTTCTGAAACTGATTTAAGTGCGCCGCGACTGAAACCTGCAGGAGCGAACCACGGGAAGGCGACTCTATCGTTTGCAGAGAATGCACCAAGAACTGCAACAGAGGGTGGTACCACAACCGATGTGGTTTGCTCTCTAAGCACTTTTGTTTGTGTGTCCAATGATTTCTGTGCCACAGTCATTGTCACATCTGGGAAGTAAGCTGCAGCAAATGATGTATCAAGATTTCTTCCGTTGAATGACGTCACTGTATTTGAAATGCTTATCTTATCTTTCTGGATTGATGACGTCACAACAGTGTTAACGTTGTCTCTTTCTTCAATATCCATAAGATAAAGTGCGTCGAAACGATCTTCAACTTTTAATATTGCTTGATCAGTGACTACTGATTGTCTAATTCCTGGGATTGCGAGCAATTGTATGTCAACGTCTGATTTGTCAGCCATTACATCCAAGGCTCTAAAGTATGCTGAAACTGTTGGGCCGCTTCTTTGACCTCTAGTTGAATCATCCATCTCACCTTTAGCAGCTGTCTCTGTAAGATTTGCTGCGTCAGTGTCAAAGATGTTTACACCATTGAATCCCCCTTGAATTGGGAACGAGAACTTAGAGACATTTGAAACTCTTTGATCGCCTGTGTCATCGACTGTCCAGGCACGCGTTTTGGATGCTTCGTTCGCGACAACATTTCCTTGTCTAACGTATCTCCATTCCTTAAGCCCTGTGTCCGTAGCGACAGCTTTATCACCGGAGCCTGTGAGAATCCTAAGATTTTCAAGAGTAAAGATGTTATTGTTAAATCTGTCTGAATCGAATACGATTCCTCCAGCATCAGCCTGACCTGCATTAGAGCCTGTGATAACGTTCATATTAGCGCTATTCAAACCATAAAAATTTGGAAAGAACTTTGTATGACTTAAAATTGTAGGTTCAGTTTTCGAGTCTTCATTCGGCTTAGCCAATTCAACCTTGCGCTGGAATTGAACGCCCCAGTAAAGGGAGGATTTAGATTTTGCAGAAACTGTGCCTGATGCCAGCAAAAGTGTCTCTCTAAACGGAACCGGTGGTTCGACAGCAGCTTTCAAAAATTCTGTCTTTTGAGTTTGAATACTAGTGTCCGGAACAGCTGTGAGAGGTGCTGACCCTGAAGTGATTAAGTGATCGAGTCCTCTAAATCCAACTGGGAGTGCTGTTGCGTCAATTTCACCGTTTTCAACATCTGTATCTATTTCCAAGCGAATTAGATTTGATTTACTTGCATATTTTCCTTCGACAACAACTTTTTGAAATCCTGTCTGTTGCTCGAAATCATAGAAAACATTTCTATCACCGATCATTCTTCCGATGTAACTATCCGAACCTGGGTTCAGCGAAAGCCCTCGGAAAGCCTCAAGAGGAATCTGTTTGCTGCGCTCATCTTGGTCAAAAAAGTCTCTGACTACTAGATCAAAAGTACCATAATTATCATTTGGATCGGAGGACTTTCTTACGTTCTCGATCGAAATCTTAAACTTAGTGTTTGCACCGAGAGGATCAGAAGCTTTCGATTTAATGACGCCGTCGCCTTTTGCGTGAACTTTAAATAAGTTCTTAGCAGTTCCGCCAAATTTCTGTGAGATTACAAAGGGTGATCTTGCATGATCAAATCTCGTTGTAAAGCCTTCATAGTTTGGTGCTGCTCCAGATGCTGTGTTTTTATCTAGAGCTCCTGTTGTCAAGAAAACACAATCAGAAGAACCGACATAGCCTTCAACAGACCCAGCAGACATATCTTTGCCTTTGCGAGTTATGCCTGAACCTGTAACTACTGCGTATTGAGAGTAAACATCGTAATGTGTATAGAGAAGGTGTCCTCTTTCCTCAATTTTTGATGGATCAGTATTTAAAACAGTTGAGATATAAGTTTTTTCTTGCTGTGGGTCGAGCGAGGCTGATATCACGTTTAGGTCGTTGTTTTTCAAGCCCTTGACAAACATTGTAAACTGCGGGGCGCCGGCTTCAAAGTTAACTGTACCCGTAATAAAGCCTACGGCTGCAGAAGAAGCATCTCCAGACGCTAAGCTGTTATCTACTGATCCGTTGGATGAAGAGAGAGTTAATGCTGTTCCAGAAGCAGCAAATAACACGCCTCTGATTATTGGTGCTGCTTGGTTTTGACCTGCAACCTGAATTCCTGCATCTGTGAATATTGTCGATCCTGCAGACTGAGACATGTAGCATCCCAGAAAGTAAACCCTTCCTTCACCTTGACCATTTACATTAGCAAATGGGTTGTCTCCTAAGAAACCGCTTGGTTGAGGAATGCGATTCCCTACAACAAATCCGCCATTTGTCACTGTATCATTGCTGTTTCGCTGTTTTGCGTCGCCGGCGCCAAGTACTCTAACGTATGTTAATGCATTCGCATTTCTTAGCCATTGCTGCGCTGCAACTGGGCCAAACATCGATTTTTCTGCAACTTTATCAATTGCACCAAAAACTGCCTCAAACTCTTGAAAGTTGGACACAGTAACTGGAACGAATGCAGGACCTTGCTGCGCAGTGCCGATTACCCCTGCAGGAATACCGTTGATCCCGGTGGGTGTAGGTTGGGAAATGTCAATTTCTCTTGCGCGTACGCCTGGAATATTTTCAGCCATTCTTAAAACTCCAATATCATTTCATAAATATCTATTCTTCGAAACTAACACCAGCATTTGTGATGACAAAGTCAAGAGATACAAATTCAATAGCTCTGGTAGGAACAAGAACGATTCTACCATTTAGTTTATTTGATTCAATATCAGCTTGAGAATTGTTAGTATCATCCATGACGACTTTAAATTTCTCAATGCCGCTTTGCGCTTGTACTGTTGCTAGTAAAGGTGTTACTTGAGCAACAAATTTCTTTCTAAGCGCAGGGGTGTTTTGTTCGAAAACAAAGTTGTTTGCAACAGCTACAACCTGACGTTTGACTTCAAGTAACATTCTTCTAACGTTCACTCTGTCAAGTGCAGATCTTGCTTGTTGAAGGGTTTTCTGTCCAAAGATTACATAGCCCGGAGTTCCTCCTGGGCCGATTCTTGGGAAAGTTGCAATCGGATTAATTCTTGCGTCGTATAAAGAATCCTTGTCAGCAGCATTAAGTTTCACTTTAGCAGACTGGACGTTTGAAAGAGATCCTCTATCGAATCCAGCAGGTGCAAACCAAGGATAGCGAGTTTTGTCTGTAACTGCTAAAGCTCCGATTGCTGCAACAGATGAGGGAACATCAACAATTTTGTTGTTAGTGTTGTCCTCAATTGAAACATCAGGGAAGTATGAAGCTGCTGAACTGTTGTCTACATTGCGACCTTCAAACTTAGAAACTGTAGCTTGAACCTCAGGTCTGACTGACGCATCATCGTACAATCTATTGTTGTTCTTATCATAGCTTGGTATGTCCATCAAGTAGAGAGACATTCCATAATCAGTGTTTTTATCTAGGACGAAGTCCGTGACAAATGGCTCTCTAATTCCTGGGATTGCAAGAATATTAATGTTTGTTGTGTAAGGATCAAGAATTGATAGCGCTGCAGACCTATAGGAGTTAATGCCGTTGTTATCAAGTCCAGTTCCTGCAGCATTAACTGCTAGACCTGGAGAAGTAAAGGAAGTTGATGCTCCGCCATCAGTGTCAATTGAAATTGACTTATCATTCATTCTTGCCGCATTTTTATCAAGGATATTTAGGCCGTCAAATCCGCCATGAAGAACTGTTGTGAACTTCATGTAATCTGTAAACTTATTAAACGTCACAGAAGAGGTTTGAGCTGCCAGCGTTCCAAATGTAATTCTATTTGCTCTTGTTCCATCAGAAGCGACATATGATGCATTTTCAAGTTTAGCATCTCTCAAGTATGCTGCCTCTCTCATGTATGGTCCCACGGCACCGGTAATCTCTGCGTCTGTATAGAAACCGGTCGCTGATCCGCCGGCTTGAGCTGAGAGTGCAACTCTAGCTAGTGTAAACTTATTGTTATTTAGATCATTTACGCCCGAGCCTGTTACAAGATTATCCATCAAAGAAATACCAGAGAACTTAAGCATGTCTTTAAGACCTTGATTTATTCCGCCATTCAAGTTAGAATTTAAAACTGAGTTTGCAGTTGCAGAAGTAGCATTTGGATGCAAGGTAGAGTCTGGAGCAAGCAAAGTTGTTTTAACACCCCAGTAAATAGAAGGATCTTCGTTTTCAAGAGCGCCTGGATCACCTGCAAAATTTGCTGATGTTGAAACTGCGCCTTTGGTTACTTTGAATACAAAGGGAACTGGAGGAATAATCGAACCAGATATGTTTGGAGCTGCACCTGGTGCGCTTAACAAGCCTTTGGCGTGAAGCCTAGATTTCGCTGTAGAGGCAATAGGGACATCAGTCAAAGTGTCGTTTGTCTTTAGAACAGGAAGACCTTTAAACCCAAAGGGTAAAGCTGATTTTGGTACTTCGCCGCTTTGAAGCTCGCTACTTAATACAACTCTTATAAGATTAGACTTGTTTGAGTAAGCGCCTAAAGATACCAATTTTCTTTCAGATTCACTAGCGGCATCAAAGTTAAACTTAAGCCTTCGATCACCGATCATAGCACCAATAAACGACTCAGAGTCAGGATTTAAATTACAGTTTGAAAACTGCTCAATAATTTCAGGCGCCTGGTCGGAATCATTATACGATCGAACAAAAACTGTAAAAGTTCCGTAAGGGTTAAGTGCGTCAGTTGAACCCCTAATGTTTGCAATCGATATTTTGTATTCGCTGTTTGAAAAAGCACCATCATCCAGAGATTCAAAGTGAAACAGGTCAAATTCTTTTTTGCCAAATGGCTGAGAGATTATTTCAGTCGTCTTTGGTGTTGTATAGCGTGTGTCAAACCTACCGTAAGAAGACAAGAAAGATTGTCCTGCGGTATTGTTTGGAGACGTATTTCCAGAACCAGAGAGCATAGCAACGCCTATACCGTTGTTGGTCACAGCAGCTAAAGATGCCTCTACGTCATAAGCAGCATAAAGCAAGTGCTGCTCTTCTTCAAACTTCTCTGGATTTGTGTTAAGAACGTTTCTAATATAATTCTTGTCTCTTGGGTCAAGAGATGCAGTAAATATTTTAACACCTAGTTCTCCGTCTGTTGTTCCAAACGAATCATTTGAAGAAGAGACAAAGATTTTAAATTGATTTTTCATAGGGCCAGATGCCCCGAGCGCGCTGGTATTATCGCCGCCCTTCATATCAGGTGCGAACAAAGATGCACTTAGCACACCAACTGCAGAAGTATTTGTTGTAAAAATTACACCTCGAATGAGGTTAACAAATCCGTCTGCTCCTCCTCCTGGGAAAGAGTCGTTGTCAGTGAATATTCTAGGCGCATAAGTTTCGGATGCAGACACGTAGTGCCGAGCTGCAATCATTTGAACTGCGCCTTTTACTTGCCTGGGATCAGTTGTAATTGGTGCTACTTTAAAGCCAGCATTCTTTACAGATCCCTGCGATTCTGTTGTAGAAATATCAGCATCTGAAGCGTTTGCTCCGCCACCGAGAACTCTTACGTAGGTTGCAGCGCTAGATTGATTTAAAAACGCTTTAACGGCATACGGTCCAAATTTCTTAGAATCAAGATTTCCAAACTTTGTTTCAAAGTCTGCCATGCTACCAACGGTAACAGGAACAAATGCAGGGCCCCTCTCTGCGGTGCCAATAATGCCTGCGGGGGTGCCAAGAGGACCTTGGGTTCTTTGAGTAAGATCTATTTCGTTCTCAAATACGCCCGGAGATCTAAAAGTCTTTTCTGCCATGTGATTTATCTCCTACAGTAGTCACTATAGTAACGTAATAATTATTAGGAGAAAAGTCAAAAGTCTTTATATGTCATCAATCTTATTAATTATTCTAGAACTGACAACTGTTTCACCTTGTCGCTGGTTTCTTGTCAAGACTTTCAAGTACTCAATTTCGTCTTTTCCAGAAAACGGATTTCGGATCTTATTGACAGCTTTTAGATATTGAATTCTTCTATCTTCGATCTCATTTCCTGCAGTGTTTATTTGGTTGATATCATCTAATATAAATTTATCGATATCTCCTGTAGGGTCTGGAAGCTGTGAAGGATGCTCTACGATTGGAGCGTTTGCAGTAAATATTTCAAATGAGACATCGGGTGCAGAGACGTACCGCCTTACAGGATTCATCTGTCCAGGATTTTGTGTTCCAACTATGTAAGCTGGGACTGACATGTTGAAGGTGTATCTCACCAACCTCTCATCTTGAGAGAAATTATCAAAATTATCGGCGTTGGTCACGGAATTTGCTGCGTAGGCAACAAACCAATACCCTTTATCAGTCTCGATTTTAAATTGATTCCTGTTACCCGTGTATGAACTAACAAACTTTTCTATAAGTTGGTTCATATGTGACATGTATTGCGTCCAGAATGTAACCTCGTAATTCACAGTTATAAAATGAGGGAAAGGTATCGTAAGTATTTCAAATATATTGTCGCCTAAGTCAGGAGCAAGAAGCTTTCCCGTCTGGACGTTTATTGTCTCTTGACTTCTAGGGCGCCTAGAATTTACTGTTCCGGGCGTTGATCCTACTGGATTAGTAGATGTGCCATTGTGAGAATTATCTGCGACGTTATCTTGATTTTTTAAGCTTGGCTTGTTTATTAAGTTTTGATATCTAGGATCTTTAGCACTTAACTTTCTTTTGACTACTAAGTCGCCTACGTCAGCGAGCCTCTCTGTTGAAGGAGACTGGTCTATTGATGCACGTCTTATTGCAACTACCGGAAGAATGAGAGCACCTGCTGCATCACGCAGTGGTTTTCGACGCTTGACAATCGCAAATCTTTCTCCAGTTGCAAAAACAACTGGTACGTTTAGCGTTTTGCTTTTGTTCTCAATATTGAAATTTAACTGCTGGTCGAAAAGGTCAAAGAACGCTTTGTCGATGTCTTCAAGCCCGCAAGAAGGTAAGTGAAAGTCGTCAGGAATATTATTTCCGTCAAGACCTGAGGGTATGAAATCATTAGCACCATGTGGCTTTTTTAGATTATCTCTTGTAGACATTTTAATTACTCATCATCATAAAAAGAAGACGATTCACCTGACGTGGACCCTTTAGGCGAAACTTCTTGAGGTCCAGAAATCGGACGTTCAAGGACTTCACGTTTCTGGAGTTCTCTAACATCACCCGTTTTGCCTTCTTCATTGCTTTCAAAACCTCTTTGCTGTACAAAAGTTTCTTGAATTGCATCAGCGTCAGAATATTTTTCATCAGTAGGTCCAATAACGTGAGTAACGAACTGCTCTTTTCTTGCCTGTTTACCAATAAGCCTAAAGCCATCGCCATATTCAATTTGCCCAAACAGCTCTTTAATTTTTGTTGCAGAAGTAATCTCAAAGAAAACATCACCGTAGGAAAAGAAGTCGCCTACATCGATTTCAATTCCTTTGTCAATCAGATCTCGGTATTGGATGTACGCTTCAATATTTTGTGTCTCGTCTACGCCGAATTTTCCAATATTGTAAGAAGGTTCTTTATAGTTGACAAAACAATTTATCTCAACTGGGTTTTCAAAAATCTTTTCGGGCGCTTCATCGTAAAGAGTGTTGATCTTTGTTTTAGTAAGAGAGATAGAATAGTAGTAGATCTTTTGACCTACAACGTCTTTTATCAGTTCTTTTGTGAGATCATTGACTAAATCAATTTCTCTAGGTGTGATAAATAGTCTACCCAATTTCTACCCTACCCCATTGTAATTGCGCGGCCGTTTGGAACCGGTACTGTTTTAAGTTGACGCTGTATATTTTCAGCTTTAGTAGCATTCATTTCAATAATTTTATCATATGTAAGAGACTCTAGCATTTCTCGAAGCTTTCCGTTTAGCTCTTTTTTATCTTCTCTTCCCTGACTTACTAGGGTAGTGCCGTCGAGCTGGACTGTGCTATTGGGAATTGGCATTGTAGAAAACTTAGATCTAACATGCCCTAGCAGCTCTGTTGCTAAAGCCAATGTATATTGCCTTACCCACTGTCTACCAATACTATTAACTCTGGAGTACTGGAGGTCTCCGAACGGGACATTTGATAAATTTGAAACACCGAATATTGTATCGTCTTTAAACGGAGGATCAAGAGGATCTGGGACGAAACCTACTCTAACCCAAAGGTTTCTATTAGTTTGATCTCCAGTAGGCATAGGAAATATTCTAATTTTTGTTCCTATTACCTTGTAGTAGTAATTTGATCGTCGAACTCTTGCAGAGACGTTCATTTGACCTGCTCTTAAGATATCTTCAAAAACAGGAAGTACATAAAAAATTGTCTCGGGTGTAAAAGACTCGAAAGAAAATTCATTATTTAGATAATTGATCGCAGAAGTTGTATCGAAAAACCTATAGGCGGCTTGTGGATTGAAATGAAACACTTCTTGAATTTTCATTCTTGTGCTGTTTTTATTCAAAGAAGAGGAAAACAGTAAGTTGCCACCTTCATCTGTGAGTTCGTCATAAAGGTCGTAGTCTTGTCTTCCTGCCTCAAGGGTAATTGATCCAGATATTGAATTGTAGCTTCCTCCGACTGATGCTTCGAAGGCATAGGGCTCTGCTTGCCTTACTAAAAATTCAAGTGTGTCTCTTGGATACTTTTGTTCAGAGCCAGAAAGTGATCCTGTAGGAGTTCCTAAAAATGTGGAAATCTGTGATCTTGCCTGGTATTCATTTACAATCTGACCGTATTGAAAAAATGCTTCTTCAAAGCAGGCCCAGACTTGCTTTTTTGTTAATTCGACAGATAGGATATCATCGCCGAGTTTTCTTTTGACAAATGTGACCATGCTGTCACCATCTGATTGGAAATCTACATCAGAGTCAAAAGCCCCAAACGGTGTCGGGTTTAATGTGTTTGCAAATGTTGCCACAAGAATTCTCCGATAATTCTAACAGTATTAAATATGGTGTCAAATAATTTAGGACAAAACAAGCACTTTTTTTAAACGCAAAAAAGGCTCTCGTTTTTGAGAGCCTTCTCTTTTACGAATTATAATTTAATTCTATGAAACAATAATGTACTCAGCAAAAGGAACACCAACCCCTGCTGTTACATTGTTTGCTTGATTCTGAACTGTAAAGTGAATTACCTGTTCAGCAGCAAATCGTAACGGTGCGTTGGCTACGAGAGGCATTACGCCGCCAGCTTCGGTTTTCCCTTTAGTTGAAAGAACTGTATTAATTGGTGCTGGTGATGCAGTTGACGAACCAAGTTGGCCGGCGGCGACGATTTCAGAACCAGCAGCAGTCGTGCCAACGATTACACCTGAATTGGTGGCTCCGCTGAGTGTCATTGCAGTTGTGAAAACAATGCCTACATTAACTAGCATTGCATTTGCAGGAACAGTACAAGAAAGTGCAACATTACCTGCGCCTGTCCTTAGCAAGGATTTAGCTTCACCTACAGCGACCATTGTAAGGCCGCCGCCTGGGTTTGTTATTGACTCTGGATTGAAAGTCAAGTTGCCTGCTAGCGTGCTACCATTTGCAATTGACGAACCGGTGCCGGTTTGTGCAACTGCACCTTTATTACTAATGATTGTTTTTACCATGATGTTCTCCTTTTTTATTGTTTATTATGAGATAATCATGTATCTTACGAATGCGACAGCTTTTCCGGCTGTAACGTTGTTTGCTGAGTTGGCAACTCTGAAGAAGATAATGTCCTCTGCTGCAACTCTTAGCGGAGCGTTAGCGACAAAAGCTAATGCTGCTGCTCCTTCTCCATTGGCACCTGAGACAGAAATTGCTGAACCTAGTGCAGCAGCCGTGTTGGAAGAAATCATATTAGTTGCAGCACAGATAGCATTGTCTCCTGCAGAGAATCCGACTGTGACTGCTAAGTTGGCGGCCGAGTTAATTACGACTGCTTCAGTAAACACAACGCCCACGTCGAGTATAACGGCACCTGCTGGAATTGTAACCTGCAAGTCTGTGTTGGTGGCGCCAGTACCTGTAATTGCAGCTTCTGTACTGTAAGCACATCCTGTGAGTCCTTGACCTGTGACAGTAGCGGCGCCACTGATTGTGGTTGCTCCCGCGATATCTAATGCATTATTAATTACCGTTCCAGAACCCCCAGAACCTACCGGCCCTCTATCGTCAATAACTGTTTTTACCATCTGTATGCTCCTTGATTTCTCTTTATTGTGGTTGAAATTACTGTTTAAAAAGCTGCGCTTTCCTAATCTAATTATGCGACAGCAAGTCTTATTGCAAAAAAAAAGAGCCGCCAAAAGGCGACTCTTTTTCAGGAATAAATTCCTTAGAACTATGTTCTATCTTAGATCACGTTAAGATCCAAGCATGTAACTGTTCCGTAGAAGTCAGCGCGAACCATCTTCTTACCGTAGCGAGTCATCACGCCCTTGCGAGGTGTGAAGTCTTCTGGTGCGAAAATGGTAGGTGTGACGATCAGTGGTACGTATGGTGCGTATACGTATCCGGTCTCAAGGTAAGATCCACCTTTGTATCCAACGAGAACTTTGTTACGTGGGAAGTAAGGATCTTTGTAGACCGTGAAGCGATTGCTCAATGTACCAACGCGCTCTGCACCCAATGTGAATGGTGTAGAGACTTGACCTTCGCCGTCCAAGCTGTAGGATGGACGATAGAGGACAGAAGCTTCAAGGATGGTTGCCATATCAGGGGAAACCACGATGAAGTTTGCAGATCCACGCAGGGTCTTACGGTGAATGGTGTTTGCAACGTCGATGATTGTCTCAACGAGAGTTTCGTACCATTCGCGAACTGTACCTGTGAAGCGTGGGCCAGCAGCAAGAGTGCTGCTAAGGGTAACTTCTGCGCCTGTTTCCTTGTTGACGAACTTACCTGGTGCACGTGACCAGAACAAGTTTGCGCCACGAGCTTCTGTAAGAAGATCGTTAAGGATTTCGCGATCGATTTCAAGAGCGACTTGCTCAGAAAGGATCTGCGTAAGCTCAACTTCAGCATCCAGCGAGTGGTATGCGTTGAGATCTTGCGCAAGTTCTGGCGACCAGCGAGCACGCAGCTTACGAGTTGCTGCTGTAACTGCGATGGACTCAACCTTAATGTCAATCTCAGGAATGACTGGGGAAGGTGTTGCGCCGAAATCAGATTCGAAAGAAGGAATTGTAAGCGTAGAACCAGAACCATCTTCAACGTTCAGAGAATCAGCGATTGCGAACGAAGCTGTGAGGTTAGTGGTAGCTTTGGCTGCCTTGTGTGTACCCGAAACAACTGCCAACATAACAGCATCAGCTGTGCTGCGTGTTACCAAAGGATTAGCTGTGAACTTATCGCCAGAGAATGTACCGAGCTGGTTCAAACGTCTAAGGTTGATGACGTTTCCGCCGCCTTGGAAGTTTTCACCGAGAACTGCGACATTGCCTGGATCTTGGTGTGCGAACAAGGAAATATCCTTGACGTTAGTAAGATCGACTGTGTCAGCAAACTGGCTAAGAGGCAAGAACAACAACTGGAACTTACCAGCTGCGCCCAAGTTACCAAATGCGTCAGCATTGTCTTCGATGATTGTTGTGACTTGTGGGTCAAACTGGAGAAGACGTCCATCAGTACCTGTTGCAAAGCAGTTAGCACCGTCAACCAAGGTTGCGCCGCCAGCGAAAGCACCAGAAGCTACGAGAGTTCTGATCAGCGAGGAGCTGTGAACCTTAGAGTAGGTTGCGCCTGCAAGATCGTACTGACCGCCTGTTGCCAAGGAACCAGAGCGAACGCCTTTGCCTGTTGGGTTGTTGTAAAGAGAATCACCACGGCTATATGTTTCCTGGTTTGCGGATCCTGCGTCACCTGTGGTCAGGTTGGCGTCACCACCAACGTTGGAACCGTAGGTGTAATCAAGGTAGAAGAGCAGTCCGGAAGGAAGGCTCATTGGCTGGATGGAAACCAGCTCGTTTGCAACCAGACCACCGAAAACACGGCGGACGATTGGAAATGCGATGTTAGAGAAACCGCGAAGGTCACCAGAGGATGCGAGACCACCGCCACCACCAGAGATGGAGGACTGCTCACGAAGAAGTTCTGCTGCTTGGTTCTCAAGAAGGCGACCCATGTTTTCACGAGCAACACCATCAAGACCACGCAGAAGACCTGTGCGACCCCACTTCTCTGTCAGGCGAGCGTTTTCTTCACCCAAGTGACGAGAGCGGATTCCCTCAGTCAAAGACTCAAGAGAAAATTTATTCATTTTAAATCTCCTTAAAGATTTATATTTGTGTTAAAAGTTTTATTAAAAGAAATAAAGTACTATTTGCTGATTCCTGCTAATGTTGCCCATCGAGATGCTTTGGGTGACTCATTTAATGGAGCACCTGCGGCACGCGTTGCACGACTTGCAGAACCAACGATGCGTTTCTTGGACTCAGTAACTGTTTCCTTGGAACGCTTGTTAAACGACTCAGTAAGAGTATTAAAAAGCAGCTTCACTTCTCTTAAGCTTCTCGCCTCATCGAGTGATTCGATGGCACGTGCGCGTTGTGCCTGCGTCAGATCACTATTCATAAGCAGCTTATTAGTGTAGAGTAGTTTTGCGTTAAAGAGGTTCATCTCTCCGAGCTGGCCCTTCAGCTCTTCAATTGCCTCTTCGTATGCTTCGACTTTTTCATTAAGTTGGTCATTTTGCTCTTCGGCGACCACTTCTTGGGCTTCTTCATTTTCATTAATTGTTTCTTCCTCAACTTCTTCAGCTTCTTCAGCTTCGTTGAGAGAGCGAATTTTTGCTAGCTCATCGCGGAGCATGGACTCAGATATCTCAATAACTGTGTCATCGCTAAGTTCGACTTCTTCGGACTCATTTAATTCTTCAACATCTTCTTCAGATGCCTCAGTCATTTCAGATACCATTTCTGCGAGAGCTGATTCTAGATCATCGCCGTCAACTTCAAGGACGATATCTTCTTCAGCAACCAGTTCTTCTGCTTCTTCCTCGTCTTCGACTGCGTCAAGTTCGAGGTCGTCATCAGCAACAAGTTCATCAGCAGCTGCTTCAGATTCTTCTTCGTCTGCGTCTTCTTCAGCTTCTGCTTCGACGACAGTTGCAACAACTTCAGAGGCATCAACTTCTACGTCATCCCCCAAGTCAAGTTCGATGGTGATTCTTTCTTCTGAAAGAAGTTCGCGTAGAGTTCTCTTCATTGTTCCAAGCTCCTTTTTGTTATTTTCTACGATTTCTAATAAATTTGTAAAGGTTTGCGAAAGAATACCTTCGTTTTCACTATTGTATTCAACGCGTTGATTTAGATTTTCGGTTAGTGCACGAATTGCTGTGTCAGCAATTCCAACAAGCGTAATGTAGTTATTAAGGTCTGACTCATTTAATTCAGCTGGGATCTTATCTGTGATCTCTGTGAATACTTCTTGCAGTGCTTCCACACGCACAGAAGCTTTATGAGCAGTTTCCATTTGCTCTACTGCAGACTCAAGCTTACTCCAAAGAAGGCTGTATTTGTCAGCAAATTCATTTTCTACATCTTCAGAAATGACCAACTTGTGCTCAGAAAGCTCAGCGATCTTATTCTTAAAAGATTCAAATACTTCTTCATTTACACCTGAAGCAACTTGATCTGTAAGCTCATCAACGACTTCTTCAAGCCTTCGAGCTGAGAGCTCTATTTGTTCGGGAGTGACCCCACTCAGCATTTTTTGCAGCTCTTGTGCTGCTTCTGCTGTGAGGTCAAGCTCTTGTTCATGCTCGTCAGATTCAAAAATATCCGCTTCGTCGTTCAAGTCAGAGAAGTCACCCAAGATCTGTTTTTCGATCATTTCTCGAATCTTTGGGGCTACAGACTCTATAATTGAATTCTTAGCGTTTTGCTCCGCGATTTCACGAAGTTTCTTTGCATCTGCAAGCGCATCTTTAAAAAGGCTGTTAGACATAATAATCACCCATCTACACTGTTAAATATTTGCGGAAATAAAAAAAATCAAAATTTATTAACTTCCTTGGTTTCTCTTGAGCCTTTTTAAGGCTTTAAGATGCTTTTCTCTTTTCTTTTCAGATTTAGATTTAAATCTTTCCATATAAGCTGTACGTATCTCATCATGAAGGCCTGTGCGCTTTACTTGACGCTTAAATCTTGTCGCTAGTGAATCTGCAGTTTCACCTTCTCTAGCTGTGACCTCGAGCAAAGTTCCGGATAAGGGTCCGTATTTCTCTTTGCGCTTAAACTTATTACGATAGTTATTCCGCTTCATTTTCTTCCTTGTCAGCTTGCTCTTCATCAGAAACAAGCAAATCCTTTAATCTATAAATTCTTTTTTTAGTCTTAACTGCCATCGCGTGCCTTGGCGAACCTATGTTCATACCGATGGTTTTTCCAGATTTTGTTTTGTATATGCCTGCGCCGTTTCCCATAGCATAAAACTGCGAGATGCCACCAAGAGAGCTGTGCATCTCCAAAAGTAAATCTGTGTTTTGAATTGAAAATTTGACCTCACCAATCAAGTCAATTCTTGATGCGCCATTGACAAAAGCACCCCTGTCAGTATAAAAAGGTCCTGCAGGGTTATTACTAACATAATTTCTATTTAGCTTAGTGTTAAATTTAGTTAGAGTTTTTTTGCTTCCAATAGCATCTTGGTCTTCAACGTCTTCAACAGGATCGTTGTATGGAAAATATGAGTTTTTAGTATAGTTTCTTCCAACGCCTGACGTTGACTTTGCTGTGTTGCCGTAGCCTGAGCCGGCTCTTGAGTCAGGTCGAATACTACCTACGTATTCAACCAAGGTACTCATTTATCTACTCACCGCCTCTTGGGATTCTTGTACCGAGCCCGAAAGACCCAAGGGTTAATCTACCTCTTCTTGACGTTTGCTCTGCAGTCTTAACAGGATTTTCAAGTCCGTTTCCTGCGAAAGCTCCACCTGCGCCTTTGAATGGTTTTACTTTATCTTCTTGAATTCCGTCCTCATTTGGCGATGCAACATTTGGTGCGTAAGGTGAGACGACTTCTTTGCCTTCGTTATCCTCTTCTACTGCTGCGACGTTTGGCGCATCAACAAAATCTCTATTATATGAAGAAAATCCAAATCCGTTTTGTACTTCACCTCTAAGGGCTTCATCGTCAAATTTCGTCTTAACAGCATCGTCTGATCCTGCATAAGCCTTGCCGTTTTTATAAATCGGTGATTTCTTAAAAGCTTTTTGAAGTGAATCAACATTTCTGTTGCCTGGGAGACCTGGGTTTTCAGGTGGTTCTACTTGAATAATATTGCCCATAGGTACTTCAGCCATGTCTGCTCTCCTTGTGCAGTTGTCTACAAATACATATCAAGAATTCAAAGAATTAATCTAGCTT
>Ga0209232_1000337_pt1 | contig 30071 bp, 46 predicted proteins | sample ETNvirenome_2_60_FD_184066 | JGI IMG/M metagenome (GOLD analysis project Ga0209232, IMG submission 184066) | Marine viral communities from the Pacific Ocean - ETNP_2_60 (SPAdes) (version 2) | ecosystem: Environmental > Aquatic > Marine > Oceanic | place: Pacific Ocean | collected 2013-06-22
GGCTTCGAGATCCATGTTTTTAGTTCCCCCGTCGTATTCATGAGCATATCCTTCTTTTATCATTTGTTCATTGAGGGACACGTCTGAGTCCCCAATGTATAACCACCCAAGAAGACGGCCATATTTACCAACGCCACCGTCAAGTTCAGTCCTAATAATGAGATCATCGTCACCAGCCACAGCACTCTCGAGCTTTTCTTTAAGCCAATTGGTTGCGTCGATTCCAAGAGCCTTCTCCTCTAGATTTCGTGTTCTCTTCTCCGGCGTATCAACTCCTGCAACTCTAACTCTTTCTTTCTTGTATAGATCAAACCCCAAATCAATGGTGACATCAATAGTATCACCATCAACCACACGGTTTATCTCCAAACAACGAAAGTTGTAACATGACTTCCTGCTCGGCGGTGTCATCGCTCCCATCTTCCATCTCCTGATGTGCCATCTTTAGTATGTAGTAGATGTAACCAAGAGCCATGAAGAAGCATATACCTACCATGGCATTGACTACAGGGACGTATTCATACATCAAACTTAAATGGGAATGGGTATTTGTTGTGATGACATAGATCTTCTCCATCAATCCTTCTGATATCGTTGATAGCACCGATGTTATCAATACGATATTCTTTTACGAACTTTTTATTCTCGAAGATAGAAATATGAGCGTCACCAAATCCTCTATAATGTCTCTCTTGTGGTGGGAAGTGTCCAACTGCAATTGTATTTTTATCCCCAGCCATACCTCTCATAAAACCACCAAAGGAAGGCTCATAAATTGATTTTGAACCAAAATTAATCCTTTGTTTGTGAGTATCAAGACATGCAATGATGTCACCATTCAAGTAAATTCCATGAGAACTTTTAAGGTCTGTATCTATAAGGGATTCTTTTTCTCTTGTCTCTAAATTTAAGACCAGAATTTGACTTGGCTTACGGTGTCTGTTATGTAGCATGACGTAGAGGAGATTATCTCTGACAACAACAGAATTAACATGATGCCTATGAGTTGGTTGAAAGTTTCCCCAACCATCGTCGATGTGAAATGTCTCATAACTATAATCTTCAAGATTGATGAACTTAATACAATCTTGTCTGGTCATAGTTACTATGATTTTATTTTCATGGTAAACTATTTGATGTGTATTTTGATCCAGAATTCCATTTATACTTTTTACAAACTTTAAATCTGAATCATAGATCAACAGATTTGAACGATTGGCAATAAAGATCGTGTCCTCATTCCAGGTGATTCCAAATGGTCTGTGCGATGGTCTCTCTTGATTAGAGGTATGATCAAGACCACGTTCATCTGTTTCTATTTTCAATACCGTTTCTGTATCAGTATCAAACAATGTCAATACATCATCTTTACTGTCAGATGTAATCGCCAGTTTCATAAGTAACCACCCCAGATCTTCCACAGATCCCTAAAATAAAAATCAACTTCAGTTAAGTTTCCAAGAGGAACATTTTGTTCCTCTGTCTCAGCCCACTTCTTACAAAATTTACTGACCTCATGTGAATCCCTAACTGAGTTCACGCCATACATTCTTGAAAAAGAACACATAGCAAAGTTATATCTCATAGTAAAGTCAGTCTGATCAGTCACCGAAGTGTTTCTCCAATACATCTAGCCTTTCTTCTTCCTTAGCAATCATATCAATCTGGTCTTGAACAGCAGCAAGGATATCAGAATGTTCACCGATGCCTACAGGGTTATGTAGGTAGATGTCAATATTTGCTTTTGCCTTTTCAATGTTACCAAGTGCTTGAGCCCTCAGGGCTTTGACAATAGTTCTTCTCATTTGTATAGTCCTTCTTTAATTATTATATCATTTGACGTGAATTTGTCCAATCATCCCTGCACCTTGGTGAGGACCACAGAAGAAATCATAATCTCCTACATCAACGAATTTGATATCCTGTGATTCACCAGGATTAAACATCAATGATTCTCTAGACAGGTCAGCTCTTCCCTCAACAATAATGTTGTGAGGTGGAAGCATTCCATTGACAAAGTGTACTGTCTCACCCGCTTCAATAGTGATGTCAGATGGATCAAAAACTAGGTTACCATTTGAACCCATCTTGACATCTACAGCCCAAGCAGGAAGGGCAAAGAATAGTGTAGCCAGGATCGCAAAAAGAAATCTCATAAGTAAATTTACTTGACTACACTATCTATCACATCTTATAGGAATCGTCAGGTTTTTGTGTTGGAGTCAACGTAAGTGGACCTTGTTCGATTCTAATTGTCTGTGCTGGAGCTGTGGCTGCAGCCTTCTCAATAAGTCTTTCCATGTCCGCCTTGGAAACACCACCTGAAGGACCACCATTTGCTCCGTTCTTCTTGGCAGTTTGAACACCAAACGTTGCTAGAACCCCGGTAAAGACTGAGGCGATGAAGGTGGGGTCGAGCTTCTGCTCTGGGATTCCAAGTGCAGGTGGTAGTTTAATGTACGCCAACGTGAGGATTCCACCGCTCCATACAAGAATACCAAGCCTGACAAAAGTAGATAGAATTGCCAGTTGTTCTTCCGAGTCTGCTGCCTTTTCTTTGAGTTTCCCAAGTGGTCCCTTCTTTTTGGGTTCATCCTTTTTTACTTCCTCAGCCATGATTACCATTGAGACTGATGTATTTAGAAAAAAAGGGGCCGTTTAGCCCCTTGCACCTTGATAAGCTGGTGTCATCATACCACCATCAGGTGGTCCGTCGTCTTCATCCTTACTGGCAAGTGCCAACATAAGGAAGTATGGAGTAATGATGAACACCAGTGTTTGAAACAGTGTCCAATCGTAGGTCATTTATTAGACCCCTTCACTACTGCGATGATAGGAATCAACATTAGTAGTGCTGCTCCTACAAATCCCATCACCAGATACCAGGAATGATTTGACCTGATACTGCGTAGCTACCCATGGCTGCGACTACACCCAGCATGGCTGCCCAACCGTTAATGCGTTCTGCCTTTTCGTTCATTTGTTTTCTCCAAAGTGTTGTTGTAAATAACGACTCTGCCATTTTCATGAGTGAAAATAAGTTCATCATCATGTGCCCAACAGAGTTCTTCGTATAGGGCGTTCAATCTCTCCATGTCTTCATAGAGTTGGTTTGGGTTTGTCATCAATACAAATACTCTTCTTGATCAGATAGGATTACACAATCACTTGTAGGGTAGGTGACGCAGAGAAGGCAGAGACCTTCTTCTAGTTGATCGTCATCAAGGAATGATTGCTCTTCGTTGTCAATCGTTCCACTGATTACCTTACCAGCACATGAGGAACATGCTCCGGCTTTACAAGAGTAAGGTAAGTCTAGTCCCGCTTCTTCTCCAGCTTCTAGAATGTATTGATCCTCTTCACAATTGAATGTGGTTTCGGTTCCATCAGGTTGCTGGATGGTAATAGAGTAAGACGCCATCGGTTTCTTGTCTAGGTAATTTATACTACTATATTGTATAAAAGTTACTGACCAATGTCAAGTATGTGTCAGATTCCAAACACACCAAAGAAGAACAAACTTCCAGAAGTTGCGTAGGAAAGTACCGCAGCAACGAAACCAATCATGGCTGTACGGCCATTCAGCTTCTCTGCTTTCTCAGCATATGTTTCATAACCGTAGCGCTCAGCTGCGGTCTGGTCGATGTACATACGAGGCTCTTTAGCCCACATGTTTTGCTGACCTTGATCATTAGAACTAACAGTCACAATAAAACTCCTGTGAAGTATTGTTACATTATATATAATTTCTTAACATTTGTCAACACTGTCAGTCTGAATACTGGCACACATCGGGGTTGTCTCTACAAAATTCCCTGACATGACCGTGAATATCATGCTCCATCCTGTGATGGTAGGAGATATGCATGAGTTGTATAAAAGAAAGAATCCCTGTACATCCTACGAGAAGGAGTACAAAGGGATTGAATAGAAGTTTAGATATCTTCATCTACTGTGGGGGGATTAGGCCATCCTGGAGGGCACATAGGAGTAGTATAGGGATCCTTCATAACATAGTCAATGGTTTTTTGTGTAACCAACACTGGAGGTTGTGGACTTGGATCCCATACGGATGGCATGTCCAACCACACCTTACCTGTCTCTTCGTCTGGTGTGATACTCATCACACATAAATCGGGTACTTGATAGTCCATAAAAAAAGAGGGCCACTAGGACCCTCATATTATAACACGTTATCCGTGAATCAGAAACTGAACTTAACGCCCAGCTTACCACCTACGTTCAGGTCATCGAAGTCCTGGTCAGCAGTCAGCATGGAGAGTTCGCCATAAGCACCGAGTCTTTCGGTGATAGCAACGGAAGCACCAACCTTACCGGAGATTTCGGTTTCGGTCTCTTCGCCGTCAACAGATACCAGAGCAGGACCGCCTTGGACATACCAAGCAGCGGACTCACCCAGGTCACCCTCGTAGCCGACATGCAGATCGGTTACAGCACCACTGTAGTCATCACCGACCCAACCAGCGTTGGTTTCGACGTTGACGTAGGGACCTGCAAGGGCAGCGCCTGCGGAAAGTGCGGAAGCAGACAGAGCTGCGAATACAGATTTGAACATTAGTTTTTACCTCGTTTTTACTTGTGGAATGGTTACCCACAGATGGAAAGGGAATCGACAACTCCCTGTTTGTTACCCTTTGTAAAAATTGACAAAAGGTTAAGTATATATACCCGTCAAGAACTTGGCGGGGTATTTTGTTGATTCTCTGACGCACCTGATATCCTACCGAGGTAGGGATCAAAGTTCATCAATTCATCAATAGACATCTGGGCTCCAGCCTGTGACCAGAAGTTAAACTGAGCCTGATAGTTACTCTTGTGGAATACCTCCACATGGTCCTGGTGAATACTGGAACCCAGTTCTGTCTTGTATAACAAAAGGGGAATGGCGTAAGTGTTACCAGAGTTGTAGATGAGATCATCAGCAACTGGTCTGGGTCTTACATCATTATCAAGTTTGTACTTGTTACCTCTACAGTGGAGACGAATTAACTTCTCCGCATGATGTCGAGTAATCAAGTAACATGCAGTAGAGAATTCATTGACGAATCTCTTGTGGATTTTGACATGGACATCACCTGTACAGATGATTGAGATCTGACAAACGTCCCAGTCATAAGGAATCTTACCATAGAAGTCCTTCCATGTAAAGTTCCAGAATCTGACTAGATCTAAATCACAGTCATCCTCCATCATGATCGCTACCGGATCACCACTCTCATAGAACTCCTTGATAGCCTTGAGGTGTGATGTCACACAACCAATCTCACCCGACTGACACATGTCAGGATACCTACCCTTCAGAATGTCTCCTAGATCGTCTTCACGACCATCGTAAGCGGACACACGGGTATAGTTTTCAATCTCCCAGTACTTAAACTGGTTAGTCATATACTCCCAACGTTCTGGTTGATCATCAAGGTTGATGCAATAGATCTTGGGAAGACCTTGAAGTTTATAAGCACCTTTGTTTCTGTCCATCAAATAGTCTCCCAGTGTCGGGGGTATAAATCTTTGGTATTTAAGTGAGCGTTGTTAGGTCCGAACCAGACTTTAGGTGCAATGACTTTACCAGTGTTTGCCAACCATGCACCCCACCATGAGAATGAAGAGTTGGCAATGATGAAGTCACTACACTGTGTCATCAGGTAGAGATCAATGTAGGAACTATTACCTCTGGAGATAATGAATCTATCTGGTTTGAATAGTTCCTGTTCTGTAGCCCATTCAGGATCGTCTGTGAAGATGATTACATCTCTCCTTACCTCAAACTTACTTAACGCCTTCTCGTACCATTCTAGGGGGAGATTGTGATGATTACCACTATTGATTAGGAAATCACCACGACGTATGTGTAGAGCGATAGGATCGTCGAATACGCTTTCTACAATCTCTTTACACTCATCAACAAATGGTTTCTTGAATGTAAAGTCCTTACGGATCTCATCAGAGATGTGTTTAAAGTATTTCTCTGTCTGAAAGAATCCAAATAGGTTACAGTTGTCTGGACATTTGTTGAATAGTTTTTCGTCAAACTCAAAACCACCCTCTCGGATGTCCATTGCTTTGATCATACCTCTTTTACAGTCGAGTGTAAAGGGGACATCCAATTCAATATGGAGTTTGTTACCGATACCGTCATCAAAGATCTCATCATGATCGGGGATCATGAAATCATATCCGTTGTGTGTGGCGATACCTTTAGTCGAAGCATACTGGAACATCTGGTTACCCAGTTGTCCCAACTTACCGAGATAGTTAAACGTAATCATTCTTCATCGCATTGAATACTTTGGCAATACCATCTTGAAGATTGGTTGTAGGTAACCACCAGTCTTTGATAAACATATTAGCATCATTCCTCTTATCAAGTTGTACACTGTCCTTTGCAATACCAGGTGTGATCTTGATTGGTCTATTGATCAGATTAAACTGACCCATAATGATAGCAGCAACTTCCTTGATACTTGAGGAATTGAATGATGTGATATGTAGTGGATCTTCAGGTTTGAAGTCTGTGTAATGCATCATGATAGTCTCAAGAGCCTCACAACAATCTTCAGCATACAGGAACTGTCGTTCTTCTGTACCATCCGTCATCATATCAAAGTCACCATGTTCAAACCCCTTACGGATAAAGTCTGTAATAACATGTGACTTCTCATGGTCTTTCTCAATACCATACACGTTCCAAAACTTGACAGTCAGACCACCAAGTGTAGAGGTGTACATCTCACCTACTCTCTTCATAACACCATATGGAGAGTAAGACATGTTACTCATCTGTGAGGATGCAAATACAAATCTCTTATTAGTTTTCTCCAAAAGATTAAACACGTTAGCCATCATACGTGTATTGTTGTTGATGAACTTAAACGTGTGTTGATACTTCTTGAGATATCTAGAACCACCAACATCAAACGCCAGGAAGAATACAAAGTCAGAGTCAATAATTTTCTCCATGAGAAGACTATTGTCATTCATTGTAAGGTCTTGCCAGTGAGGGTCATTCACTTTGTCAAATTCATGAACAGTGTGTCCCTTCTCACGAAGATACTCGGTGAGGTATGCACCGATCTGACCACTTGATCCTAGGTTTAGAACTTTCATACAGATAAAACAGGAGTTGCAGGGACTACAGGAATCTCTTCGTTATATGTTGCCCAGTCAGTATCAAATTGTTTGACACCTTCACGGGTAAGGACATGATCATACATCTTCTCAAAGATTGTGGGAGGCATGGTCACGATGTCAGCACCATTATAGAAAGCACGAGTGACTTTGTAAACGTCACGGATAGATGCTGCCAATACTTGAGTACCAACACGATGTCTTCCATAGACTTCTGCGATGGAACGTACAACTTCAAGTCCAGCCACCGAGTTGTCATCACAACGTCCAACGAAGGGTGACACATAGTATGCTCCAGACTTGGCAGCAAGAATTGCTTGTGCGGCACTAAAGATAAGAGTCACGTTGACACGGATATTCTCTTTTGAAAGTTCACGACAAGCGAGAAGTCCCTCGCGAGTGCAAGGTACTTTAATAGTACATACTTCTCCAAACTCTTCTACCAGGTTATGTGCCTCAGCTACGATGTAGGGTGCCTCCCCAACAATCTCCATGGAGATGTCTTTGACACCCATCAACATCAGTTCACGATATACATCCTGTGGTTTACGACCACTCTTCCTGATCAGAGTAGGATTAGTTGTCACACCGTCAATCAGACCTGTACCGAAATGACGTGCTACTTCAGCATTGTCAGCTGTGTCTAGAAAAAGTTTCATAGGTATTTTTGTAAGTAACTTTGATTAGAGTAGTATTCAATAAGTTGATCTTTTGTCATTCTTTGAATCCGTTCCCATAAATCATTATTAGATTGCATATGTGGATTGGTGAACCAAGAGTTCTCACCACGAGCATGTTCTAGATGATAGATGAAATTAGATATTCGTCCAACATTATATCCCAACTTCTCGAATCTGTATAGTCTTTCTTTATCTTCTGGTGCATATGCCTTGAAGTTTTCGTTCTCCATACCACCTTTGATATAGACAGATCGTTTGAAGAACTGAACCCATCCAGACTGAGCATCGTAGATAGAGGAGTTTGATTTCAGTATTGCATAGTCATAACTCTCTAGAAAATCAGAGACTACATCATCAGATGGTTTGACTTGATACTGATAGTTACCCCATCCATAGGGGTAAACAACATCGTAACCACCATCCATGATCATCTCATATGCTTTCTTCATTGAATCAAGAGGAAGGATAGCATCACAATCGTAGTTGACTACGATATCAGTGTCTGCCTCATGGATCATCTCATTCAATACTCTCTGTCTATGGAACAGAGGAGCATTACTTTCTTCAAAGATATGTTTGACCTTGACCGGAACTGAAAGAATGTTCTTCAATACCGGAAGTGCATCACTAACAAATCTGGATGTCTTGTCCACTTCCTTGATAATGATATTAGTATCAAAGTTTTCAAGGAGATAAGATGTAGTTGTAATTACATTCCTCAATCTATCATCCGATTCAATCCTGATCGGAATGATGAATGTCGCATTACTAAGGTCGATCATACTTGTGTCTTGATCCAATCAAGAATATTTACTTTGGGTTTCCAAGTCAATTCGGTCTTCGCCTTACGAATGTCAGCCAGGGTCTCCTTCATCTCACCAGGTTTGGCGGAAAGGTGGACCTGATCTTCCGAGATAGCATTAGCAATCTCATTGACACTCCAGTTCTCACCATACCCGATGTTATAGACCTCACCCCAGTTGTCAAGTTCCTCAAAACTAATCACTGCGTTGGCGTTAACTACATCAGAAACATGGATAAAGTCACGTCTCTGTTCACCGTCACCAAAGATAGTCAGTGGTTGACCCTCTTTCTTCATCTTGATGAACTTACTCACACAAGGTGCGTATGTTCCTACGTGTCTTGCCCTCTCACCATATACATTGGTGTATCTGAATGCAACAGTCTTCATACCATAGAGATGATGATATGCTTTGACCAGTTGTTCACCACATAGTTTACCAATTGCATAAGCGTTGAGTGGATCTTCCCTCATGATCTCGGTATTGGGAATAGGATTATTATTACCATAACATGCAGAGGTAGAGGAGTAAATAAACTTCTCTACACCAGCTGCTCTTGCTGCCTCAAGTACATTCACTGTACCCATGACCTGTGTTTCCATTGTGTCCATGGGTTTGGCAATAGATGCCTGGACACTTGCCTTTGCAGCGAGGTGATAAACATAATCTACACCACGGAACTTATCAGCAATGTGCCAAAAGGTTCTGATGTCTACTGGATAGTTGGTTGCCCTATCGTTCCAGTAATATTGATCATGTCCGTCAGATGTCTCATTGTCAAGGACAATAACATTGTGACCCATAGACAAGAGTTTATCAACCAGGTGACTACCGATGAATCCGGCACCACCTGTAACCAGGGATGTTTTCATACTCTCTCAAAAATCCTATTCTTAAATGATTCCTCTAAATTGTATGGTTCAGGAATGATAACCTTTGGATTATTACCACCTAACCACCACGCCACCTCAGCAAACGTTGAGGCGTATGTACCCACGATAGTATCACACATAGACAAAAGATACAAGTCGATGAATGCATCTACAGTATCTTGTACGGACTTGTTATGTCCTGACTCAGCCATATGTGGGTGATTGTATTTCTTTTGAGGATGAGTGATGATACGATCACCATACTTGTCCTCAAAGTGTTTCAATACATCACTGTTGTCACCACAAAGAAAGATCTTTCTATCTTTGTCAAAGGTATCTATAACACTTTCAAACAGTTCATTACTATGATATTTTACCCTGTCACAATACCATGATCTGATGTGGAGACCGACTACCTTATCCCAATCACTAGTAAATCCAACACAGTAATCAACGATATCTGAATTGACATGCAGATGTCTAAAGGCTTCCCTATACACATCAACAAAATACTTTGGTGTGTCCTCGTACAAGAGATCAATATACTTGTACTCACCAGTCTTTCTATCCTCACCAGGGATGATAGGGAACCTCCAGTGATCAAAGGTAGGGTAGGTGTCTAGTTCTTGTTGTGTGGCTAGTCTCAAGTCATCAAAGATATAAGCGTCAGCCTCATTGACAGTCAATGCTTGTTTGAATGTCCTGTAGATACCTGCATAGTTCTTAATTCTATTTGCAAGACCGGGTGATCCATCGTGAATTGCAACTTCCATAAAACTCATGCTTCAATAACCTCCCATGATTCGGGGAACAAATCTGTTGTATCAATGTGTGCTTGACCAGGACCATACCAGGGGGTAGGTGCAATCACTCTCTTGTCAGGATTAGGTGAGAGATATGCACCCCACCAACTGAATGTACTGTTGGAGATGATGTGGTCCGAACACTTGGACAGGAGACAGAAATCAAAGTGTGATTTATCTACCTTCGTATTCAGATCATTGAAGTGGAAGTTCTTTCCTTTGAATACTTCTTGTTGCTCACACAACTTCAGGTTGTTAGAACAGATGATGTACTGTCTATCCTCACCCATCATCTTAATGGCTTTCTCGAAGTATGTCCAGGGGAGATTCCGATGATTTCTTGAAGATCCAGGATAGTCGAAGTGATCATTGAACTCTCTGACGCAGATAGACACTGGTTCATCTGCTAGGATATTACCCCATGCATAATCTACAGCATCGATGACTTCATCATTAAATCTAAAGTCCCACTTAAGTTGTCTCCACGCATGACTAAAGTATTTTTCTGTCTGGAGATATCCATTAAGATGAACATGGTTAGGACATTCAGTGAATAGTTCTTCACAGAACTCATGACAATCATGAATCTCTACCTCATCCCCATCAATAAATCCAAACCTACCACCACAGTGTAGCATCTCAAAACACTTACTTAATTCAGTGTCAGGAGGGATCTTGAAATCATATCCATTCTTCTTTGCAATACCAACCAGGGATGCGTATTGGAACATCTGGTTTCCAATCCTACCGTTCCTACCCAGATTATTCATACCAATGGTCATAATGTAATCTCCTTGTTCTGTTCTGCCAACGTTGTATCTGTGATGTCACCTACATCCAGTGAATAATATGTATGCCACCCTCTGGCATCAGGTGTGTACCAGTTGTTCAATGCACCCCGTGTCATCTTCACCTTCTCCCAGAACTCACGGGATTGGATTTGATAGTGAGCATTCAAGAGGAGGGGGTCATCAGGTCTTCCAACAAAAGACAGGTTGATGTTAGGACCACTGGTAAAAATTTTGTGAATGTTGAATGACTGAACACCAAACTTGGTATTGGCAATCTGTTTAGGAGCCCAGAGATTAAACCACTCGGGTTCTTCTGCACCGTTGGTGGCACTCTGGGATCTGTGTGTCATCCATACCCTATCCTGGTATGGGGCACGAGAAGTAAAACCCTGGACCAGGCCAGCAGTAGGGTGGTAAAGATGGTCGTTAGAATTAAACCATACCCAATTCGTTTCGACGGTCCCATAGTTCTCATAGTCTTTTAAGATTTCCTTAAGATTTACTTGTACAGGACTATATAAGAACTCGTCAAGGTCAATCTGTGCAATCCATTGAGTTTCGTTACAGATTGGTAAGAAGTATTTGTTATTGACATCAGTCTGTCTTCCAGTGTACCTTTCAGTTATACTATTGTGAAAGAGTGTGACAAACCCTTCACGTATAAAAGGTTCTAAAATTGGTTCAAAATCGTCAGTGCTACCATCATTTACCAGGTAGATATGATCTACTCCATGGTGTTTGTAATGAAGGATCCATTCCTTTAGATTCCAACTCTCATTCTTGAATACTGATGCGACTGATAGATAATATTTCATAGTGTGATACCGTGTTTCTGTCTACAATATTCAAATTCTTTTTCGATTTCATCTGATGATCTGGTGTTAATGATGTTGTCTACATTATTCACCCTTTGAGATACCAGGATCTGATCCAGATATACACAGTCACCATATTTCTCTCTCATACTATAATAAAAATCGATGTCAAGTAGTCCAAATGTCTTTGGATCCCACCTAACATCCATGTCTTTATTTCTATAGGAGATAACAGAAGTACCGCTCATGGTATTGTTACCTCTAGCCTTCAACATTCTGTCATTCCATCTAGGAATGATTGGTGAGTCGAAAGACTGACCATCATCTCTTGTATGATTTGTACCACAGACCAACCACATCTTGTCGGAGTTCATCAGAGAATTATAGATCAACTCCAATGCGTTGTCTGTATAGAAGAAGTCATCCATGTAGATGAGTTTGACGACCTCAGCTGTAGAGAAGTCCATTGCAACATTAGTATTGACTGCAGCATTACCTCTACCTTGTTCTGTTCTGATATGACAGATATCTAAGTCAAAGATATTATCGTCACAGAATTGTTGGATCTTATCATCCTTACTGTGATCGGATACAATCACCTCAACATCCTTAAGAGTCTGAGACTTGATTGATCTGAACAGATCACTTAGATAAAGAACACCCCTACCATTGTACTCATAGGCAGGGATGGCAATGGACATTTTCATATCAGGTCTGTTCGTAATGTGCTCTAAACCGATCCACAGCTGTGTTGGATAACTCTGTTAGGTAATATACAGCAAAACTCTTCCTAGCCTTACCAGGAGGACACTTAAGTTTACTTGGGACACCATGCCAGGAGTTCTGTGTGGTGTCAAAGATGATTGCTCTATTGAACTTAGCCTCTACTGACCTGACACAATGACCAGGTTTATTAGTTTCAGGATTATGAGACCACAATTCAAGGTCACCACCCCAAGAAGAGTTGTAACCCTCCTCCAGGTAAATGATAAGGTTAATCTTCCTTTGAAGATTCATCTTTGGATGTGTGGAGTAATCAAGATGGACAGATAGATTACCACCCTCGGTGTGCATATGCCACCCACCACCATGGAGACCAATGTCAGGATATAAGGGATCACATCCTGTCAAGTTCTTAATCTTCTCCGTAGTATCAATCGATAGTAGATTCCAGAAGGTCTTGTATGTCAGAGGTGGGAACCTATCCCACTTGTTACAGATTTTCTTTTTGGCAATCCAACCATCATAACCAACCCACTCATCCTCATCATAGTTGAGGAATTGTTGGCTGATATCTTTTGCTACAGGAAGATCCAAGAAGTCATCAATGATCCAATAATCAAATGGATCATTACCGTGTTCAGTTACTTCCCAATTGAAGTTCATTCTTTCCATACCTTTGCTCCACCGTTCAACCCATCTTCATAGATCTCGAAACGATATCCATGCTTATCCAACCACTCACGGAATGCCTTTCTCTCATGATGATCATAGTCAGGCTCATGACCATGCCAGTCATCAAATCGGAAATACAACTCATCCCACTCACACTTATCAATAAACTTGAATGCTGATACTGTAGGTTCGTAAATATCTAGGTCAATATGAATAGCACCAACCTTACCAATACCAAAGTCAGATGGTTCTTTATCTACCATGTCATGTACATCTTCCACGAAGATCTTGATGTTAGGTGAGACAGAACACTTCTTCTTTACATCCTCAACAGTCTGTGGAATCCAAACATATTGAGGATCACCAATACGGAATGCACCTTCAGTCCATCCTGCATAGTCAGGTGTGGGTTGTTTAGTGACCTCCAGACCCTTGAAGTGATCGAAACCATATACCAAACGGGAAGGATTCTTTTGTCCAATAGGGAGGATTGTACCACCACTACAGACACCGAACTCAAGGATGTCACCATCACCAGCAAGTTCAGAAATCTTCTCTGCAAACGTTACGTGATGGAGTGTGTAGTCTGTAGTCGTTGGATTAGTTCTCTTCGTTGCCTCAGGGAACATGTTGTCAAGTTCAGAAAAAGTCGGAGCAGTATAAGACATAGTTTAATTAATAAGTTTATTCGATGGATATTCCAGGTGGTAGATGATAGTGGAATCCAAAGGGGATTAGACCATCATTCTCTGGGACTGGTGCTTCGTATGAAAAATGTTTTGCAATTTCAATAGGAGCGATTTTACATCCATGTTCCTCATAGATGTGACGATTATGAACACAGATATTTCCATCCTCATGTGTATCGTAGAAGCCAAATGTTTTATAGAACCCACTATCATCAGTGATAGGGAAGGGGATATCTACCTTACTAGGTAGTTCCATAAGTTTCTTTGACTTAAATGAGAACCCACCATTACCAACTCTAATGTGTTCTCCATAAGGTGAGATGTAACCCCTCTCTCGGATTGGCCAAGGGGCACCAATGTAATCGTATTCGTAGTATTCATCCATCCATGCACTAGGATTTATAATGAATGCGTGACTCTGAATTGACAAACAGAATTCTGATTCGATATGTCTATGTTGTTCTTGAAGTAGAAACTTACCGTACCCTTCTCTTGTCGTGACAGGTACACAACTCTCTTCTACAATGATGCCGTCTTCCTTAAGTTCGTCAGAATATTTTTCAACAAACTCGGATGATGTTACCAGTTTTACCTGATGGAAGTTGGCAACATCCATACATGTATATAAGGCTCTGATAGTATCGTCAATAGTCTTTGTATTGTCGATAGCAAAACATGTGACCCTATTCAGATCAAGCATTCCTGAAATCCTCCACTACCTCTCCAATATATCCAATCATATCATCTGTAATGACAGGAGAACAACCCAAGAAGAACACATTGTTGAGAACCTTATTGGCTTCAGGATACTTCTTGGCATCGTCAAGATGAGAATATCCGGGATGAAGAAGAATATTACCAGCGAAATAGTTTCTTGTCTGAATCTTGTTTGCCTCAAGGTGTGCAACCAGAGCGTGTTTGGTTTTGGACTCTTCACACACAATCGGGACACCAAACCAACTGGTCTCACTGTCTGCACGTTCCCTAACAACTCTACAACCAGGGATGGTCTCGATGATATTCTGAATACTCTCCTTATTCTTTCTTCTCAATCTATGGATCTCATCAAACTTCAATAGTTGAACTGAACCAACCGCACCCTGCATGTCTAGTGGTTTGAGATTGTATCCCATCTGACCGAACACATACTTGTGATCTACGATGTCATCGTATCCTTCCAACCACTTATCAAAACGACGACCACATACACCGTTAGTCAATAGGTTCTGTTGTCCTACACAATAACAACCACGACCCCACCATGCAAAACTACGTGCAAGATCCACGATAGCCTTGACATTAGATGAGACCATACCACCTTCAATGGTACAGATATGGTGAGCAGGATAGAAGGAACAAGATGCAGCGATAGCATGTTTAGTCAGATAGTCACCCTTATACTTACTACCGAGACTGTCACAGTTATCAGCAATAAGTTCTAGACCCTTTGCCTTACAGAACTTTACCAGTCTGTTCATATCATAAGCATTACCCAGAACAGGAGATGAGAACACAGCACGTGTCCTAGGTGTCACCTTAGAGAACACCTGATCCATATCCCAGTTCAGGTCTTGCCAGTTGATATCAACGAACACTGGTTTCAGACCAGCCTGGACTACAGGAGCAATCGTGGTAGCAAATCCACAGGAACAAACAATGATCTCATCACCGTCTTCCCAACCAAAGTATTTCTTCAGTGCAGCAATCATCACCAGATTTGCTGATGACCCAGAGTTCACCATGACCGAGTGATCAAACTCAAATCTCTTGGAGAACTCTTTCTCAAATTTATTTACTTTCTCACCAGAGGATAACCACTTACCCTTCATGACACCGTAAATTAGTTCCTGTGCCTCTAGATCATCCCAGTAGGGACCAGAGTAGTAGACATTCTTACCAGGTTTCCAATCCTTGTTAGCCAAGAATGGAAACACATTGTCATCCATCTCTTTGGCGTCACTGATGAACTTCTCAATGAGTTGATACATCCTGTCGTTCTATCTCTCTAAAGTATAATATGGATTGTTCAGTCTGTAAAGGTCGTATTCCTTCTGACACTCGGGACCAGACATAATGTTACCTTGAGTATCGATGTAATCCCATTCCTTTACAATGATATCATCACCTCTCCACCATCCGGTAGAAGTCTTATGATCGAACCAGTATTTTGGTGCAATAACTTTCTTTACTTCTTCACTAGTCCATACAGGCCAGAAGGAGAATGTTGAGGCGGACATGATAACATTCCTAGCATTATATAGGATGGACCAATCAACCCCAATATTACCACCCTTATACTTAAAGAATCCTGTACCCTGTTCAATATCTTCCTGTTCTTTAAGTGTAGTAGCACCTACCACATCAGCCCAGGGAATAAACTTGTTTGCATTCTCGGGGTCGTCAGTCACCACCACAAACTTCATGTTAGGGTTGTGTTCCAACATTCTATCTCTTGCATTCTCATAGAACTTTGGTTCCAACCAGGCTGTGGTAATTAGATATTCACCACCACGAAAGTGAATGACACAGATATCATCATCACAATAATCTCTGACATCAAGATTAGTCTTCAACCACTTTCTTACACTCTCCTTTTGACCGTCAAGATACTGAAGATTCTGAAATAGACCATCAATCTTTGAGTTGTCTGGGAGATTATACCAAAGTGAGGGATCAAAGAACTGAGCATCATGTCCTCCACAGATAGGAAGAGGTACTGCATTCTCTCTGATGTAGTGTTTGATTCCTTGTGGTAAAACTGCGGGTTGTTGTCCTTCTCTAGGTGTAGATCCACCAACAACCTCATCACCAAAGTCAAACTCCGGCATAAAGTTCTTTGCTTTGAATGGTGTAGTCTTCATTACACCCCAACTATATCCATGTCTATGTGCAAGGATTCTAGATACGACAAGATTCCAGATCTGGTTACCCAGTCCAGAACCACGATAGATTTCAGTAACAATCATTTGGTCTCATACTCTTGAATTAATCTAGCAACTTGCTTTCTGTCAGTCCCTTCGGGAGCATTTCTTAAACAAATCAAGATACACTCCTCGTCACTTATGGGATCTCTCTGTGTCCAACCACTTTCATCAATCATTTGATCAGATAGGAATACTTCTCCTTGTTATCTAGAAGATATTGAGGGAACCTATCTTCATCAAAGTGAGTGATACAATACGCAGCATTGTCTTGACCCAGTGGTGATCTACCATCATTGAGTCTTTGTTCCAACTCACCGATCAGTCTCTCGTTATTGAGTTCAGTGTGTGCGGATGACTTAATCTTTTTCATCACCCGGTCATACATCGTACACTCTTCATCACTACCAACAGTGCTCCAGTGCCAACCACCAGGATGAATCCTGAGATTGTTTTCTTTAGGAAGTTCCTGTCTCATTTGAGTCAGTGTGTACTTCTTAAGTGTGGCAAAGTCACACATCTTTGTACCAATCCAACGTGGACCTTCTTCTTCATAGGAGAAGTCAAGTGTCTGTGATGTAATTGTACCAGTGGTTTCAAACCAGTTGAGTGCAGCCTGATAATTATCCTGTGCAAAGTTATATACAGTACCAGGTTTGTAGAAGTCACTCAGATTTTCAAGTACTTCAGGATTAGGAACCTCATCGAGATCAGACCAGACAATTACATCTTCATCAGAACAATGTTCTTTAAGAACATCCATGATACTGTCCTTGTAGAAAGTATCTCTCATGAAGGATTCTCTCTTCACATTGTACTCAATACCTTTTGCTTGAAGTTGATCTTGAGTTGGTTCTTCAATCTTGGTGTAGATAATCTTATCTTTAAACTTCTTGAATCTCTTATCAGTCTTCTTGAATACAAAACCCTTGTCTTCACCAGAGAATGTTTTACCACCCTCACTGAATACAAAGTAATCCACATAGGGATCAAGGATATTCATACGGATCTCTAGAAGATCCAACTCATAACCAAACAGGAATACATCAAATACTTTCATATCAACCTCTCAGTTTAAACAATGCGTCACCACCCATGACATCAGGGTATGGCCAGTTCTGTGCAAGATCGTATCCAGGAAGAAGATCACTTACAGTTTGAAGGTTAGTGGCACCCACATACATCTCTTCCTCATGATACTCGGTATAAACATAATCAATCTTACCAATCATGTTCTTAGCACCAAGGAACACTTCTTTCTCTGCTCCCTGTACATCCATCCACATGAAGTCGATGTGATCGATACCATTCTCCTCACAGAATGAATCAAGACTTCTGGTTTGAACCTCAATCTTCTCATCGTATTTGATAAATGGCCACCTATTACCTCGGGGTCCACCATCAATAATCGTCTTTGGTTCATAGATTGAACCAGAGTATCTACCGAAGTCAACACCGCCATCAGGTGCATTGGTGTTACGGGAACGAGTAAAGGTAGTCTTACCATCCTGTGCAGCCATGGCAGCTGGTGTGAATGTATGACGACTATCAGTTCTCAATCCCTGATTAGATACACCCTTTACATCCTTACCACCCTCTGCAGACATCGCTTTGATGTTAGTGGGGTCAGGATCAAACGTGTATAGTTTTAGATTGTCACCAAACTGACTCAGGAATTGTTTTGTATCAGTTCCGTCAGCACAACCAACTTCAAAGATAACGATCTGGTCACGATTACCTACCAGTTCTTTGATTCCTTCAATTGAGATTCCCATTTTTCTCCATTTCAATTTGTGTACAAATCCATTCGTATGTTTTACGGATACCCTCTTCAAGACTCTGAGAGTAATCCCAACCAAGGTTCTCACGAATGAGATCATTATTAGAATTACGACCACGGACACCCGTAGGTGCGTCAAGTTTGTAAAGCTTCCTGACAACCTTACCTGATACCTTGGCTGCAGTCTCTACCAGTTGATTGATAGTGACCATCTCCTCGGAACCGATATTAACCGGTCCCATAAAGTCGGAGTCCATTAGTCTTCTAGTCGCTTCAATGCATTCGTCAATGAACAGGAAGGAACGAGTCTGTAAGCCGTCTCCCCACACCTCGATGCCTCCACCGACCTCCGGGAGTCTAGCGACTTTACGGCAGATTGCAGCTGGTGCCTTCTCTCTTCCACCGTCCCAGGTTCCTTCGGGACCAAAGATGTTATGGTAACGAGCAACACGAACGGGAATACCGTGGTTACGATTGTAAGCAAAGTAGAGACGTTCTGAGAATAGTTTTTCCCATCCGTACTCGGAGTCTGGAGCTGCGGGGTAAGCTGATTCTTCACGGCAATCAGGGTTGTCAGGATCTAGTTGGTTGTGTTCTGGATACATACATGCCGAACCAGAGTAGAAGATCTTTGTCTTGTTCTCCTCTTTGGCATCGTTGAACTTACGTTGTTCTTCAAGGACATTTAGATTGATAGTGACAGAGTTACGCATGATGTCTGCGTCATTCTCACCAGTGAATACGAATCCTGCACCACCCATGTCAGCAGCAAACTGATAGATCTCATCAAACGTTTCGTGATACCTATCAGGGACACTAGCATAGAAGTTACCAGCATATCCCTTGAATCTAATCACACGACGAACGAATGTGGGATCAGTCAGATCACCCTGAATGAACTCATTGGCAATTGTTTCAGAGAACTCAGGTCTCTTCAGGTCAACACCACGAACCCAGTATCCTTCTCTTCGTAGTCGTTTTACCATGTGACTACCAATGAATCCACCCGCACCAAGAACTAGTGCGGTCTTATTATACTCAGTCATAACATCCATGAATTACTTACTATGTATCCTTAAAAAATCAATATACTTCACACATCATATCAAGTCCTGTGTCAATGTCAAGTTTGGGAACGAAACCATAACTCTCCAGTTTATCAACGTTAATCGTCATGTTCTTAATCTGTAGATATTGTTGTTCATCAGGGAAGGGAACATCAATAATCTCACTTGTACTACCTACCTTATCCTTACAGTATTCAATAATTTCCCTGAAGGTACGACTTACACCTGAACCGACATTGTAGATTTGATTAGGGGAACTCCACACCATCAACGTATCAAGTGCTGTACACACATCATCAACATACATGTAATCCTTTAGATAATCACCACCACCATACAATTTAATCGGTTCATTCTTCTTTAAAGAACGAATCATATAACCAAGAACATTTTTTCCAGGGGTCACAGTAGGGTCAATACCAAAGACATTCGCAACTCTGAAGATACGATATTGAACACCAAAAGTTTTACAGTATGAGATGACCAAAGACTCAGCACATCTTTTAGTAATAGAGTAAAACCCTGTAGGATTACAGGGGTCATCTTCCTTGGCATCCAAGAAGTCATTACCATACACAAAACCAGAACTAACAAAGTTGAATACAGTATCTGTTCTCTTACAGTGTGACAATACCTCTGTCAGAATCTTAAGGTTAACATCAATATCAACCTGAAGATCTTTGAATACATTTTGATTGGTTGTAGTACTGATAAAGTACAGGATATCAGCCGAATCAGGATGTCTTTGTCCTCTTGGAATTACAATATTGTCAGGATACATCCTACAATAGTGACTACCAATATAACCAGTGGCACCAAATACAGAAAGATTAATCATATTTTTCACACTCTTTGAAAGTTTTAGCGTATTTGTCCTTGGCAGATAAGAACGGACTATCTATACCCCAGTCTATACCAAGGTCAGGATCATTCCATAGAAGTGATCTATCATACTCCTTATAGTAAAATTCAGTTGTCTTGTATGATACGTGTGCATGTAAACTATACACATAGAATCCATGTGCAAACCCTTCTGGTACCCATAACATCACCTCAGGACGGTAGAGATGAACACTATAGTGTTGACCAAACGTGGGTGATGATTGTCTCAAGTCTACAATCACATCCAGAATTGAACCTTTAACACATCTAACCAGTTTACCTTGTGGTTTGACAACCTGATAGTGAAGTCCCCTTAGAACATGTGGAGATGACATCGAATGATTGTCTTGTACAAATTCCATGTCCAGACCAACACTCGTAAAGTCTCTTTTATTGTAGGTTTCAATAAAGTGACCTCTATCATCTTCGTGTCTGTTCTGTTCAATCAAAACAGCATCTTTGAGTGGTGTCTTAATTATCTTCATAATAGAGAATTGTTTTGAGAAGTCCAGTTGTAATGTCAGTGGAAACAGACCACTTTGTTTCGGTTGTTATTTTTTTGTTTGAAGTGGAGTATCTAAGGTCATGTCCAGGTCTATCAGTGACATGTTCTATACGATGATCCTCCTTACTCATTAACTTACAAATCATCTTGACGAGATCAATGTTCTTAAGTTCACATTCTCCACCAATATTATATCTCTCTCCTACCTTACCGTTGATCCACAGTTCAATCAATGCGTCACAATGGTCTTCAACATAGATCCAATCCCTCACCTGTTGTCCATCCCCATAGACAGGGATAGGAGTTCCATTCTTGATATTCCTGATGATCGTAGGGATCATCTTCTCATCATCCTGTCGTGGTCCATAGTTGTTTGAACAGTTTGTGATGGTGGTGGGAAGACCGTAGGTGACATTATATGCATTTACAAAATGATCACTGGCTGCTTTGGATGCAGAGTAAGGATTCCTAGGTTGATACCTAGACTCCTCATTGAATGATCCATCTTTGAAGTCAATAGATCCAAACACCTCATCAGTAGAGATGTGCATAAAACGATCTACCTCATGTTCCAATGATGCTTGTAGAAGATTAACCGTACCAATCACATTAGTATCAATGAATGGTTTGGGATTATTGATTGAATTATCTACATGACTCTCTGCTGCAAGATGGAAAACAGTATCAAATGTTTCTTGTTCAAACAAATATCTAACTGCGTCATCACTGGCAATATCAATCTTATAGAATTCAACATTGTCAGGTAGATTTGATTTCTTACCAGCATAAGAAATCTTATCAGCAACCACCAATCTCTCACCAAACTTACCCAGAGATCTGAGTAGTTGACTACCAATAAACCCAGCTCCCCCTGTGACTAGAATGGACATGTTTCCTCGTATTTGTGTAGTAGTTCTGGTGAGTATTGAAGACCATCTTCATCTCCCAGAGTAATTTCTGTTCTCTTCAATTCTTCCAGACTATGAACTCTGTTCCTCAATTCTGTAGAGGAATACTTATGTTGTCTCTTGTGGTAGTGAATCTCAATATCATTGTCGATACAATATTGTTTACCAGTAAAGTCTCTGTCTTTATACTCCTCACTCAAGAAACGAATATCCATTCTCTGTGTCTTGATCATATTCAACAGATCTTCCTCTGTCTCGTACACCAATATCTCATCTACGTATCTACATCCCTGCACCTGAACATACCTCTCATACACACTCTGTATGGGTTTGTTCTTGATACCCGGTCTATCAATCGTAGGGTCCACTTGTAAGGCAACTATCAAATAGTCACACAAGTCTTTCTCCATCTTCAACATTGTCACATGTCCAGCATGAAACAAATCAAAGGAACTACAATTAAATCCTATCTTCATCACGAAAGATCTACCACATAGTATGTATTGTATTAAAAAAGGAGGCCTTTGTCAAGACCTCCTGAGCTCCATGCACGCCACTTACTCTTGAGAGAAGTAAGAAACTCTAGGGGTTATCCCGACCAGTGCTGTTACAGTCCATCCGTGACTACTACTTACAGAGCACCCTTAGAAAGTTTCTCAATGTTAAGCTCAGGGTTCATCTTAAGAACTCTGATCAACTCATCGAGTCTTGCATCTCCACCACCGGACGAATGCTTTGCTTCACACGCAGCCTTAAGTGCCTTTACCTCAGCTTCAAGAGCCTTAAGTCTTACCTCAACCTCATTGTCATACTGGGACATAAAAGCACCAGATGCAGATGTCTTTCTCGTTGCCATAGTTTTAATTAAATCTACTTTATTTAGATTTGATTACGTCTCTCACGTAGGAAGGGACTCCATCAGGATCTAACCATTTAGTATATTCAAAGTCTTCCATGGCGGTGAGTAACTGCATTTGATTGTCACAGAGATACATGTCTTTGTACCTTCGTGTATTATCATCAAACTTTTGAATTCTACAATCGGGGTTTCCGTCTTCTAGATCACCGCTCTCAACATAACGATAGGGGTATCTCTCAAGTAGAATTTTCATGCCACCTCTGTCTTCTCAAGATCTTCTGCCAGACAATCAATGAGAATATCATAGTCATCCAGAGGGTCACCAGAAAAAGTTACACCATCGTTCTCATAAAACTTACGGACCTTTTTGAAAAGTTTCGGATTCTTTACATCAAGGAAGAAGTCACCTTTCACTGCGGATCGGAGAGTCGTGATGTCCTTTTTGAACTTAGAAGTGATAGTCATTGTCTTTCGTGTTGACCTTAGTAGTATAAGGGATTTGACATTTATAGTCAAGAGGACAGTTGAAAAACCGTCCTGATGGGGATCGTGGGGATCGAACCCACCTCCGCCGAATTATGAGTTCGGTGCATTCACCAGATTGCTAGACCCCCTAGGGATTAGCATCCTTCTTCGTGCTCTGTGTACATCTTGTACAGGTCGTCATCGGTGGACATCATCACACATGCCGCACCATTATCATTCACGATTCCTATATGTTCTCCGTTCTCTACTCTCTTAATCAATTCATCCCAGTTCTTTTGAAACTCTTGCACGGTGAAGATTTCCATAGCTAAATTATATAGAAGATTTTTAAGACCAGTAACCAACCACTTTGAGAAGACCATGTGCATAAAAGAACAGTAGCACTGATCCAATACATGCACTGATAACTGTGGCAGTTTTGTTGTGTTTGTCGATAGCTTTGTCGATTAGATCCTGACACTGTTTATAAGTGACCATGTGTTCAGGTTTAATCTCTGGTAGGCGTGACATGTGTAATTATACTACGGTAGATGGAAATGTCAACTCTTTATAGGTGTAAGCCACAGTCAATCGTGGCACCTTACATAGAACATTAGGTGCATATCCCATATGATCCAGATGTGCTGGGAATAGGATTCCATTATTTGGTATATATGTTTCGTAATAATACTGATTTGGTTTAGTTGTCAGGATAAACTCACCTCCCCATTCAGTTTTCCAATATGGACATGCAAATATGTTCAAGGTCCAAGTGGATTCACCACCGTCTGTATGGAATGAAGACTCTTGACCAAAGAATTGAATATTTGTATTAACTCTCTTAAGTTTTAAGGGACATCGTAAAATTTTCTCACACTGATACTTCAATATAGATCCAAATTTAATCAGTGTCAAATTGTCCCCGATGGTAGATACCGATGATCGTATAGAAGAAGGTTTTTTTATACACCCCATCGGTGGATGGTCTAATCCTCCATCGTTTTTAGTGAATTTCCAAGTATTATATTGTGAATTGAACTCATCGTACAACGTAAGAAATTGATTAACAGACAAAACATCTTGAAGTCTGTAGAAATTATCAACCTTATCGTACCTCAAAATCTAATCTCCTGACCTTTCTCTTTCTCCTTTCCTCTTGATAGGACAGGTCACTAGAGGTCAGAACATTACCGTTCTCTACCTTATTACTAGAATTAATCATAACCACTTTGGTAAGGTCTACAGCAGTGACCTTATCTTCAATGACTGTCATCATATTAGGACACCCACAACAGTGGGTATGATGGTCACTCCTGATTTCTTTGTTGCATTGTTTGCATCTGACGGTAATCATGGGTCATGTTTGGTATTCGACATGGGAGATACTGGGATCGAACCAGTGACATCTTCGGTGTAAACGAAGCGCTCTACCGCTGAGCTAATCTCCCTAACATTACACTTATCCGAATGCTTCCTATGGGGCATTTTTTCAACCCTAACATTCTGACAGTTTGTAATGGAGCAAAAAGAAAGTAACCAACTCTCTAGATCACAGTGTGGTTAACACCGCCGCGGGCGAGCTCATTCCCCGTCTTACTGGCCCACTAGGACTCGAACCTAGGACAACAGAGTTAACAGCTCCGCGCTCTACCAACTGAGCTATAGGCCAACGTATTCTTTTATTGTATCAAACTTCACCACTTTTGTCAAATAGTGAAATACCCCATGAGAGACCAATGAGGACACAGAATCCAAGTCCTGTGTATGTGAATAACGGATAGAGTTCAGCCATAAGGGTTTCTTCCAATTTCTTTACAAAGTTTGAAATAGATTTTGTAGTATCTATTGCACATCTTCCTGACGACATCCTGATCTTCTGGGAAGTCATTGATCCTCAGGTGATGATGGGCACTCTCAAGACAACTAATGATTCGTAGGAGTTCAATCGGGTCCATTAAGCGTGTAGCCATCCCGTGACTATGTATTTAATCTCATCAACTGGTGGATAACCACGATGATAATAGTTCCAAAGAGAAGGGAAGATACACATTCTTCCAGTTTTTGGTTGTACCTTAGTACCATCTACAAATTCGGTGTAGCCATCATTCTTTATATCATTAAGATACCAAATGAATGTAGAGTGTCGCATTCCATGTTCTCTTACATACGAACCCTGCATACTATCATGATGCCAGGTGTATCCTGAACTTGGAGATGTACGTTGTATTTGATAACCCGTATCATTTAGATGTTCAAAGGAGATACCAAGTGGATCATTTAAAAAATCCGTCTGCTGAAGGTAAATTTTAATGTGTTTATTCAGCGCTTTAAATAGAACTTCATCTTCATCTTTCCAATCATCAAGACTGGAGATATGGAGATCCATAGAGTCTTTAATAGATCTATCGACTCTTTTATTTTCTTCATCACCAATCATGCCGAATTCTATCCGACTATCATTTTCAAATCGTTCAATCAAATGATTACAGAAGTCCTCTGTGAGGACATCATCGACGACGTATATAAAATCGGAAAGGTTAACATTCATAATTGATAAAAGTATGGGAAGTACCCAACGGGTCAGGAGGGATTTGAACCCCCGACCAACGCATTAGAAGTGCGATGCTCTATCCACTGAGCTACTGACCCAATGACGGTTCCTATCGCCGCTAACCCTGAACCGTCAAGGGGGTCACCGCAGTGGTCTCTCAACCACTCATATACTATAAGAGGGTATCAGCCTTCTGTCAAGGGTGTTGTGACCTTTACCATTTTGGCATAGTACTCATGAGCAAAAGTTTCACGATACCCTTTGATACCCCATCCCAACCAGTAGTATGCAGGTGCCATGTACTGACGGATTGACCATCCAGTTCCCTCAAAGTCTGGTAGAACTTTTTGGAAGTGTACTTCATTCACCAGGAAACGAGTTTGTCCTTCAAGACTACTCGGGTCACAATTATACTTTCGACAGAAGTTACCCAGGGCATTGTATCTACCAACTGTGGTCCATTGGATCAAACCATAACCACCAGAGTGACACTGATGATAAGCAACTCTTGCACCACCTTCACAGATATTAGGATGAAAATTACTCTCTGACTTGATGTTACCCATCAGAGTTGAGAGAGCATTACGATCAGTGATCTTGGTGTAATCTTGAAGTTTGCTCAGAACATAACGTTCGTTAGGATTACAACCGGGACAGTCCCACTTCTCTACTACCTTTTGAATCTCTACAGACTTCTCTTCATTTACGCTGACATCTACTTCTTCCTCCAATGTTGTGGATCCTGCACAGGCAGCAATTGCCCATACTCCAGTTACACTCATAAGAGCAGCGATAATTCTGTTAGTCATAAATTGAAAATAAATTAAACATTAAAATAATCCTTGCGGTAATACCGTCCGAGGATATTGGAATTGTAGTACAGTGGTGTCTCATCTGTCAACCGTTGAGACAACACCTCATTGAGGAACAATTGTCGGGTCTCCTCAAAGTTTACCTTTCCCTTGGTATTATGTAGGGACAAAATCTCACGGGAGAAATTATCCTTACCATACTTGATCACATCTTCCTTTAGTTCAGGACATGACCCAAAGTATTTCTTCCAGTCAGACTCTGCCTTTGCTTTTCTTTTCTTCCCTGGTGGTTTTCTAAACGACCAAAAATACTTTCGCCCAATGTACTGTCGTCCATTTGACTTATTGGTAATGAGATACACAAAGCCAAAGTTGTCCCCAATAAGGCTCCCGTCAAAAGGGGTGCCCATGTAGATCCAGGGGTTTTCGTAGTCACACACTCACTATTCTTCATAGTCCTGAAATATGTAGTCATCAATTTTTTTCGCTTGAATTTTCTGGGCCTCCATGTAGAGACCCAGAGCATAGTCATTCCAGTCACCAATTAGATCAGAGTTTGAATCCTGAGAAGGTGTCGTTCTTGACATCCTGTTTGATTCCTCCGACAACGTAGGACTCAACTTCTGTCTCTTGAGGGGCGACTTGAAGACCCTTAGAAGAGATCCAGTGCTGTGTCCAAGGAAGTGGATTATTCTTTGCAGCGACATCGTAAATAGGCTTCAGGCCAATAGCTTTCATTCTACGATTGGCAACCCACTCAACATACTTCTTAAGAAGTGCATCGTTGAGACCAATCATTGATCCATCTTTGAAAAGATAGTCTGCCCATCTCTTCTCTTCATCAACAGTCTTGTCGAACATCATATACAACCACTCCTCTTCTTCCTTCATGATTTGTTTCATGTCAGGATCATCACCAGCCTTCCACTTGTTTAGAATGTTCTGGGTGATACCAAGGTGTTGATTCTCGTCACGTGCGATGAGGGAAATAATCTTCGCAGACCCCTCCATGAGTTTGAGTTCACCAAATGCAAAACTACAAGCAAAGCTAACATAGAACCTAATACCCTCAAGAATATTAACGTTCGCGACAGCTCTGAATAGCTTTCTCTTAAGATCTTTGATTGCATACTCTTTTACAGCAGAGTCTCTATAATCCTCAGTCCACAGATTACCATTACCCCACTCTTGTGCGGCGTTGATAAAGTCATCATAGGCTTGAGTTACACTCTTGGCCCTCTCAAGAATTCTATCGTCAGTGATGATGTGGTCAAAAATATCTGATGGATCAGGGTAGATATTTTTGATGATGTATGTGTAGGAACGACTATGGATCATCTCCATAAATCCCCACACTTCCATACACGCTTCCAGTTCAGGAAGAGAACAGTATGGAATGAACGCCATACCAGGACCACGACCCTGAATAGAGTCGAGCATAATCTGATACTTCAGATTAGAAGTATAGATATGCTTTTGTTCTGGTCGGAGGGTCTGATAGTCTGCTCTGTCTTTCTGGAGAGATACTTCTTCTGGTCTCCAGAAGTATCCTAGTTGTGTTGTCGTTAGTTTCTCAAAGATAGGATACTTATATGAGTCGTATCTTTGAACCCCTAGGGGTTTTCCAAAAAACATAGGTTGTTTTTTGTTATCATGGACTTCGGTATTAAATACCGTCATCCCCTTCACCTCATTCATTTTCTTATCGTAAACCGATGAAACCTTAAACTGCACAGGATTCACACTCTCCCTCCTCTACTGATTCTAGTTCGTTTAATAAACTATTGAGTTCGGACTTATCTTCTACCACCTCGTCAGTTTTGATGTCGTAGGTGTTCTGGTAGTAAGAAGTCTTCCAACCATACTTATATGTAGTCAAAAGGTCATTAGCCATTTGAGACACAGGTACTTCATTGTCATCATAGTTCTCTGGATTGTAACTCCAGTTACCAGAGATACCTTGGTCGAAGAACTTTTGCATGACAGCAACGACATTAATATACCCCTCGTTACTCTTCATTTCCCATAGGAGTGTGTAATTGTTCTTAAGTGTGTTATAAGACGGTACAATCTGCTTAAGGGGTCCCTTCTTACTCTTCTTAATGGACAAATAGTCTCTAGGTGGTTCGATGCCATTCGTTGCGTTTGACACAACGGAAGAACTTTCTGATGGCATCTGAGCAGACAATGTTGAGTGCCGTAGTCCATGAGCCAGAATCGACTCTCTAAGCGCTTCCCAATCATGGACAAGAGCCTGTGTAGAAATCTCATCAACATCTTTCTTATACGTGTCGATAGGAAGGAGTCCATCACTGTACTTAGTACGTCCAAAGTATTCACAGTGTCCCTTCTCTTTGGCAATTTCATTGGAGGACTTAAGAAGGTAATACTGGAACGACTCAGACAACCCGTGGACGGCATCCCATGCCTCCTGTGAGTCGTAGTTATAACCTAGCTTGGCAAGATAGTGTGCAAGACCGATGAAACCAACACCGAGTGAACGACGTGCTTTAGTTGCAACCTCTGCAACTCTTACAGGATACTCCTGGTAGTCAATCAACTCCTCCAGACCCCTCACAGACAGGTCACACAGGTCTTCTAGTTCCTCATCGGACTTGATCTTACCTACGTTGACAGCTGACAGAATACACAGGGCAATCTCACCTGGCATCTCCTCATCAATATGACTCAATGGTTCTGTAGGAAGTGTAATCTCCTGACAAAGGTTTGACATATTTACCTTGTCTTTGAAGGAGGAGTGACTGTTACAGTGGTCGATGTTCATGATATACAAACGACCAGTCTCTGCTCTCTCCTTCAGTAGATCAAGAAAGAGTTCCTGAGCTCCGACAGTTTTTCTTGGTACAGAATCATCTGCTTCGTAACGTGTATAAAGCTCATCGAAGCGATCAGTACCAAAAGCATCATAGAGCCCAGGCACATCATGAGGACTGAAGAGGGAAATTTCTCCGTTAGTAATGAATCTTTCGTAGAAGAGTTTGGAGAGTTGGATGGAGTAGTCAAGTTTCCTTACGCGATTATCTTCTGTACCTTTGTTGTTCTTCAGAACAAGGATGTCTTCTATTTCTTGGTGCCAGATAGGAAAGTGAACTGTAGCAGAACCACCTCTGATACCGTTTTGTGTACAGCATCTGACAGTGCTTTCAAACTTTTTGAGGAAGGGGACCACACCTGTGTGTTGTACCTCTCCGCCTCTGATTTTAGAGTTGATCCCGCGGATTCTACCAGCGTTAATACCGATACCAGCCCTTTGTGCGACATACCGGCCAATAGCCATATCGCTGCTAAAGATACTATCGAGGG
>Ga0209232_1000338_pt1 | contig 30062 bp, 29 predicted proteins | sample ETNvirenome_2_60_FD_184066 | JGI IMG/M metagenome (GOLD analysis project Ga0209232, IMG submission 184066) | Marine viral communities from the Pacific Ocean - ETNP_2_60 (SPAdes) (version 2) | ecosystem: Environmental > Aquatic > Marine > Oceanic | place: Pacific Ocean | collected 2013-06-22
GTGAGCGGCGTGGCGGGTGCCTTTGCCCGCGGCGACGTGCTCGACATCGCCGGTCCCGACGGCGCCGTGATCGCGCGCGGGCTGTCCGAATATCCCGGCGCCGATGCCGCCGCGATCATCGGCCTCGGCCGCGACGCGCAGGAAGCGGCGCTCGGCTATGCGCCGCGCAGCGCCATGGTCCACCGCGACCATATGGTGCTGCTGTGACCCAGCCCGTTCTGGCGATGACCGGCGCAACCGGCTTCGTCGGCGGCGCGACGATGCAGCAGACGATCGAGGCGGGCTGGCACGTCCGCGCCCTCACCCGCCGACCGCAACCCGCGCGCGATGGCGTGACCTGGATCGCGGGCGCACTCGACCGTCCCGATACCCTTGCCGAAATGGCAGCGGGCAGCGACGTGGTGATGCACGTCGCCGGGGTGGTCAACGTCCCGACCCGCGCCGCGTTCGAGGCGGGCAACGCCACCGCGACACGCCATGTCATCGATGCGGCGCGCGGCGCCGGGGTAGCGCGCTTCGTCCATGTCTCATCCCTCGCGGCGCGCGAACCCGGCCTTTCCGACTATGGCTGGTCGAAAGAACGCGCCGAAATCATCGTCCGCGCCAGCGGTCTCGACTGGACCATCGTCCGCCCGCCCGCGGTGTTCGGCCCCGGCGATACCGAAATGCTCGACCTGTTCCGCATGGCGCGGCGCGGCATCGCGCTGTTGCCGCCCAAGGGGCGCATGTCGGCGATCTATGTCGACGATCTGGCGCGCTTGCTCGTCGCGCTGGCGGCCGATCGCGATACCAGCGTCGGCGCGATCTACGAGCCCGACGACGGCCGAGCAGACGGCTGGTCGCACCGCGGCTTTGCCCGCGCGATCGGGCGCGCGGTGGGGCGCAGCCATGTCTCGACGCTCGCGATCCCGGGCGCGTTGCTCAAGGCGGGCGGCCGGATCGACAAGCTGGTCCGCCGCGGCCGCGCCAAGCTGACCCCCGACCGCGCGCGCTATATCGCGCATCCCGATTGGGTCGCGGCGACGGGCGCGCAGCCCCCCGCCGCGCTGTGGCGCCCCGAACGCGGCACCGACGACGCGCTCGCCGAAACGGTGCGCTGGTACCGCCGCGAAGGCTGGCTCTGACCCTTTTCCGCTCGTGTCGAGCGAAGTCGAGACACCGCGAAGGCGTGCACAAACGATGGGCATCTCGACTTTGCTCGATGCGAACGGAGATTTGGGACCGTGGTCGTCCATAGGTCCGGGTGATCCACCGGTCGAAGCGTGCATTGCCAAGGGCGAGCCGCATCCCTAGGTTTACCGACATGACCGAAACCACCGCCAACACCCCGAACGACCCCGCCGGCCCCTGGGCGATCCCCGTGCGCCGCCCGCTGCCCGGCGACAACAAGCCGAAGTCGACGACCAGTTTTCCGCGCAAGGTTTGGAAACTGCTGGTGGCGATCAAGGACGCGCTCGCACTCATCTTTCTGCTGCTGTTCTTCGTCGTGCTGTTCGGCCTGCTCGCGGGACGCCCGAACGCCGGGTTGCCGGTTAGCGAAGGCGCGCTGTTGATCGAACTCGACGGCGTGGTCAGCGAACAACCCGCCGAGGTCGACACCTTCACCGCGCTGTCGGGTGGCAATCAGCTGCGTGAAATCCGCGTCCGCGACATCGTCCATGCGCTGGAAAGCGCCGCCGACGACAAGCGCGTGACCTCGGTCGTGCTCGACCTCGACCGCTTCCTCGGCGGCGGCCAGGTCTCGCTCGCCGAAATCGGCACCGCGATCGACAAGGTCCGCGCCCAGAAAAAGCCGGTGCTGGCCTTTGCCACCGCCTACACCACCGACAGCTATCAGATCGCCTCGCACGCCAGCGAAGTGTGGGCCGACAGCATCGGCGGCGTCGCGATCGCCGGTCCCGGCGGATCGCGCCTCTATTACAAGGGGCTGATGGACCGGCTGGGGATCACCGCGAACATCTATCGCGTCGGCACCTTCAAAAGCGCGGTCGAACCCTTTCTGCGCAGCGATCAATCACCCGAAGCAAAAGAAGCCAACCTCGCCTATGCCAGCGTGCTGTGGGACAATTGGCTGACCGACGTCAAAAGGGCGCGCCCGGCGGCCAAGATCGACGCCTATATCGCCGACACCGCAGGTGCGGTGCGCGCGGCGGGCAATGACCTGTCGAAAGCGTCGCTCGACGCCGGGCTGGTCGACAAGCTCGGCAGCCGGATGGCGTTCAACACCCGCGTCGCTGAAATCAGCGGCGCCTATGACGACAGCAAGCCGTGGGAATATAATGCGATTCCGCTCGAAAACTGGGTCGCCGCCAACCCGCCCGAACTGAAGGGCAGCGCGATCGCGGTCATCCCCGTCGTCGGCGAGATCGTCGATGGCGAGGCGCCGACCGGGACCGCCGGCGGCGCCACCGTCGCGCAGCATATTCTCGACGCCGCCGCCGACAGCGGCACCAAAGCGATTGTGCTCCGCGTCGATTCGCCCGGCGGATCGGTGCTGGCGTCCGAAGAAATCCGTCAGGCGTTGCTCGCCGCCAAAGCGAAAAAGCTGCCGATCGTCGTGTCGATGGCCAATGTCGCGGCGTCGGGCGGCTATTGGATCTCTACCCCCGCCGACCGCATCTTTGCCGAGCCCGAGACGATCACCGGATCGATCGGCGTGTTCGGCATCCTGCCCAGCTTCGATCAGGCGCTGGCCAAGATCGGGGTCACCGCCGACGGCATCGCGACGACGCCGCTGTCGGGCCAGCCCGACGTGTTCGGCGGCGTGAACGACGAATTCAACGCGCTGGCGCAGGCGAGCGTCGAGGATATTTATGCCCGCTTTACCGGGCTGGTCGCGAAAAGCCGCAAGCAGCCGCTGGAGAAGGTGCAGGCGATCGCCGAAGGGCGCGTCTGGGCCGGCGGCACCGCGCGGCAGCTGGGGCTGGTCGATCAGTTCGGGGGCTTGCCCGCGGCGCTGGCGGCAGCGGCGAAACTCGCCAAGGTCGATGGCGATTTCCACGCCAAATATTATGAGGACGAGCCGAGCGAGTTTGCCAAGATGCTCGCCAATTGGGGCAAAAGCGAAGAGGACGCCGCCGCCGCGCCGCGCGGCTGGTTCGGTATCGCGGCGATGAACCGCCAGCTGACCGAACAGCGGCTGATGCAGGATATGGCGATGCTGACGCAGACCGGATCGGTGCAGGCCGCATGCCTCGATTGCCGCGGCTATTTGCCCGCGGTGCCGCGGCCGGGTGCGGCCGAGGCGAAGGGCTTTTTCGCGACGATGGCGCTGTTGTTGAAGTAGCGCGATATGTTGAGGTCTGTTTCCCCGCGAAGGCGGGGATCCATCTCCTGCTGGCGCAACCTTGCACCGACCGGAGATGGGCTCCCGCCTTCGCGGGAGAACAGGCTCATTCCAATGTCTTGATTTACGCCGCCACCGCAACCCCCTTCGCATGCCCGGCAACCGCGCCCGCCAGCGTATCGACCAGCGCCAGCGGCAGGTCATGCCCCATGCCGGGGATCGTCAGCAGCCGCGCGCCCGCGATGTTATCCGCCGTGTCGCGCCCCGCGGCCAGCGGCACCAGCGGATCGTCCTCGCCATGCACGACCAACGTCGGCGCGGTGATCGATTTCAGCAGGGCGCGCCGATCGCCGTCGGCAACGATCGCCGCCATCTGCCGCGCTACGCCTTGCGGGTACCAGCCGCGCTCAAAATCGGCGCGGACGCGGCGCTGGAGCCGCTCCTCCGCCGCCGGATAGCCAGGGCTGCCGATCACCCGCGCCGCGCGCACCGAATAGGCGATCATATCCTCGGGATCGCCGCTCATCGGCCGGTTCGCCAGCACCTGCATCGCTTCCTTGCGCGCGCGCGGCAGGCGGCGGTTGCCGGTACTCGACATGATCGAAGTCAGCGACAGGGTGCGACCGGGATAGCGCGCCGCGATATGCTGCGAAATCATCCCGCCCATCGATGCGCCGACGATATGCGCGCGATCGATGCCCAGATGATCGAGCAGCGCGATGCCGTCGGCGGCCATGTCGGCGAGCGTATAGGCGGGACGCACCGGCAGGCCGATCGCCGCCTTCACGAACATCCATTTCAGGTTCGGCACCCCCGCTGCCTCGAAGCGCGTCGATAGGCCGACGTCGCGGTTGTCGTAACGGATGGCGCGAAATCCGTGCGCGTTCAGCGCATCGACGAATTCGTCGGGCCACAAGGTCAGCTGCCCGCCCAGCCCCATCACCAGCAGGATCGCGGGCGCGTCGCGCGGCCCCTTGTCTTCATAAGTGATATTGATGCCGTTGGCGGTCGTTTGCGCGATGGTCATGCTGCGGAAATCCTTTGGCCGATTTCCTGCACCATGGCGCAGTTGACGCGAACGTCAAGCCGGGTGCCTAAGCGCCTGCTTTGGGATCGCGATAGGCGGGCAGCGCGAGCGACCAGCGGATCGCGGCGCCGCGCAGGATGAACCCGGCGACCGCGCCGACCACCGCGGCAACCGGCGTGCCGACCCCGAGCCACAGCAGCAACAGGAACAGCCCCGACGCCAGTGCCGCCGCGGTGACATAGATTTCGGGACGGACGATGATCGACGGCACCCCCGCCAATATGTCGCGGATGGTGCCGCCGACGCAGCCGGTGATGACACCCATGAGCAGCGCCGGAGCGGGCGGCACCCCCCACGCCAGCGCCTTGGCGGTACCGAACACCGCATAGGCCGCCAGCCCGACCGCATCGGCCCATTCGAGCAATTGTCCCTGCCACCAGCGTTCGGGGGTCAGCCAGACGATCAGCGCGATCGCGATGCATACCGCCGAAATCGCACCATCCTGCACCCAGAACACCGGCGCCCCGATCAACAGGTCGCGCACGCTGCCGCCGCCGACCCCGGTGACCAGCGCAAAGAAGGCGGCGGTGACCAATGTCTGGCGCAGCCGCACCGCCATCAACGCGCCCGACAGCGCGAACACGCCGATCCCCGCCAGGTCGAGCAGGCGAACGATCAGCGCATTGTCGAAATCGAACATCGGCGCTTACTTCGCGCCCGGCCGCACCCCGCCGATGACCGACAGGACGATTGCCGACACCGCGCCGCGGATCACCGGTTCGGCCTGGGGGGCAAAGAAGGGCGAATGGTTGGTCGGGATCGGCTGCCCCTTAGCCTTCAGATCGGCGAGCACCGCGGGGTCATAGCCGCCGATCGCGAAATAGAGCGACGGGATGCCGGCATCGACGAACTCCGAATAATCCTCGCTCGCCGAAACCGGCGCCGCGCTGGCGGGCGCGAACAGCAATTTGTCGCCGAACACCGGTTTCAGGATCGCATAGCCGTTGGCGGCCATCGCCTCGTCGTTCACCAGGCCGGCGGTGCCGGTCAGATAGGTGATTGTCGGTTCGGGCGCATTGCCCATCATCGCCGCCGCCTTCGCCGACCGCTCGGCGCCCGAGCGCAGCAGCTGCCGCACCTCGGGGGTCAGCGAGCGGATGTTGACCTTTACCTCGGCGCTGTCGGGAATGATGTTGGGCGCGCTGCCCGCGTTGATCGCGCCGATCGTCAGCACGCCAAAGGCATAGGGATCCTTTTCGCGGCTGATCACCGTCTGCACATCGGTGACGAAGCGCGCCGCGATCGGGATCGGGTCAAGCGTCGCCGACGGCATCGAGCCATGACCGCCGCGGCCGTGGAAGGTGATCGAATAGCTGTCGGAGGCCGAGAAAGCGGTGCCTGCCTTGATCCCCACCGTGCCGGTCGGGCCGTTCAGCACATGCGCGGCAAAGCCATAATCGGGTTTGGGAAAGCGCGTCAGCAGCCCATCGTCGAGCATCGCTTTCGCGCCCTTCAAAATCTCCTCGGCGGGCTGGCCGATCAGCACCACGGTGCCCGACCAGCTGTCGCGCATCGCGCTCAAGGCCTGCGCGACGCCGACCAGATAGGCGACATGGGTGTCGTGGCCGCACGCATGCATGACCGGCACCTCCTTGCCCTCATAGATCGCACGCGCCTTGCTCGCCCAGGCCAGCCCGGTCTTTTCCGCCATCGGCAGCGCGTCCATGTCGGCGCGGATCAGGATCGTCGGGCCTTCGCCATTCTTCAGGACGCCGACGACGCCGGTGCCGCCGACCTTTTCGGTCACGGTAAAGCCCGCCTTGCGCAGCTGCTGCGCCAGGATGCCCGCGGTGCGAACCTCCTGCATCCCGAGTTCGGGGTTCTGGTGCAGATCGCGGTAGAGCGCATCGAGCGCCGGGTAATTTTTGTCGAGCAGCGCGGTGAGCCGCGCATTGGCAGCATTCAGGTCGGGCGCCGCCTGCGCGCTGGTGGCGGTGAGGGAGAGGGTCAGCGAAGCCGCTGCCCAGAGCCAATGCTTCGCCATAATCTCTCTCCCCCTTTTGCGTTTATCAGACGTGGATCGGCTTGCCCGTCACCGCCATCGCGGCTTCCTTGATCGCTTCGCTGTGCGTCGGATGCGCGTGACAGGTATAGGCGATATCTTCCGACGTCGCGCCAAATTCCATCGCCTGCGCCGCCTGCGCGATCATCGTGCCGGCGACGCTGGCAATGCACCACACGCCCAGCACGCGGTCGGTCTTGGCGTCCGCAATGATCTTCACGAAACCGTCGGGCTCGTGGTTGGTCTTGGCGCGGCTGTTGCCCGCCATCGGGAACTTGCCGACCTTGACCTCACCCTTTTCCTTGGCCTGCTCTTCGGTCAGGCCGACCCCGGCGATTTCGGGCCAGGTATAGACGACCGACGGGATGACATCATGGTTCACGATGCCGGTCTGGCCCGCGATATTTTCAGCGCAGGCGATGCCCTCGTCCTCGGCCTTATGCGCGAGCATCGGGCCGGGGATTACGTCGCCGATCGCCCAGATGCCGGGCACCTGGGTGCTGAAATCATGGTCGGTTTCGATCTGGCCGCGCGCATTGACCGCGAGGCCCGCCTTGTCGAGCGCCAGCCCGTCGGTGTGCGGGCGCCGTCCGATCGACACCAGCACGACGTCGGCCTCGAGCGTTTCGGCTTCACCCCCCGCCGCTGGTTCGAGCGTCAGCACGGCCTTCTTGCCCTTGACCACCGCGCCGGTGACCTTGGTCTTCAGCTTGAATTCGATGCCCTGCTTTTTGAAGATGCGGTTCGCGTCCTTGCGGACATCGGCGTCCATGCCGGGCAGAATCTGGTCGAGAAATTCGACGCAGGTGACCTTGGTACCCAGACGGCGCCACACGCTCCCGAGCTCAAGCCCGATCACGCCGCCGCCGATGACGACCATATGACCCGGCACCTTGGCCAGCTCGAGCGCGCCGGTCGAATCGACGATGATCTGCTTGTCATTGTCGACGTCCACCCCGGGCAGCGGGGTCACCGACGAACCCGTCGCAATGATAATGTTCTTGGCGCGATAGGTCTTGCCCGCAACCTCGACGCTGTCCTTGCCGGTGAAGGCCGCATAGCCTTTCAGCCAGTCGACCTTGTTCTTCTTGAACAGGAACTCGATGCCGCCGGTCAGCCCCTTGACCGCGTCGACGCGCTGCGCGTGCATCGCGGGCAGGTTCAGCTTGGGGGTCACATCGATCCCCATCTTCGCCATCGCGCCATTGGCGGCGGCGTCATAATATTCCGACGCGTGGAGCATCGCCTTCGACGGGATACAGCCGACGTTGAGGCAGGTGCCGCCGAGCGTCGCGCGACCATCGGCGCAAGCGGTCTTGAGCCCAAGCTGCGCCGCGCGGATCGCCGCGACATAACCGCCGGGACCGGCACCGATGACAAGGACGTCGTAGTCGTAATCAGCCATAACTCACTCCGTTTGTGTTCCTGCGAACGCAGGAACCCAGGGCGTCAAAGCGAAAGCCTGTCGAACAAATCCAGCCATTGTGGATTGTCTCGTTCGATCAGTTCAACCTTCCACGCCCGTTTCCATTTCTTCATTTGCAGTTCGCGATGACGAGCCTGCTGAATGTCATCAAACGCTTCGTGCCAAACCAGCCTGTGGCACCCATATTTCTTGGTGAAACTTTCCACCACCTCATTGCGATGCTGCCACACTCGGGCCAGCAGGTCACTGGTAACGCCAAGATACAATGTGCCGTTTCGCGCGCTTGCCATCAGATAGAGATAGCCCGGCCGGTTCATTTTGCATCTCCGTGTTCCTGCGAAAGCAGGAACCCAAGGTCAGATTGCACCGTCATTGCATCCTACCCTGGGCTCCTGCGTTCGCAGGAGCACAAACTATTACAAATCGATCAGCAACCGCGTCGGATCCTCAATCGCTTCCTTGATCGTCTTCAGGAAGGTCACCGCCTCGCGGCCATCGATCAGCCGGTGATCATAGCTGAGCGCCAGATACATCATCGGACGGATCACGATTTCGCCGCCCCGCACGACCGGGCGATCTTCGATGCGGTGGAGGCCGAGCACCGCCGACTGCGGCGGGTTGATGATCGGGGTCGACATCAGGCCGCCGAACACGCCGCCGTTCGAGATGGTAAAGGTGCCGCCGGTCATGTCGTCCATCGTCAGCGTGCCATCCTTGGCCCGCTTGCCGAGGTCGGCGATCGCCTTTTCGATTTCGGCGAAGCTCAGGCCGTCGGCGTTGCGGACGACCGGCACGACCAGCCCGTTCGGTGCGCTCACCGCGACCGACACGTCGAGATAGTCGTGATAGACGATCTCGTCGCCGTCGATGCGCGCGTTGACCGCCGGAATGTCATGCGCGGCGAGCGCGACCGCCTTGGTGAAAAAGCTCATGAAGCCCAGACGGACGCCATGCTTTTTCTCGAACGTCTCGCGATATTTGTCGCGCGTCGCCATCACCGCCGACATGTCGACGTCGTTGAACGTCGTCAGCATCGCTGCGGTGTCCTGCGCCGCCTTAAGCCGCTTGGCGATCGTCTGGCGCATCCGCGTCATCTTGACCCGTTCCTCGCGGCGGCCCGGCGCGCCCGATGCAGCCGGAGCTGCGACGGCGGCGGGCGCCGCAGCGGGGACTTCGGGCGCCGCATTGGCGGCGGCGAGGACATCTTCCTTGGTCAGGCGGCCATCCTTGCCGGTGCCCTTGATCTTGCTGGGGTCAAGGCCATGCTCGAGCACCAGGCGGCGCACCGCGGGCGACAGCGTCGTCACCGAATCCTCGCTGGCGGCGGCAGGGGCCGGAGCGGCGGCCTCGGCCTTTGCGGCGGGCGCCCCGGTGGCCGCGGGCGCAGCTGTAGCGGTTGCAGCACCGCCCGCTTCGATCGTCGCAATCGTCGCGCCGACGTTGACCGTATCACCGACCGCGGCGACCTGCTGGCCCATCACCCCGGCGACCGGCGACGGCACTTCGACCGCGACCTTGTCGGTCTCAAGGCTGGCAATCGGCTCGTCGAGCGCGACGGCTTCGCCTGGCTGTTTCAGCCATTCGCCGATCGTCGCTTCGGTGACGCTTTCGCCCAGCGTGGGGACTTTGACTTCGGTGCTCATAGGTGCAGTTCCTTGGGGGTCTTATGCCTGGATCAGGCTTTATTCTTGCTGCGGCGAATTTCGGCACGGACGCTCAGGCCCAGCGCGTCGGCGACCAGCGCCGCCTGCTCGGTCTGGTGGCGGCTCATCAGGCCCGTTGCCGGCGACGCCGCGGCGGCGCGGCCGGCATAGCGCGGCCGCATGCCCCTTTTGCCTGCTTCGGTCAGCGCGTCCTCGATCAATTCGCCCGCGAAAAACCAGCTGCCATTGTTGCGCGGCTCTTCCTGCGCCCAGACGACATCTTCCAGCTTCGGCATCCGCTTCAACCGCACCGCCAGCGGATCGCCCGGAAAGGGATAAAGCTGTTCGATGCGGATCACCGTCGTGTCGGTCAGCCCTGCCGCGTCGCGCGCTTCCATCAGGTCGTAACCGACCTTGCCCGAACACAGCACGACGCGCTTGATGTCGGCGTCGGCGGGCGGGGTGCGGTCGGACATGATGCGGCGGAAATGCGCTTCGCCGATGAAATCGCTGCGCTGCGACACCGCCAGCTTGTGGCGGAGCAATGATTTCGGCGTCATGATGACCAGCGGCTTGCGGAACGGGCGCAGCATCTGGCGGCGCAGGACGTGGAAATAGTTCGACGGCGTCGAAATATTGCACACCTGGATATTGTCGCCCGCGCACAGTTGCAGGAAGCGTTCGAGCCGCGCCGAGCTATGCTCGGGGCCCTGCCCTTCATACCCGTGCGGCAACAGCATCACGAGGCCGTTGGCGCGCAGCCATTTGGCCTCGCCCGACGCGATGAACTGGTCGATCATGATCTGCGCGCCATTGGCGAAATCGCCGAACTGCGCTTCCCACAGAACCAGCGATTTCGGATCGGCCATCGCATAGCCATATTCGAACCCGAGCACGCCATATTCGGACAGCGGGCTGTCGAGCACCTCGAACCGGCCGTGCGGCACGGTGGTCAGCGGCACATATTTGCGCTCGTCTTTCTGGTCGACCCAGACCGCGTGGCGCTGGCTGAAGGTACCGCGCCCCGAATCCTGCCCCGACAGGCGAACCTGATAGCCTTCGCTGAGCAGGGTTCCGAACGCGAGTTGCTCGGCGGTGGACCAGTCGAACACTTCCTTGTCGCTCTTGTCGGCGAACATCGCGCCGCGCGCGTCGATCACGCGGCGCAGCGTCTTGTGGACGTCAAGGTCGGCGGGGATCGTCGTCATCACCCGGCCGATCGAGTCGAACAATTTGTCGCTGACCCCGGTCGAGATATTGCGGCGGGCATTTTCGGGATCGGCGGGGGCGTGCAGCCCCGACCAGCGCCCGGCGAACCAGTCGGCCTTGTTCGGTTTATAGCTTTTGGCACCCTCGAAATCATCTTCGAGCCGCGCGATGAACTCGGCGCGGCGGGCATCGGCCCAACCGGCGTCGATCACACCTTCGCTTTCCAGCTTGGCGGCGCACAGCTGCGACACCGGCGGATGCTGGCGGATGCGCGCGTACATCAACGGCTGGGTGAACGAAGGCTCGTCGCCTTCGTTATGGCCGAAGCGGCGATAGCACCACATGTCGATGACGACGTCGCGCTTGAATTGCTGGCGGAAATCGATCGCGAGCTTGCAGGCAAAGGTCACCGCTTCGGGATCGTCGCCGTTAACGTGGAGGATCGGCGCCATCACCCCCTTCGCCACATCCGACGGATAGGGCGACGAGCGCGCATATTGCGGGCTGGTGGTGAAACCGATCTGGTTGTTGACGATGAAATGGATACAGCCGCCGGTGTTGTAACCGCGGATGCCCGAGAAGCCGAGGCATTCCCAGACGATCCCCTGCCCCGCGAACGCCGCGTCGCCGTGGATCAGCACCGGCAGCACCTGCTCGTGCTTTTCCAGATCGTCGCGCACCACTTGCTGCGCGCGAACCTTGCCCAGCACGACCGGATCGACCGCTTCGAGGTGCGACGGGTTGGGGACCAGCGACATATGCACCGATGCGCCGCCAAACTCGCGGTCGGTCGAGGTGCCGAGGTGATATTTGACGTCGCCCGAACCGCCAATGTCGTCGGGATTCGCCGATCCGCCGGCAAATTCGTGGAAGATGATCTTGTACGGCTTCGCCATGACATTCGCGAGCATGTTGAGGCGCCCGCGGTGCGCCATGCCATAGACGATTTCCTTGACCCCATACTGGCCGCCATATTTGATGATGGCTTCCATCGCGGGGATCATGCTCTCACCGCCGTCGAGGCCGAAACGCTTGGTTCCGACATATTTTTTGGCGAGGAATTTTTCCCATTCCTCGGCCTCGATCACCTTGTTCAGGATGGCGCGTTTGCCCTCGACCGAAAATTCGATGATCTTGTCGGCGCCTTCCATCCGCTCCTGCAGGAACTGGCGCTCCTTCAGGTCGGCGATGTGCATATATTCGAGGCCGACATTGCCGCAATAATTGGCCCGCAGGATCGCGACGATCTCGCGCACCGTCGCGCGTTCGAGTCCCAGTGTCCCGCCCAGCCACACCGGCCGGTCCTGATCGGCGCCGACAAAACCGTGATATTCGGGGGTGAGATCGGCGGGCAGCTCGCGCTGGGTCAGCCCCAGCGGGTCGAGATTGGCGGCGAGATGCCCGCGCACGCGATAGGTACGGATCAGCATCATCGCGCGGATCGAATCATTCGCCGCACGTTCGACTTCGGCGCTCGACAGCGGCGCGCCGCCCTTGGCAGCGGCGGCCTTGACCGCAACCTGCATCTGCTGCGGATCGAGCGCGGCGGTCAGGTCGTCGCTGTCGATCTGCGGCCAGTTCTTCGGCGCCCAGCTGGGGCCGGCCTGCGGCTCGTCGATGTCAAAGCTTTGTCGTTCGAGGTTCATAATTCCAAACCCTTCGCGCCCCTGCGAAGGCAGGGGCCCATCACCTGTAGTCGAATTATCGCACCAGCTTGAGCGATCTTCATCACCCCTGAATCTCGAACCATAAATCCCGCCAGTCGGGATTCACTTCCTCGATCAACCGGACCTTCCAACTACGTTTCCATTTCTTGATCTGCCATTCGCGCTTGCGCGCTTCCTGCAAATCCTCATGCACTTCAAACCAGACCAATAACGTACAGCCGTGGGACTTCGTAAATCCTTCGATCAACATCTCACGATGTTGAAAGACACGCTGCACCAAAATCACGGTCGATCCTGTATAGATGGCGCCGTTTCTGCGGTTCGCCATCATATAGACAGCGCCGCTCTTCATGACTCACCGCGTTGGGTGATGGGCCCCTGCCTTCGCAGGGGCACATGCACGAGAGAGGCGCATAGAAATCACACGCGTTCTTTCAGCACTTCGGCCAGCGTCGAGCCGAGTTCGGACGGGCTGGCCGACATGGTGATGCCGGCAGCTTCCATCGCCGCGATCTTGCTTTCGGCGTCACCCTTGCCGCCCGACACGATCGCCCCGGCATGGCCCATGCGGCGACCCGGGGGCGCGGTGCGGCCCGCGATGAAGCCCGCCATCGGCTTTTTGCGGCCGCGCTTGGCTTCGTCGATCAGGAACTGCGCCGCCTGTTCCTCGGCGTCGCCACCGATCTCACCGATCATGATGATCGACTTGGTGGCTTCGTCGGCCAGGAACAGCTCGAGCACGTCGATGAAGTTGGTGCCGTTGACGGGATCGCCGCCGATGCCGACCGCGGTCGTCTGACCCAAGCCCGCATTGGTCGTCTGGAACACCGCTTCATAGGTGAGCGTGCCCGAGCGCGAGACGACGCCGACGCTGCCCTTTGAAAAGATGCTGCCCGGCATGATGCCGATCTTGCATTCGCCCGGCGTCAGCACGCCGGGGCAGTTCGGGCCGATCAGGCGCGATTTCGAACCCGACAGCGCGCGCTTCACCTTGACCATGTCGAGCACCGGAATGCCCTCGGTGATGCAGACAATCAGCTCCATCTCGGCGTCGATCGCCTCGAGGATCGAGTCGGCGGCGAACGGCGGCGGCACGTAAATGCAGCTCGCGGTCGCGCCGGTCGCGGCCTTCGCCTCTTCAACGGTGTTGAAGTTGGGCAGGCCGATATGCGTCGTGCCGCCCTTGCCCGGCGTCACGCCGCCGACCATCTGGGTGCCATAGGCCAGCGCCTGTTCGGTGTGGAAAGTGCCGGTGGCCCCGGTCATCCCTTGCGTGATGACCTTGGTATTCTTGTCGATCAGAATGCTCATAGGTTTCGTTCCGTTTTTCGTGCCCCTGCGGAGGCAGGGGCCCATCTCCAAATCTATCGGCCACCCGCCGCCCGATCGGTCGCGCGCAGGTGATGGGCCCCCGCCTTCGCGGGGGCACGATCATCATGCAAGGCTGGGATCCAGCGCCTTGCACGCGTCGAGCAGTTCCTTGACCGCATCGACCGACACCTGCAGGCCCGCCTTGTCTTCGGCATCGAGTTCGATCTCGACGATCTTTTCGACCCCGCCCGCACCGATCATCACCGGCACGCCGACATACAGGCCGTCGAGGCCATACTGGCCATCGACATAGGCGGCGCAGGGCAGGATGCGCTTCTGGTCACCAAGATAGGCTTCGGCCATCGCGATGCCCGACGCCGCGGGCGCATAGAAGGCCGAACCGGTGCCGAGCAGCGCGACGATCTCGCCGCCGCCGCCGCGGGTGCGCTTGACGATCGCGTCGATCTTTTCCTGGCTCGACAGGCCCATCTTCACGAGGTCGGGAACGGGGATGCCGTTGACCGTCGAATAGCGGGTGACGGGGACCATTGTGTCGCCGTGGCCACCGAGAACGAAGGTGTTCACATCCTTCACCGACACGGCGAATTCGTCAGCGATGAAGTGGCTGAAGCGCGCCGAATCGAGCACGCCCGCCATGCCAACGACCTTGTTGTGCGGCAGGCCCGAAAATTCGCGCAGCGCCCAGACCATCGCGTCGAGCGGGTTGGTAATGCAGATGACAAAGGCGTCAGGCGCGTTGGCCTTGATGCCCTCGCCGACCGCCTTCATGACCTTCAGGTTGATGCCGAGCAGATCGTCGCGGCTCATCCCCGGCTTGCGGGCAACCCCGGCGGTGACGATGATGACGTCGGCGCCGGCAATGTCGGCATAATCGTTCGTGCCGGTGATCTTGGCGTCAAAGCCCGCGATCGGGCCAACCTGCGACAGATCGAGCGCCTTGCCCTGCGGCACGCCTTCGACCACGTCGAACAGGACGACATCGCCGAGTTCCTTTTGCGCGGCGAGCAGCGCCAGCGTCCCGCCGATATTTCCGGCTCCGATCAATGCGATCTTCTTGCGTCCCATGGCGCGCGGCACTCCCTTCCTGGCAAGCCCGGCAATGCTTCACAGACCGGCGGCACACGGGCTAAAGTGCCATGTCGATCCCAAGACTGGGGTCGCCCCTACGCCGATTCCCTTAACGAAACAACCGCGAAAAGGACGAAAAACCGCCTTTTTTTGCAAATAGTTCGCAATAACAATAAAGCGGCTGGAGCGGCCACCTGCAGATGGGAATGGGTGGACAAAGTCGCAAGGCCATGACAGCTTTTGGGCCGGAGAGGTGCCACAGGCGCGGGTTAACCCTCCTTTATCGCAGGGGTGATAGGCGCGAGGGGATGACGCGGGCAATCATCAGTTTCGATACCGAATTGTCGGCCGGGCTGTACCAGCGCGGCGCCGACGCGCGCACCAATTTTGAAAGCTCGATCCTTGGCCGTTGCCGCGACGGCGATTTCGGCATCCATTTCCAGATGGACATGCTCGAACGCCATGGGCTGACCGGGGTGTTCTTTGTCGATCCTATGCCGGCGCTGGTTTACGGCCCCGGGGTCATCGATGCGATCGTTGGCCCGATCGTCGAGCGCGGGCACGAGGTGCAGGTGCATGTCCATACCGAATGGCTGGCCTTTGCGCGCTTCAACCCGGTCGGTCGCCTGACCGGGCGCAACATCGGTGACTTTCCGCTGGCGGCGCAAAAGAAACTGATCGCGCTCGCCCGTGACATTTTGGTCGGCGCCGGCGCCCCCAAGCCGATCGCCTTTCGCGCCGGCAATTTCGGCGCCAACGACGACACGCTGCGCGCCCTCGCGGCGCTCGGCTTCGGTTTCGACAGCAGTTTCAACGGGGCGTGGCAGGGACAGGGCTGCGCGATCTCGCTCGACGCCGGGAACCTTGGCATGCGGCTCCACCACGGGGTTGTCGAGGTGCCGGTCAGCGGCCTGATGGACCGCGCCAGCCACTTTCGCCCCGCCCAGCTATGCGCGATGTCGGAGGAGGAGATGCGCGACGCGCTCGATCATGCCGCGGCGAGCGGCGCGATCCAGTTTTCGGCCTTCAGCCACAGTTTCGAGCTGCTGAGCCGCGATCGCGCGGTCGCCAACCGGCTGGCCATTTCGCGAATGGAAGCGCTGTGCCGCGCGGTCGCCGCCGATCCGCGCGTCACCAGCGGCGGCCTTGCCACCCTGCCCCCGCCGCCGCCGCGTCCGGCGCGCATCCATGTTCCGGCACCGCGCCCGCTTCGCACCTTGCGCCGCGTCATTCAACAGGGGCTTGGGCATCTGGCCCACGAGGTGCGCTATGTCCGCGACGTCATCGCGGTGACGATCAATTCGTCACGTTGGGGCAAGATTGCCAGCGGCGTCCTGCTCGCCATGGCCTAGCGCCAGATATTCGTCGGACTGCATTTCGGCGAGGCGGCTTGCCGTCCGCTCGAATTCAAACGCGCCGTCGCCCGCAACATACAGCGCATCGGGCATTGCCGCCGCACTCGCGAGCAGCTTGACCTTATATTCGTACAGCGCGTCGATCAGCGTGACGAAGCGCGCCGCCTCGTTGCGGTTTTCCGGCCCCATGCGCGGGATGCCGACGATGATGACGGTGTGGAAATGCCGCGCGACCGCCAGATAGTCGGACGCGCCGCGCGCTTCGGCGCACAGCCGCTTGAACGAAAAGACCGCGACTCCTTTCAGCGCCTTCGGCACATGCAGCGTCCGCCCGCCCCCGAGGTCAAGATCGAGCGTCGGCACATGCGCGCGGTCCTCGGGCGGATAGTCGGTCAGGCGAAAGAAAGCCGCCGACAGCGCGGCACTCGCCGCCGCATCGGCGGGGACGAACCAGCGCGCGCCGTCGCCCAGCCGGTCGCGGCGATAATCGGTCGGGCCGTTCAAGCCCATGACGTCGAGCTTCGCTTCGACCAGCGCGATGAAGGGCAAGAAATGTTCGCGGTTCAGCCCGTCCTTGTACAGGTCGGACGGCGGGCGGTTCGACGTCGCGACCACCGTCACCCCGCGGTCGATCAGCGCGGTGAACAGGCGTGAGAGGATCATCGCGTCGGCGCTGTTGTTCACCACCATCTCGTCGAAGGCGAGGCAGCGGGTGTTTTCGACGATGGCATCGGCGACCAGCGGGATCGGGTCGCCCGCCTCGCTTTTGCGCACCTCGCGCATCCGCGCATGGACGTCGAGCATGAAGGCGTGGAAATGGACCCGCCGTTTGCGCTGGATGTGCAGCTGGTCGTAAAACAGGTCCATCAGCATCGATTTGCCGCGCCCGACCGCGCCCCACAGATAGACGCCGCGCGGTGCCTCGGGCTTGCGCCCGGTCAACCGCCACAGCAGGCTGCCGCGCGGCGGCACCGCTTCCAGCTCGGCCTGCAATATGTTCAGCCGTTCGGCGGCGGCGCGCTGTTCAGGGTCGGGCCGGAGCTCGCCCGCCGCGACGAGCGCGTCATAGGCCGACAGCACCGACATCAGCCGCGATCCTTGCTCGCCTTGCGAATGGTGCCCGCAAAGGTCAGCACGATATGCTCGTCGCCCTCGCCCTGCACGACCAGCCCGCGCAGAAAGATCAGGCGTCCCGTCTCGCGGACCAGCTCGACCACCGCGTCCAGGGGCTCGCCCAAGCGGCCCGCGCCGACGAACTGCGTCGACAGGTCGAGCGTCACCGAATGACCGGCGTTGAGCGATCCGAACTGATGTGACGCGGCGAACAGCGCAATATCGACCAGCGCCAGTGTCACCGCGCCATGGACATTATCGCCCAAATTGCTGTGCTGGCGTTCGGGGATCATCCGCACCCGCGCCTGCGGACGGCCATCGGGCGTCGGCGGCTCGATCCGCACCGTCAGCGGTTCGATGAAGCTGTTGAAGCGGCTCGCGTCCTTCAGGTCCCAGCTCAGCCAACCATCATCCAGCGCCTCGGCGCTGAAATGGTCGCGGCGCTTCGGTTCCTCGATCCCGTCGTTCACACCTGCCGCTCGGCCTCGAGCTTCTTGATCTCGGCGATCGCGCGCGCGGGGCTGAGGCCCTTGGGGCAGGCGTTCGAGCAGTTCATGATCGTGTGGCAGCGATAGAGGCGGAACGGATCTTCCAGCTCGTCGAGCCGCTCGCCGGTCATTTCGTCGCGGCTGTCGGCGAGCCAGCGATACGCCTGGAGCAGGATCGCGGGGCCGAGGAACTTGTCGCTGTTCCACCAATAGCTGGGGCAGCTGGTCGAGCAGCAGGCGCACAGGATGCATTCGTACAGCCCATCGAGCTTTTCGCGTTCGGCGGGCGATTGCAGCCGCTCCTTGCCGCTCGGCGTCGTCGTCTTGGTCTTCAGCCACGGTTCGATCGACGCATATTGGGCATAGAAATGGGTGAAGTCGGGGACCAGATCCTTGATCACATCCATCGCGGGCAGCGGGGTGATCGTGATCGCGCCCTTCAGATCCTCGATCGCGGTGGTGCAGGCCAGGCCGTTCTTGCCATTCATGTTCATCGAACAGCTGCCGCAGATGCCCTCGCGGCACGAACGGCGGAAAGTCAGCGAGCTATCCTGCTCGCTCTTCATCTTGATCAGCGCGTCGAGCACCATCGGACCGCATTTTTCGGTATCGATCTCAAAGGTGTCGAAGCGCGGATTTTCGCCGCTGTCGGGGTCGTAGCGATAGACTTTGAACGTCTTGACCGCGGACGCGCCCTCGGCCTTGTGGACCTTGCCCGTTTTTTGCGGGCGGCTGTTCTTGGGCAGGCGGAATTCGGCCATGTCGCGGGCTCCCCTATACAATTGCGGGCTGACTAGACCCGATTGGCAGGGACGACAAGGGGGTGATCGGGGGTGCCGGGCGCGAAAGCCGCTGGCAGGGCACGAGGCAAGGCGCTAGGGCGGCAGTGATGAGCGAACGCGCCGCCCAACCCGCCGTCACCAGCCGCAGCGTCGCGCGGGGGCTTGGCACCACGGTGCTCGCGCGGCTGGGCGCGGTCGTCGAAATCGTCGCGCAGCCGCTCTATGTGCTGATGTTCGGCCTTGCCGGCTATGGCCTTTACGCGGTGCTGTGGGCGACGATCAACCTGCTCGAAAATATCTTCGACACCGGGATGACCAGCGCGATGCAGCGCACCGTGCCCCAATCGGCAAGCGATGCCGAAGCGGCAGCGGCGCTGCGCACGGCGATGATTTTTGGCGTCGGGCCGTGTATCGTCGTTGCTGCCATCATCGCCGTCTTCGCCGCCGACCTCGGCCCACTGCTCAATGTCGCAGCGAAGGACCGCGCCCTCGTTACCCCCGCGATCCAGATTTTCGTCTGGGCGCTGCCGCTCTGGGCTTTTGTCGAGATCGCCACGTCGGCGCTGCGCGCCCGCATGGTGTTCGGTGCCGAAATCCGGCTGCGGATCGTTTGGGAACAGGTGCTGCGACTGGTCTTTGCCGGGCTGTTCTTTGCCGGCGGGCTCGGGCTCAAAGGGCTGTTCATCGCCCATCTCTGCTCGCTCGCGATCACCGCGATCCTCTGCGTGCGCCTGCTCACCCGCTATTACAGCTTTGCCGACCTATGGCGCGGCCCATGGGTGACCGAAACAACGCGCAACACCTTTTGGGCCGGGCTGTCGATCCTGCCGTCGAACATCATCGCACGGCTGTTCGGCGACGCCCCGGCGCTGATCCTCAACCTGCTGTTGCCCGGCGCGGCCGGCGCCGCGGCGGCGGGCCTGTTCACCATCGCGCGCAAGCTGTCGAGCGTCGTCCAGCTCGTCCGCATCGCCTTCGTCTATGTCATGGCGCCATTGGCCGCCAGCGCCGAGCGCGAGGATCGGGCGCAGGTTGCCGACATCTATGCCTACGCAACGCGGCTGATCTCGGCCATCGCACTACCGCTCGCCGCGGTCCTCGCCGCGGGCAGCGCGTCGCTGCTCAGCCTGTTCGGCGCGCAGGCACAGGCGGCACAGGCGGCGCTGGTCATCCTGCTGTTCGCGCGCGCGGCCGAGGCGGTGCTCGGCATTTCGTCGCCGGTGCTGCAGGTCGTTTCGGCCTTTCGCCACCAACTGACCGCGAGCGTCTTTGGCGTCGGGGTCGCGGTCGGCGCGGGCTGGCTGATCGTCGGGCATATGGACGCGCTGACCGGCGTGACGCTGGCGACCTCGATCGGCCTGGTGGTGATGGCGGCGATCCCGACGCTCCAATTGGCGATGAACGAAAAACTCCATCCGTTCGATCGCCAGTTTCCGCTTGTCGCGCTGCGCGGGATGGCCATCACCGTCGCCGCCGGCACCGCCGCCTTGCTGGTCAGCCGCCTGCCCGATCCGGTGGCGTTGCCGCTGATCGTCGCGATTGCGGTCGCGTCGATCTGGATCGCGATCCGCTTTGCATTGCCCTATGCCGACCGCGCCTCGCTCGGCAAGGCGGGACGCAAGCTGCGCCTGATCGGGAGCGAGGCGCCATGACCGCCCCCGCCATCCGCGTCGCCATCTATGATCTCGACCGCACCGTGCTGCGCAAGCCGACCTTTACCCTGTTCCTGCTATGGGCGGCCTGGCGCGAGGCACCGTGGCGCCTGTTGCGGCTCCCCGCGCTCGCCGCATTGATGATCGGATACGCGCTGCGCCTCTATGGCCGCGACGGGTTCAAACCCGCGGCTATTCGCTTGATGCTGGGCCGCCACCTGACCCCGGCGCGCGCCGCCGGTCTCGCGGCACGCTTTGCGGCGTGGCGCGTACCGCGCGATGTGCCGCCGGGCGCCGCGGCGGCGATCGCGCGCGACCGCGCCGCGGGGTACCGGCTGCTGATGGCGACCGCGGCGCCGGAATTTTATGCCGGCGCCATCGCCGACGCGCTGGGTTTCGACGCCATCGTCGCCTCGCGTCACCAGCGCGACGCCGCCGGCAACTGGTTGCCGGGGCTCGACGGACCCAATTGCTATGGCGCCGAAAAGGCGCGGCGGGTGTCCGAATGGCTCGATGCCCATGCGCCCGGCGGCGGCGGTCATATCCGCGCCTATTCCGACCATATCAGCGACGCGCCGACCTTTGCGCTCGCCAGCGAGGCCTGGCTGATCGGACGCGGCAACAAGTTCGCCCGGCTGGCCGAACAACATGGCTGGCAAACGACCGATTTTGAAAATGTTGCGGCAGGCGCCGTCGTCGAGGCTCGATAATGCGCATAGTCTTCCTGTTCATCGGCGAACCGCATCAGATTTTCCACGCGCTGCCGATCGCCGCCGAAATGGCGGCGGCGGGGTCCGACGTCGAGGTGGCGGTGGCCAGCGCCGGGCATCTGCCGGTGGTCGAGCAGGTCGCGGCGGCCTATCCGGGCTTTGCGCCGCGCATCAAATTGCTGGGTCAGCGCGGGATCAGCCGCTGGCTGCGCGATCGCGCGGTCATTCGCCATCCGCGCCTGCCCATCCTGTTCGGCGCGCTGCGCTTTCTGCGCCAGTTTGATGCGATTGTCGTGCCCGAACGGACGACCACCGCGATCCGGCATTTCCTGCCGCGGCGCACCCGCCTGATCTTTACCCCGCACGGCGCGGGCGATCGCGCGATCACTTTTGATGCGCGCGATCGCCATTTCCATTTCGCGCTCGTCGCCGGCGAAAAGAGCGAACAGCGAATGTTGGACGTCGGCACAATTCGTCCGGGTCGCTACGCCGTCAACGGCTATGTAAAACTCGACCTGATGATGCGCCTGGAAAAAACCCGCGCGCGCCTGTTCGCCAACGACCGACCGACCGTCCTTTACGCCCCGCATTTTCGGCGCGACTTGTCGTCGTGGGATCGGTTCGGGCGCGACGTCATCGCCTGGTTCGCCGCGCAGGATCGCTACAATCTGGTGGTCGCACCGCATATCCGCCTGTTCGCCGAGGCCAGCGATGCCGACCGCGCCGCGGTGACCGCGCTTGCTGTTCCCGACAAGATCCTGATCGACCTCCAGTCCGACCGCTTGTTCGACATGAGCTATACCAGCGGCGCCGATGTCTATCTGGGGGATGTGAGCAGCCAGGTTTACGAATTTCTTGCCACTCCGCGCCCATGCCTGTTCCTCAACGCCCATCACGCCCAATGGGCCGACAATCCCGACTATCTGTTCTGGACCCTGGGCGATGTTGTGGACGATCTGGCCGCGCTGCCTGACGCGCTCGATCGCGCCGCCGCCCATCATCCGCGCTATCTGGACGCACAGCGCGAGCGGCTGGCCGAATCGATCGGCGGCGATCCGGCGGGTGCGGCGCAGCGCGGGGCCGACGCGATCGCGCGCTTTCTTGCAAAGGACGCCGCGCAGGATAAGAGCGGCGGATGAGCGAACCAACGACCCTGCCCGCCCTGACGCTGATCGGCGACAATTCAACGCCCTTGTGGGGGATGTCCAACGCCGAACGGCTGCGCCGGCTGGCGCGCGCCGAAGGTCTGCCCGAAACCGCGCCGGCGTCGGGCGCGCAGCTGACCGTCAATCTCGACTATGTGTTCGATCCGGTGTGGCTGCGCCATATCCTGACGCTGCCCGGCACGGTGGTGATGGACGGCGACGCGCTGGTCATGGCGCATCTGACCGACGGCCTTGGTCCCGACGATATCGCCGCGCATCGCGGTGCGCTGACCATCATCGATTACCGCGACAATCCGCAAATCTACAACCGCCAGCTGCGCAAGCTCGAGTGTCCGTTCATCCAGCGGCTGACCCCGGACACCCGGCGCGCGATCGAGCGGAAAAGCTATTTCGGCGCCTATAAGGGCGTCACCGACCTGCTCACCAAATATCTGTGGCCCGAACTGGCGCTATGGCTGACGCGGATCGCCGCGAGCATCGGCATGACCCCCAATATGGTGACCGCGATCGGCGCGGCGCTGTGCATCTATGCGACCTATTTGTTCGCCTATGGCCATTATTGGACCGGGATGCTCGCCGCGTTCATCTTCATGGTGTTCGACACCGTCGATGGCAAGCTGGCGCGCTGCACGATCACGTCATCGAAATGGGGCAATGTCGCCGATCATGGCGTCGATTTGGTCCATCCGCCCTTCTGGTGGTATTTCTGGGGCGTCGGGCTGGGTGCCTGGGGCTTGGCGCTGTCCGATCAGACCTTCCTGCTGGTGATGATCGCGGTCGTCGCGGGCTATGTGCTGCAGCGCGTGATCGAGGGGATGTTCATCAAGGATTTCGGCATGGACGTCCATGTCTGGCGGCGGTTCGACAGCCAGTTCCGCCTGATCACCGCGCGGCGCAACCCGAACATCGCGATCCTGTTTTTCGCCACCCTCGCCGGGCGCCCCGACCTCGGGCTGATCGCGGTGGCGTGGTGGACGATCATCTCGCTGGTCGTCCATGCGGTGCAACTGGTGCAGGCCTATGCGGCCCGACGCGCCGGGCGCCCGATCATCAGCTGGATGGAAGAAGCATGAACGGCACGATCGCCAAATTCGGTCACCCCGCGACGCTGATCGCCGAATATGATCATTGGGTCGTGCTGCTGCGTCCCGCCCAGCCAACCCTCGGCGCGCTGGTGCTCGCGGCGAAATCCGACGCGACGGCGTTCGGCGACTTGCCCGCGGCGGCGCACGCCGAACTCAAGGTCGCGACCGCTGCAATCGAGTCCGCGCTGACCGGCGCAGTCGGCTATGCAAAGATCAACTATCTGATGCTGATGATGGTCGATCCGCACGTCCATTTTCACGTCCTGCCGCGCTATGACGGCGAACGCTCGGGTGCCGGGCTGACCGTCGCCGATGCCGGATGGCCGGGCCAACCCGACCTGGCGCAGGCGGTGAAGCTGGACAACGCACAGGTCGCGGCGCTCACCGGCTGGCTCAAGCCCTATTTTTCGTAAAGCCCCGCCGCCGCCCATTTGGCGGTGAGCGCATCGGCGGCCTCGACATCCTGCGGGAAGTCGACTTCCTGCCATTCCAGCCCCTCGATCGACACGGTGCCGACGCGGTTGCCCTTGGCGATCACATCGATCGCGCGCAGATACCAGCGCTCGACCCCTTCGGGCGTCCGCATCATCTGGTCGATCTGATTGCGAAAGATCGACGGGCCGTCGCCGACGAACGCGAGCATGCCGATCGATTCGGCGTTGGTGTCGGGGGGCAGCAACCGCTTGCCAATGTGGTGCAGGCGGCCCTCGGCGTCGCGGTTCACCTTCATATCGTCGTCGTCATAGTCGGCCTTGACGTCGACGGTGACGGTGATCGGCTCATTGGCGCCCGCGATCAGCTTCGCGACGATCTCGTCCGAAATGATGGTGTCGCCGTTGAGGATGATGAAATCGCGGTCCATTTCCTCGCGCGCGATCCAGCAGGTGCCAAGGTTGTCGGCGACCTGAAAGAAGGGGTTGAACAAAGTGCGGATGCGTACCCCGGTGTCGCGGTACAGCTGCAACGCATGATCCTCGACCCGCTCGGTGCGAAAGCCTGTGACGACGACGATGTCCTTGATGCCGTTGGCGGCGAGCGCGGCGACCTGCCACCCGATCAGGGTGCGGCCGTTCAGGTCGATCAGGCATTTGGGAATATCGCGGGTCAGCGGCAACAGGCGCGAACCCTGCCCGGCCGAAAGGATGATGGCTTTTTCAATGGTCATGGTTTCGGCCCTATAGCGGCTTGGCCCCGCGCGGCAAATATCCGCTCGATCAGGACGATGTCGGATGGCTTATCGGCGTCGATGCACGCCTCGGCCTCGGACATTGGCACGACTTTGGCTTTGAGGCCGAAGCGCAGCCCAGCGCGCGCCACGCCCTGCTGGATCGTGAACAGGCGGAGCAGAGCGCCGATCAGCAGCCATGGGCCGAACGCCGCGATGATCTTGAGCCCCTTTTTGCGGTCGCGTTCGATGCGGCCCCAGAAGTCGAGCAACGGCAGCACCCGGCGCCCGCGCAGGTAGAACATGTTCGCCCCCGACCACCAGCCGCCGCGGAATTTCAGCCAGGTGCGTCTGGATTCGGGATAGCTCGCGAGCAACACGGCGCGCTCGACCATCGCCACCGCAACGTCGCTGCCCGCCGCACCGGTCAGGAATTCGGCGATCATCGTCGGGGTGAGCAGCACATGGTCGGCAGTCGTGACCAACAGCGGATCGTCGCCGGGGGGCAGCGCCGCGGCGAGCGAGCTGCTGATCCCCTGCCCCGAATCGGCGAAATGCAGGTCGGGCAGACCCGCCAGCCCCGGCTCAGCGGCCAGTTCGGCACTGCTTTGCGCCAGGATGGTGATTGTACCCACAAGCGGCGAAGCGCGTAGCGCGCCGACGACATGGACCAGCATCGCCTGTCCCGCGATCGGCAGCAGCGCCTTGGTCGATACGCCGCTGCCCGTCAGCAGCGGATCGGGGCCGGGGCGACTGCCCGCAAGGATGATCGCCGGGATCGCCGACGTCATGGTGCAGGCGGCACCCGCCGCGCGGTCGCGCCGCGCAGGAAATCGGTCACCTCGGGCAGGATCGGTCCTTTATACGCCAGCGGCCGGGTCAACGCCATGACCAGGTCGTTGTGGCTCAGCCCGTCATATTCGCGCAGGGTCGCCGCACCGCCAACCTTGTGCATCGCCGCGGCCAGTCGCTGGCTGTTGCGTACCCGCACCACAGTGTCGGCGGTGCCATGCCCCAACCACAGCGGCGGCGCATCGGCGCGCACAAAATGGATCGGCTGGGTCTGTTCGACCGGGCGAATGTCGCCCATCGCGACATCGGCGCGGCCGCCCTTTTCAAAGGGGAAAAAATCGGTCGGTCCGGCGAGCGAGACGACGCCGCGGATCATCGACACATCGCTGCCCGCCGCCTTCAGCCACTGCGGGTCGAGCGCCAGCATCAGCGAATTATACGCCCCCGCCGAATGCCCCGCCAGCGCCATACGTCCCGGATCGCCGCCATAAATTTCGATATTTTTCTGGGTCCACGCGACCGCTGCAGCGCTGTCTTGCAGGAAATCGGGCCAATGGCCCTCGGGCACCAGGCGATAATCGGGGATGACGACAATGAAGCCCTGTTTGGCAAAGGCGCGGCCCGCGAAGCCATAATCGTCGCGCTGGCCGCTGTACCAGCCGCCGCCGTAAAGCCAGACCAGCACCGGCAGCCTATCGGTCTTTGCCGTTCCCGTCGGCACCCAGATGTTCAGCTTGTTGCGTGTCCCGGTGCCATAGGGCTGCCCCGCGACCTGCAACGTCGCGCCGTCGGCATCGCCCAGCAACCGGTCGCCGAGGTTCAGCGACTTCGCGCCGCCCGCCGCGATCATCCGCGCCGCACCGCCAAACAGCAGCACGAGCAGGATCGCCACCACCAGGAATTTGATCAATCGCTGTCCTTTGGAAACCCGTGCTGTCATGGCCAGAGCCCTACAGGGCAGGCGCGCGCCGAACAAGACGGCTGATCCTGCACCGGGAAAAGTCGGACAGGCAGACCGCCACCTTTTTCGCGTTCATGCGTAGGACAGCGCGATGACCAGTCCCTTCACCCGCCCCGCCCTGATCTGCAACACCCAAAGCGGCAGCCATGACGACGCTGTCCGTGAGCAGATCGCCGAACTGTGCCGCACCCACGGCGCGCCGCTGGTGGCGACCTTTGCCTTGCCCGACGGCGACATTCCCGATGCCGCCGCGCTGAAACAGCAAGGCATCGACCTGCTGCTGGTGTGGACCGGCGACGGCACGATCAACGCCGCGGCGATGCGGGCGGCAGGCTGGAACGGTGCAATCCTCGCGCTTCCCGGCGGAACCTTGAACCTGCTCTCCAAGGCGTTGCACGGCGACCGGCCGGTGTCTGAGATTTTGACCGATGCCCTGCAAGGCAGGGCGCGGCGCAGCCCGATCCCGACGGTCGTGTCCGGCGCCGGCACCGCCTTCATCACCGTCGTCGCCGGTCCCGCGACGCGCTGGGCCGAGGTGCGGGAGACGATGCGGCAAGACGGGCTGATCGAGGCGAGCCGCGCGGCCCCCGACGCGCTCGACGAGATGATGAATGCGCCGGGCGTCCGCGTCGGCGCAGGCGGCAAGGCCTATCCCGCGGTGATCCTGACCCCGATGCCCGGCGGCATCCGCGCCGACGGCATATTGACCGAAGGTACCGGCGACGTGCTGCGCCACGGCCTCGCGTGGCTGGGCGGCGATTTTCGCGACGGGCCGAGCGAGCCGGTCGCGAGCGGCGAAATCGTCGTGCTGGAAAGCGACCAACCGATCAGTCTGGAATATGACGGCGAACTGGCAGAGGTCGCATCGCCCGCGAAATTTTCGCTCGGCACCAGCGCGGTCGACTTCATCGCCACCGCATGACGCGGCTTTTCCACATCAGCGACCTGCATTTCGGGCTCGAGGATCGCGCCGCGCTCGACTGGTTCCGGGGTTGTGTGCGGCGCGAGCAACCCGACGCGGTGCTGATCACCGGCGATCTGACGATGCGCGCCCGGACCCATGAATTTGCCGCAGCGTGCGACTGGATCGAGGCGCTCGATGTGCCGGTCACGGTCGAGGTCGGCAACCATGACCTGCCCTATTTCAACCCGCTCGCGCGCTTTTTCTGGCCGTATCGCCGGATCAGGAGGATCGAGCGACTGGTCGAACGCGAGTTGAACCTTGCGGGCGTCGCAGTGGTGCCGCTGAAAACCACCGCCCGCGCGCAGTGGCGGCTCGACTGGTCGAAAGGCTGGGTGACGCGGAGCGCCCTCGCCAAAACGCTGGCCGCCATCGACGCATTGCCCGGCGGGACCACTGCGCTGGTCACCGCGCATCACCCGCTGGTCGAGGCCGGCACCAAAGGCCGCGCGCTAACCCACGGCGGCGCCCGCGCGCTTCAGGCACTCGCAGCGCGCGGCGTCGCGGCGGTGCTGACCGGCCATGTCCATGATGCGTTCGACCTGATCGCGCCGACGCCCGCGGGTTCGATCCGGATGATCGGCGCGGGAACGCTGTCGCAGCGGATCCGCTCGACCCCGCCCAGCTTCAATGAGCTGCGGATCAAAGACGGCGACGTCACGGTCCGCGTCCGCAATATCGGCGCGGTGCCGACCCCCGACATGCAGATCGGCGACGTCCCCCCCGACGCCCTGCCCCCGCGCGCGCCAGACGAGCCCGTGGCGCCGATCCACGCCGTTCCGCCGGTCGATCCACCGGTGCATTGACGCCGCGTCTCATCGCGTTAGGTTGCAAGAAAAAACGGGATGAGGATAAGCGATGCTGACCAAAGGCGACGATTTCCCGCTGCACCAGAGCGCCGAGCCGATCGCGTTCGCCGGCACCGACCGCAATTTTTACGACCGCTATTTCTTCAACGGCTATGCCCCCGACGGATCGATATTCTTCGCCGCCGCGATGGGCTTTTATCCGCAGCTCGGCATCGTTGACGCGGCGTTCTGTGTGCTGATCGACGGGGTGCAGCATAATCTGCGCGCCAGCCGCCGCTCGGCGGGCGAGCGGCTCGACCTCGCCGTCGGTCCCATCACGATCACCATCGACGCACCGCTGGAGCGGCTGACGCTGACGATCGCCGCAAACGACGGGCCACTCGCCGGCGCGCTGCATTTCACCGCGCGCCATTTCCCGATCGAGGAACCGCGCTTCACCCGCCGCAATGGCACCCGCCTGTTCATGGACTATACCCGCATGACCCAGAACGGCCATTGGTCGGGGTGGCTGGCGGTCGATGGTCGGCGGATCGACATCGGCAACGACTGGGCCGGGACGCGCGACCGCAGCTGGGGCATCCGCCCGGTCGGCGCGTCGGAACCGCAACCGCCGCCGCAGGGCAATTTCCACCAGTTCTTCTGGCTGTGGACGCCGTGCAATTTTGCCGATCGCTCGCTGTTCTTTCACAGCAACGACGATGGCGAAGGCAGCGCGTGGAACCGCCGCGCGGTGCTGGTCGGCGGCGCATCGAGCAATGGGGGCGGCGAGCGCCATTATGCCGACCCCGGCTTCACCGCCGAATGGCAACCGGGGACGCGGCGGCTGACCCGATTGACCGCCGATTTCGATCGCAACACCCGCCTGACCCTCACCCCCAGCGGGCCGCTGTTCGCGATGAGCGGGCTGGGGTATACCCACCCCGTCTGGGGCCATGGCTTCGATCATGGCGGACTGGACGTCGCGCACGACAGCCTGTCCGAAGCCGAGCGGGCGTGGAGCAATCCGCTCGCGATGCACGTCCAGGCGCTGGTCCACGCCGACCTCGCCGACGGCGACCGCAGCGACCGCGGCATCGGGGTACTCGAACAATTGTTCGTCGGCCCGCACGCGCCGACCGGCCTGTCCGGCCTGATGGACCCCGCCGCATGAGCTTTCCGACGTCGCCCGACGCGATCAGCGCCGACTGGCTCGGCGCCGTGCTTGGGCAGTCAGGGCGGTTGAAGGGGTTCACCGCGGCCCAGGTCGGCACCGGGCAGATGTGTGACAGCTACCGCCTGACGCTCGATTGGCAGGATGGCGACTGGCCGGATGGCGCCGACGCCCCCGCGACCGTCATCGCCAAATGCCCGAGCCATGACGAGGCGAGCCGCAACATCGCCAAGCTCACCGGCACCTATGTCAAGGAAGTCAGCTGGTACCGCGAGCTCGCCGCCGCGAGCGGGGTTCCGGCGCCGCGCTGCCACCATTCGGAGATCGCCGACGACGAGGTCGAATTCATCCTCATCCTCTCCGACCTCGCCCCGGCGCGGCAGGGCGATCAGCTGGCGGGGCTTGGCCTCAATGGCCTTGTGCCGTGCATCGCGGCGGCGGCGAAGCTGCACGCGCATCTGTGGAACGATCCGCGGCTGGCGCAAATGCCATGGCTCGCGCGCGACAATGGCGATCTGGTCCGCGCGCTGTTTCCGCAGCTCTATCTGGGATTTCGCGAGCGTTATGCGGCGCGCCTCGCGCCCGAGATCCTCGACGTCGGCGCGGTCATTGTCGCCAGGCTCGACGCCTATCTGGCGCGCGAAGCCGCGGCGCGAACGCTGGTCCATGGCGACCTGCGCATCGACAATATCCTGTTCGCTCCCGACGGCGGCGCCTGCTGGCTCGTCGATTGGCAAACGCTGGGACGCGGCAGCGGCGCCACCGATCTCGCCTATCTGGTCGGCACCAGCATCGCCGACCCATGCGAGCGCGCCGCCGCCGACCGTCCGGCGTTTGACCATTGGATTGCGGCGTTAGCGGCGCTCGGTGTCGATCCCGACTCCGCGGCGCTGTGGGACGATTATCGTGTCGGGGCGCTGAGCGGGTATTTCATGGCAGTCTTTGCCTCGATGAACGTCGAACGCACCGACCGCGGCGACGAAATGTTCGCGGTAATGGCCGAACGCCCGGCACGGCAAGCGCTGGCGCTGGGGAGCCTTGAGCTGCTGTAGGGCGTTACGGGCGATGACCGGTTTCGACCGATTGCGGTCTTAAGCAATCCTCCCCATCGACTTGCGATGGGGAGGTGGCAGCCCGTAGGGCTGACGGAGGG
>Ga0209232_1000339_pt1 | contig 29978 bp, 16 predicted proteins | sample ETNvirenome_2_60_FD_184066 | JGI IMG/M metagenome (GOLD analysis project Ga0209232, IMG submission 184066) | Marine viral communities from the Pacific Ocean - ETNP_2_60 (SPAdes) (version 2) | ecosystem: Environmental > Aquatic > Marine > Oceanic | place: Pacific Ocean | collected 2013-06-22
ATCAAAACACCTAATAGAGCTTGTGATTGACATAGCAGACTTATAGGCAGTAGAGCTTGTATGGATAAGCAAGCTGGCAGGTATGCCCTCTGGGTATGTCCCTTGTAGAGTTGACTTAAGCTCAGAGTACCGTGGATCAGTTGATGGCACGACAATTGAATTAAAAGTATTAAATGTCTCCGTTTCTGGGTGTCTTCTGGCCAAATCTAGTATTTGGTCTAAGTCTAGTGGAATATCACCTGTGCCATATTCATCAGAACTGGCAGACATTGCAATCCTTAACACCGATGAACCATAAAAATATGGTGGGGTATAGGGTGCATAGCAAGGATCCATCTCATGGCCATCAAAAACAGTACCGCTAGCGACAGTTTGACCATAAGCTGTTAATGAGCTACTGAGAATAGCAAACGAGCCAGTTTGACCGCCCACATATGTTGGTAGAATTCTAGCCGCTGCTGGTCCATAGATATACCCTTTTCGTGGACCAGGGTCTTTCATATTACCAGCAGCACCCGCTGATGCTGTCATCGCCCTTGGGACTAATTGTCTTGTCGGACCCTCAGCACTAACAAAATCTGCCTTACCTACTATTTCCCGTTTTTCAAGAACAACATCCATATAATATGTCACACCGGGAATAACCGGATTAACCTCAGACGACCTTCTGCTTGTGAAGCTAGTTGGCTTTGATCCTTGCAAAAAGAAATCAACAGTCCCGGCTAGGAAGTTTTCCATTGCCCGACGATAAGTGGCGGGGTACGCATCGTTTTTTAGAATAAAGTGTAATTTATTAAGATTTCCTTCTTGATCACCAGTGCCTCCCAAACCTGGGTATTGACCAATAAATGCTGTTGCATGACCTTCTTTGGGGTTAAATACCGCATCAGTATAAAAAATTGGCTTACCTTTAAAGACTTTAGCGCCTCCATCACCTTGAAGCGAGGAAACTCCATCTGAGCTTGGTATTTCATTTAAGTTAAAAACTGATTCAAAGGGGAGCCTGTAGTTTGGATCAGTAATTGTAAAAGATCCGCTTGAAAACATTTGATTTTGTGCACCTAACACCTCACCTGTGTTAAAAACACCCCCTCCAATGGGAAAAGCGCTAGCTGACGGTACAGAACCAGTATAAATTGGCCAGTCTACAGCAATACCAGATTTAATTGTATTAAAGAAAATACCAGGAGCAAATAAAGGCTGATACAGAGATCTTAATTTGTTTGCTTCAACTTCTGCCCTATGTTGTGTGACGACAGAATTTCCTCCGTATACGTCCTCATCAACTGTCATATACGGCCCGATAGATTGCGAAAGAAGACTGGCTAGTCGTAATGCTCTTGTCGCGGGATATAAACCATAGTAAGGTAGGAATTTATTCACAACATCAATATTAAATTCAATTTCGGCAAGATCTGTTTTAGCATCGCCTTGGTGGTCGATTGCTATTCGGTTAGACAAGGCAGAGGGTGAATCTGTTGACAGGTAATCATCAAAGAATGCCTTACTAAAATCTCCCTTGCCGTATTCTTTTGTATCTCCGCTTGCTGTTACCTCTGTTGCCCCATCAATTGTAAAAATATCATTACGAGAGCGTAGCACATCCATTGGGTTGCCACTTGAAAATGGATCAAAATCATGCTCCTCGGCCAACTTAGACAACCTAAACTCTGGAATAACTGAATAGTCTTTGGCTATTAATCTTAAATCTTCGGCATAATCGTCGTAATTATCATACCAAGGGTTAATTTTTGCTATCTTGTTTGCTCTATAATAAGGAGCAGTTTTATAGTTAAAAGCGGAGCCTGTGAAATCCGCAATATTAGAGCCAAGGGTATTAGTGACGTGCCTCGCGGAGGCAGTTGCAATATCAAATCCAAAATATGGATCGCGATTAAAATAGATAGAAGCAGTTGGCTTAGCGTGAATAATATACCTTGAAGTATCATGCGCTAACTCACCACCACTTTGCATATATCCATAGAAATAGCGCTTAGTGCTTGGAGCAACAAGAGGAGTATTATTAGACTGTGTTGTATAAACTAATGTTCCACCATTACCACTACCAGGTCCTTGCGATACAGGTAAGTTGGGATAAGAGTCATTTTTATTTACCTTAACCTCAAACCCATATGTAACCTCGTCCAAAGGCCAACGAGACAAGGCAACAGGCAGAGAAGCAGTGCCAACTAGCCCGTTGTCAGGATGAGGAGTAACATTGCCAGATAAATGACCTTTGGTGCCCAGCAGCGGAGCCCAAGGAATCACTGCTGGTACATGTGACGCATTTACTCCATGGACTGTTATTGAAAGAACTTGGCCAAGTGAGTTGCGTGCTGTTTCAGCCGTTCTCCAGCGATTACGACCATATTCGCCGGCTGTTGGGGATAGTCCCATTGAACCAGGTCCGTGTGTACCAGGATCATTTTCAATAACGAGTTTAATACCGCCATCCATTCTAGAAGGAGTAGCAGAATCACCATGAACTCCAAAATCATCCCTCCAGAATGATCTGTGAATTACACGGTCAAAACCATTAGCACCAAGACCTGCCTCTTCGGCATATGCTGTTCTTCCGCGAGCACCAGTTAAGTAAGAGCTTACATCCCTTGGAAACAATGTCTCCCTATATTTCATATGTGAAAAATGCAATCCATCTTCGGCATCCGAAGTTCTTATCAGACTAGCGACATCATCCCTATAAAGATTCACAAACTCTTGATAAACTTGCTTATCGGGTGTGTCCTCTTCAAGCGTGATGTTTAATCTCTCGTTTAAGGTTTGGTTCTTCATCCTTGTGAGGTTATTTGTGAATGTATGGTTAAAGGAAATATCCTTTGTTCTTTCATTAATCTTTTTCAAGAATCTGTGCTGGATAGGCTTGTGCTTAGAAGTAACTGGTGACTCTCTAAATCTCTCTATTGTAGTCTTTTTACTATCAGCCCAATATGGCCCATATTTAAGATTTGTTGTAAGATCCCTCGTCTCAACAAGTTCTCTCGTGTAGGTATTATCTCTTCTCTGCTTAACAGCAATAGGATGTTGTGCTGTTCTAATCTGTTTCCAACTTGGATATCCGTAAGGGCCGTTTAAGGCCAGTATTGTGCTGTTTATTCTTCGCGAGTGATCAATACCGGTTGTATCTGAAAAAGAGTTCGCTTCGATAAGATTTGAATCACCGGATAAAGTGTAATTTACTTCTCCAATAACATTATTATTTAAGAAAGAATAATTTGCTTTATGAGCAGTAGAACCAACATAAAGTATGCTTTGGCTATGCCATGATACAGCACTCTGAGTTCCATCGTCATTTAGCCCGTCAATTGGGAAATAGCCAAACGGAGCAACACTTAAATCCATAGTACCGCCATTTGAACCTGACAGCAGTGATCCTGTGATCCAAGTATACTGCCTATCAGACGCAGGGATTGGCCGACTTATAAAGCCATTATCAAAAATGGAAGAGGTGACAACTGTATTGCCTGTAGAGCTTTTTAGAATTCTTCTACGGTTTGGATTGGTCTTATGGAGTGAAGCAATACCAGTTGTTCCAAGTGTTAGATCTTGCGATGCATCATTATCATTCAAGCCCCCTGTAAAATCAGTCTTTGACATACCAGTAGCACCCAATTCTGCGATTGTTATCGCTGTGTTTCCAGCGGCTCCGGCTACGGCTTGTGTTATAGTAATCACATTAGCAGAGTTTGTCGCACTAAACCTAGTATTATGGTTTATTGCTGTTCTAATTTCGACTGCTTGTGCTGTCGCGTGCAGTGTGGTGTTGGCATAAGAACCAGCAGATAAAGTTTTTGCTTGAACATTACCGCCTGTGCTAGCATTTGTCGTGGTACCACCAGTGCCAAGCATTGTACACGTTACGGTTTCACCATCTGTCGCAATTAAACTAATTACGTCTCCTTCACCAATAAAAGGAACACCTGGTGGCGAACCAGAATCGATAATAGTAATGGTTGCAGTGGCTGCTGTTTGTACGGGTGAAAATACTGCATCAAGTCCAGCTTTATTTGCTCCAACGGTTGACATTCTATTACGGTATAAAGTATCAAGTGGTGTTGTAAGGGTTAGGGTTCTAAAAAGTTTATCCGATTCATATCCCGCAGAACTTGTATGTTGGTGGCCTCCACGAGCAGTTCTAACGGTTAAGTTTCTATACGGAAGGGCGTTGTAGGGTGAATACTCTTCGGAGGCGCGATCCATAAAGCCCCTAGAAAGTGTCTCTGGTCCACCTGGTGCGGAGAACCTCTCTGCGAATATAACCGAACTAGTTGTTAATCCTCGGTCAAGCAGTGTAAACCCTGAGAATATGCTTCCTGCTGTATCTGTTGTTTTTGAAGCCGGTAGGGTGAAGCTAATATTTGAAGCATCGCCGCTATATGGATTTTGTATAAGCGTAAATAATTCTGATTTTCCTGCCGTTGCGTTTAAAGCACTTTCATTATCTCTTAGCCAACGGTTGTTCGCTTTTCGCCCAACAGTATTTAAATATTCATATCTATTAAAGAAGTTACCTATTTTAGATGTTGTACCAGTTACTTGAATATTTCTAATATTAACAGGTCTTTTTGCATACTCATCTCGGTAAAAAACAGCCCTCGGCAGATTAGCATTTCCCTTTTGTGGAGAATGAACAACAATTCTCTTATTGGTTGCGCCACCAGTAAAGTCAGTCTTTGACATACCGGTAGCACCCAATTCTGTAATTGTAATTGCTGTATTTCCACTAGCCCCTCCAGCTGCCTGCGTTACAGTAATCACATTGGAGGAGTTTGTTGCAGTGAACTTTGTGTGGTGATTGATTGCTGTTCTGATCTCGACTGCCTGCGCTGTCGCATGTAGGGTAGTATTAGCATAAGAGCCAGCAGATAAAGTTTTAGCAGTTAGTGCTGCGCCGCTTGTGCTCGAAGAAGTCGTAGTTCCACCAGTGCCTTGCAGTGTAAGTAATACCTCTGACCCATCGGTGGCAATCAGCTTAATAGTATCACCCTCGCCAATAAAAGGCACGCCTGGCGGGGAACCAGAATCAATAATAGTAATAGTTGCGGTTGCTGCCACATGCGGTATTGCGAACTGTGTGTCTATCTTAAAGGCTTCTGGTCTTGTTAAAACTGTGTCTAGGGATGTGCTGGTATTTAAATCAACGTGTCTGCGCTGCTGTCCTCCAACGTGCCTTTCTGTAAAAGGCCCTTGCATTGGTGTTTCCGCAGCACTGTGGTTATATGAATCATCGTGAAGATTGTTAATTTCAAGATTTAAATTTGTAAAACCAGTAGAAAAACCTGATTTATACCCCGTGCTGTCGGCTGTCGCCACGCCGAATATTCCAAATGGGAAAATTCTTTTTGCTTCGTGTTCTGTTCCATCTAGTGAAGGTGTGTTTGCCGATGTGGCTTTTAAATTAACTGTTGTTTTTTCAATAGACGAGGTGTCAGAGGTTTTACCATAAAATAGGCTATTTGCTTCATCACTAGATGGATCACTAAATTCAAAAGTCTTTTGGCCAGCAGCTTGCCCCGTATCATCGCGGAACTCTGTCATTAGCATATCAACCTGCTTGCCAGTAGCTGAATTTGAACCACCGGAAAACGATCTAACAGGTGCATTGAAATGATGAGTAGAGTCTTGTGATTCTACTGTCGTAAGATCTTTTTGAAAATCTCCATCCATACTAATGCGAATAACACCGCCGGCAGCAACATCATTATATGAATTATTAACAATGTATTTTGTTGTGCCATCCGACTGAACTAATGTCTTTGGCTCCGATGATCTAAATCTAGTATTAATTATTTTACGCAGTGTTTCTCTATCGGCATCAACATCAGCATCACCAGAAGAGATGCCAGTTCCTGAGTCGTCTCTTTCCGCCCTATTTCTCCACCAGCCCCTGTTATTTAAAGAGGAAGGGTCGTGCGCCACCGGGGCTAAATCACCACCATTTCTCATGATATAGTGGTTATATGAAGCGTTTATTCTAGCTTCAAGATCTCCTGTGATCTTTGTCTCTAAGAGTGGGAATTTATGCTGATACTTATCTCTCTCCAAGACGTGGCTTTCAATAATATTTAATATTCTACCAGTAACATCAGAAGAAGCCGGCACAAGTTGAATGAGCATTCTAGAAAGCGCTCCGTCAAACCAGCGATAATAACTAAAATATTTGTCAATATCTATATTATCATTTTGAACTCTATCAAAAAATATTTTCTTAAAGTGTCGCAAGGATTTATACGACGGTCGGTATTTTTCAACTGCCTCTCCGTAAAGATTACTAAAATCGGCAACTGATGCCATAAAGTCAATAATTTCTTCGGAAACTGTTTGATATGGGCTTTTCTCAAAAGATATAAAGTGTTGAATTGGCCGTATATCTCTACTGAAAAATTCATCATCGTTTCTTAAAATATTTACTGTATCGTCAGATGAAATAACTTCTGGTAGTTGTGGTCGATACGCTGGTATGTACGTGTATTTTGAAAAGCTTGTATCGCTAGTTTGGAAGCCATACCCAAGACCAGCATGGCTGGCTGTATACCACGGGGCAACAAGCTCAGGGAATCTTATGCTGGACAGGGCATGACTTCCCGACGAAAAGTCATGAATAACAAACTGTCCATGAGCATCAGAACCTGTAACATGTTCAAAATCCCAATTTAGTATCAAAGAGTGATAGTTTGGAATACTCTGCGGTTTTGAAGTGTGATTCATAGCATCAGCAAGCAGGTAGTTTTGCATCGGATGCTTTTTACCTTGTCTAAAACTGTAATAGGAGTGTTGATTAATTTCTTGCGGGGTTAAGTAATCAAGATAATATCTCAAATAAGACAAGGCTACATCTGAGCGTGTTTTTACAGAACCAGTCCAGTTTAATCTATGAGCGCCACCATAAAGACGTTTAGGAAGCCCAACAAAACTAGCGCCCGTCATTTCGTTCATAGTAGTGGAAAGAGTAAAAGAGCGCCTAATATACCCATGATCGTTATTTACACCATGAAACTGTAGGGTGTAGTTTTCGCCATTATTAGGAGCGTCAGCTGACGAAGCAGCACTTGTACCACTTAATATTGTTGAAGCATCGTAGTTTTTTCTTCTTGCGCTAACGGCAAAATTCCACTTAGTGTCGTCATATACATCTTGATATGTATCGCTAACAAGATAAAAACTGCCTGTCATGTCGGTGCATACAAATTTTGCGTTCTTACTATCTACCTCATCGCGAACTGCGTAAACTTGAAATGCCGCTAAATCCCTTTCGTGCCTCCACTCCATTGATGAACCAGTTGTCGTTTGATGCATTCCAAAAAGCGAAGAAGACAAGCTATTAAAGGCAGGACTATAATTGTTAATTATTTCAGTTTTATCTGAGAAAAAAACTTCTGCCGTAATTGTGTTGGCAAGGTTATAAATCGTGCTTGTTCTTGCGATTGAGTCTGTTCCTGATCCGTTGAAAGGAGCAGTAGCAGCATTACCCTCTTTTTGAATTCCAACGCCATGAACAACAGAAGCGCTTACAGAAGAGCCAGATCTAAAATTAATAACCGTGCCTTCGTAAGGGTTTCCTACACCACTATCTCTTACATCGATTAAATTATCAAAATTAATCATTCTCTTTGAAAATGAAACTGGTTTATAGTTGTCTTCAAGGGCGTGAGTTATATTATTGCCATATAGATTAATCTTGATAAGCTCATCATCAACACCAAAGCAACGAACCAAGTTACGCATTGCCCGCTCGGTGCCTTTTGATTTATAGATATTTACAAGGTTCCAATAAATGTTTTGATAGATAAAGTTCTTAACTTCGTCTAGTTTTTCTTTGAAAAGCTTTAAATCATCTCTATTGAGATACCGCTCCATCGCGGTAAGGTGTTCAAATATAGGAAATGTTTTAAATCCGTAATGTTCTAATAACCTATCTGAAAACGGTAATGGTTTGGTGATCTTTTGATCCGACAGGCTGCTTGTCGGATAGGCAATATTCTTTAACGTAGGTAGGTATTCTACTTGCGCCATTACTTGATCTAAATAACTCGCCAAGATCTGAGTTAAATTCTTAAGTCCATCTTGATCACTATCAACAATCCAATCGGGAAATGATTTAATAAGTGAGGCATTGTTTACATCATCCCAGCTTTTTCCTTTCTTCTTCTTATCTGATAAGAATGAATCAACATCAGGGTGTGATTTGTAAATAATGGGATCTTTAAATTCGCTATTGGCAGCACCGGCTTGAACAATAGCAGAATCCGTTTTTCTAGAAATACTGCTGTCGTATCCGGTCCAAGCGCCATTTGAAATTCTACCAGAATAATCAAGCACGGTGCCATCAATGCTTGTGTCGCCCGTTATACCTTCGTTAAATTTGTAGTAAACACCTAGATCAAGATTAGCATCATCAGTATTGGTGCCTCCACCAACATGTGTCTTATAGAATAAACCTATTTGCTCTTCAGTTCTCGCAGTCTTCCAATATCTAAACTCATCCAATGAGCCTGTTAGTTTACCGTAACCTAGTGCCCCAGCACTATCTCCTTGTATCCGTGTAATGGCTGCGCCCAAAGTGGCCTGCATTACTCCTGTTACTTCGTTTAGCGTAGCTGCTTTAATAGTTGAATCAGCGAACTGTCCGTCTCTGTATAGATACACATGATTATGATCGCTTGAACCTGTGTTTTTAACAACAATTGCGTAATGATGCCACTTGCTATCTGCTATTGTGGCTAACCCCGTGTTTAATCTTTCTGTCGCACCTAAGCCGTGATCAAAACTACCCGACTGTCTTACAACATTAATGTCACTAACTCGATCATGACCACCGGTAAAGCTCACCACGGTACAATTATCAGTGTCTTCACTAATGGTGGTGTTACCACTACTACCACCAGTTGCTTGCGTCAAGGTGATTGACTGTGCTCCGTTAGCTTCGGTAGGGACTGCCGACACAGTAATTTTACCATTATTCCCGTTAGCGTGCTCTATGGCAGCTTTAAGTTGAACTAGGAAATCGTTTTGAGATGCAGCTGTTCCAGTCAGGTCAATACTGACAGCCACGCCCCCATCTTCATCGGAGCCTGCGGTGCCTGCACCAGTATCTGTATTGCCAGCATCAGATAATACAGTGCCAGTAGCTGTTGCTCCATCTTTATCTGCGTCGGTAATTACATATCTTTTTGTCGTACCATCCGTAGAGATAATAGTAATGTGTTGCTTTTCTGTCATTCCACTGGCAGCATCGCCGTCTGCGACAGTAATCGTTGCTGTTGCTGCATCAGTTAAAGAACTTACAAAAACAGTTAATCGACCATAGTTGTCATTAGCAGTACTGCTTAGCGTATTATTATTCCACAAATCAAAAATAACTTCTGACGTGCTTGTATCAGCAAACCCGTCTTTTTTAAGCCAAAATTCTACAGTAACCCCTTCGTCGGCATCATACTTTAAGTTATTTTGTCGTTTCTTATCGGCGTCATAGACATTTGTTTTAGACACACCAGGTCCATCAGGACCAGCAGATAACGTAGATTTATAATCAGCGTTGGGATCAGCGTGAGGACCGCCTTTAATCAAGATGTATTCTAGACTTGTAGAATTTTTTAAACCGTGTGTTGTAGCACTCCCATCATAAGCAGGAGTTTTACCTATGTTAATGTAGCCATTTGTTCTTGGATATTGATACTCAAAAATAAACCTATCAAAATAAGAACCTGAGTTTAAAAACTCAATTCGCTCCTTAAGAGAGCCATCATATGGATAACTTTGATAAATTCTTTTAATCGCATTTTCATAATATAACTCGGCAGAACCAAACCGAGCAAAGCGCTGTGGTTTGTAGAAGTCGGCAGGTGGAAAATATCTCTCCCTGTCTTCTTCAAATGCCTTAATATATCCGCTTGATTCTACGTGTTGCGAAGAGGTCAGTTCCGCTAATGTTTTAGCAGAGATAAACCCAGATACATTCTCCCTACTAAACAGATCTTTTAAATCACTCATCTACTTCCACCCGGAAATTAAACTTTTCTTTCTGCTCTCTATATTGGCCGTTAAGATAATATGCCAAGCCTGCTGAATATAAATATCCCGGTTCTAATAAACTCATGTCTAAATCGAAATAATTTCCTGATACATCATAAGATAATCTTGTGTAGTCTGTTGCTGTTCCATACCCGGTTGTATTGTTTATATCACTTGGACCTGTGCTTGACGTTCCAAGCGGAATAACATTTAACCTATCAGATACTCTCGTAATTTTAAAGTATGCGTTATCAATTATGTGATTTTGCGGCTCAGCTTGCGCTTTTGAGTACACATTTGGTGTAAAATTCTTTTGTCTTGCGAATAGTCTAAACCTTGCCGTCTCATCGGTTGAATAAACTGGTTTTAAATTTGTTATTTTTGAAATAAACTTGGTATTATAGTCATAAGGTAATGACTCGTATGAAGCTACAGTGATAGCAGAGCCGGTTACAAGCTCAGTATATGTGGGGTCTTCTGGCGAGGTATACCAAACTGGAAAGAATTTTGTTATTGAAGAGGTGTAAGCAAACGATGCCGAATATATTCCTGTTGACACTCTTGATCCTGTTACGTGCTCCTGTGTAGCACTTGCAACACCTCCACCCTTCGGTAAACGTATTTTGTCTCCAGATGGACCAGTTGTCCCAGAGAATAAAGCTAGTCTAATCTGCGGCTGGTCGGTTTTTGTCGATTTTAGTACATCGTTAGCCGGTATATCTCTCAACCTTCCTCTAAAAAAGTTATATAAATACAAGGTATTTAAATTATCATTAGCGGGGAGCAAAGAGCTGCTTAATACAAAATTACCGGCATTATCTTTTTTTGAAGAATCCCACCTTGCCTCAATAACCGGTTTTTTAAAAAAGAATTCTGTTCCTCTGGCGAAAAACTTCTTTGTATAATAGGATCTTGAATTACTTCCATCTTCAAATGCGCCTGACAGCTTTACCACAACTCCATAATTGTTATATGTGCCATCTATCCATTTCTCTACTAACCCACTTATATCAACCTCTAAGTCTTCAGTACCTCGCTCAAGCGTCTTGTCAAAAATAATACCTGCGTTGGTGTCTCTATCAAGAAATGAACCACCGGCTGTTGTCCAGGCATTTGCTGAATTTCTCATTTTCCAACTACAAGAGCCTGAATCTAAATAACTTTCCATGTCTAGTCCATCACCTTCAACCCACGGTTGGGATATCGGTTGAACTACATATGTCGCTCTTCTTGGTAAGCTTAGTCCATGTTTAGCGTTGTATAGGCGCAAATAAAACTCAACAGAACCGGAAGCAGGTATATCTTCGTTTGTGCGGTCAGTAATTATGTCAGTTATTGGGAACTGGTATAATGCACGGCTTTTTTCAATTGATGAAGTTGCTGCTTGGGCATAAATTGAAAAAATTTCAGTAACGTCAGCTTCGCCCATATTTGAGGATGTTGCCCGTGTAGTTAAATCTGTCTTAAAGGCGTTTGTAATTGTTGAATCTTGTTCTGCGGTGTATCTTTTAATACCCATTATCTTATTGTTCCTTTAATATCTTGCGTTGGATATTTCATCTCTAATATATAATTACTTGGCACTCTGATATACCTGCCATCTGGTGAGATATATTCATCAATATCAAAAACTGTACTTGAGTATCTTACACCAGTTTTATTTTCTATTTTTAAATTAACCACATCAACAACACCGATAGTATCGTTTATTACTTCATAAATGTCGGTGACATATAACGTTTCTCCCATATCACGAGGGTTGAAGAAGAAATTAGTTAAATTTGCTATAACATTATTAAAAACTTCAAACTTACTCACGCCGTAATCAGCTACTGCTATAAAGTTAATGCCAAAATTAACAACTTTCCCATCCAAAATATCAATAGTGTCGTTAATCATCTTATATCGCTGTAACCAGGTTTTTAAATTTTGTTTAATTGTGGAATTTGCTGTTGTAAGAAAACCATTAGCATCCTCAGATAGCACGTACATATTTAAATTTCTTTTAAAAGAGTCATTATCGTGAGCAACAGTACATCTTTTTAGCGCTCCAAACTGCGGTGGCATCCTATATGCCAAGGAGATATAATCCTCCTTTGTAACTGCGCGGCTTTGCGTAGCAAAATAATCTTGTGACTTTCTTCTTAATTCAACCGGACTGTTTGTCAATACCTCTCCTATTATTGGCTCTTCATTTGATACCTCTAAAGATTCTCTTACACTGGATTTTAGTGCAGCAGAAGTGGCACTAACTTTAAATTTAAAAAGCGGCGACACAGTGTTACCCACAGTATCCACTGCTGCGTTAATAATATCTGCTGTATTTCTTAAATAATAAACAGTTAAAGTAGTATTACTCGGCGCTACACCAAAAGTATCAGAGTCTAAAATTTTTGAAGGGTCAAAAGTAGCATCTGCTACAAAATCTCTGGCCTGTTGTTTTAGTAATATGCTTGATGGGTGTGTAATAGATTTTGTTGTTAGCTGATCATCCGAGCCATATCCAAACTGCAAAAATGCACGCTGGTCTTCATATTCAACCACAAATCTTCGTGGAACAGAGACTGCCTTTAGTAAGGACGTGGCAAAATCTTGTGTTGAGGTTGGATTAGGAACTGCCTTGAATACTATATCTTGCGATAAATGATCAACCTCTACATACGAATGCCCTTTTGAATCCGTCATCGACAACACCGTTATAACATTATTGCTTGGAATTTCAACTCTTTTAAACTTTTCAAACTCCCCAAGCTCAATAAAAGAAACTGCAACCTGTCCTGACATCGCCTGGCCTTTTGCCCGAACCACATATTCTGCTACACTTCCATTATCATTAACAGCCCCTACTGTCACCAAATTATTTGGATTAGAAAAATCAACGTCTTCGACTATAGTATAAACAGCACCACTATTTGCTGAAAAGGTCGAGCCTCTTTGTAGTATTGGCATATACGTTGTATCTGGTCCTCCATCGGATCCAACGGGCACTTTAGCATAAAATGTAAGCATACCTCTTGATGATTGGGCAGCTTCTTGTCTATAGCCAAGTTGCCTTGCGTGTTTTACGACATTTTCATATTCAACCGCCGTTTCAAAAAAAGATTCATTTGCTTGATAATCTAAGTAGAAAGAAAGCATATCGCCAACATAAGCAACAGTATCAACCATAAAAGAACCAAAACTTGCTGCCGAAAAGTCTTTATAGGTGTCAGGGTAATAAATCTTTGCATGATTTATTAAATCATTTCTAATTGATTCAAAATCGCGATTTGTATAATTAACTGGTACGATTTGCTTGTCTTTTTTTATTATTGGCATTTTTTTATCCTAATTCTATTACCATTCTATCAGTATAGGCGATTGGAAGAATGGTATATTCTATTCCCAGGAATAATGTATGCTCATTTGAAATGGTTATATTTTCCTCTTTGGGTGCTACAGCAATATCCAAAACTCTAATATAAGGCATATAAATTCTAACTTGCTCGTGTATTTGACCAGATGCTTGTGATACTACTGTATCACGATTTTCAAACAGCATTCTTCTTATCCCAACTCCAAACTCTGGATCCATCATTTTTTCACCTGGAGATGTTAAAATAAGGTTTTTTAAGTTTTGCTGCGTGTTCTCAACGATGTCTTTAGTCAATCCATAAAACCCATCGGTATCATTTCTTGACAAAGGTAATTTAGGAGCAAGTCCAATGGCCATCTTGTTTTCCTCGGTATATTAATTATCTTTCTTAATAAGTTTCTATACCTTATACATTACAATTTTCTTCTTCATTGCCATCTTCAAGCGTTTGTTCAATCAATTCTCTTATTGACGCATCTAAATCATCAAAATTAATTCCAGCAGCCGTAAAGATAAGATGAGCTAACCCAAATGGCGTTAAAGGTGGCCCAACGCCGATAATAGGGATGCCAGCTCCATACTTATCACTTGGAAGCAGCCCTAAAGCAATAATGGGCAGCAAATAAGGATCTGCCGCTTCGTAAAACCCTTCAATCTTGTTGGCAATTTCACCAGCATTATTGAGAAACTCTTGGGCTGAGTTTTTTTCTTGTTGTTTTTCAGCGATAAGGTTTAACGCGGCAACACGCTGTTCTTTTCTAGAAGCCCAGCTATCATATGCCTCAGCCCAAGCTGTTTCTGCCTGTTCCTCTGAGAGCCATGCTGTGACATCACCTTCTCCCATCTCCTCATAGTCACCACCCCAGGTTGGAAATAGATAATCTATTTCTCCATCTTCATTAACGGTTTGGGTAAAGCCTAGCTCTGTCAAGTCATTTTCTGCTTGCGATATCTCCATATCCAATATAGCAATATCACTTTGTGCTTGCTGCATAGCGCCTTCGGCTGCTGCTATTGCCGCTTGCGATATGGCAATTGCGCTTTTTGCAGCACCTAAGATACGAAGCACAATACCACGCACAGCGCCTTGAATCTTGGAAGCCACCGAAATACAAGGATCTCCGATCTCCACCAACCCTTTCAATATTAAAAAGGGCGTTTGAAGAACAAGTGCCGCCATCATTTCACCAATATCTATGCCTTGCGTTGAAGCAATGCTTGTTCTTTGGTGAAAATTATTGAGATCAGATAGCTCATCAGGCGAATACTTTCCAGAGGTAATATTAGTTAAAAAGTTTGCAATTATTTTTTGGCTAGCTTTGAACGTAGAATTTACATTAACTTGGCGATTTCCGGCTAAAATAAATTGTGTATACGCTGCCAAATAGTGCTCATAGTCAAAAATATGCTCAAAAAGAAGCTTATATTCATCTGAATTCATCAACCTCTCATGAAAAATTGGCACAACATGATTATTAAAAATTTCAATAGGCAGTCCAATCGCGTCAGGGTCTTGCGTTTCTTCCATTATGTTCTTTATTTTTAATCCACCCATGGCTTTTATATCGTTTTTACCTAAATATCCTAATTCCTTGTATTTTGGGTTACACTTATATGCATGATGAATAGGCATTTTTGTATCAAAAAGCTCAATTGTAAATCTTTTATGCTGTGTAGTTACTACTGTGTATACGGCACCATAAGGGTTGTTATAATTAACTTCTAACTGCTCGATTACACTAGGATCTAGGAAATCGTCATTAAAAGCTACTCTTCTCTCTTCTTGACCAAAAACTTTATTTTCAAGCATAAAAGTTGCCAAAGCATCACTATTCGACCCGAACTCGCTTGCTAAAATATTCGTTAAATTATCAACAATCCCTGGATCTGTTATGTGAAATACCATCCTCATGCCGTAACAAAAATTGTTAAAATACTGACTAAGCGTTGATTCAAGAAAAGCAAAACTATTAACAATGCCAGATTCAGCGTCAGGGTTCCAATCAAATTCTCCAGTCTCAAAAATATAATTAAACTCTTTAATTTTTGTAACAATAGCAGGTAGGTTTCTACAAAAAACATCCCCCCAGAGCTTTATACTGCTTTTGCCTTGATCGTCAAAAATATTATCCTGTGGGTTAAACGCAGAGGATAGATTAGCCATCTCGCCCTGACTAGTCATAATACTGGCTATAAACTTAGTTAATCGTGATATAACAGACTCACTCCTGCTAGAATCTATTTCACTTTGTCTGGTACTAATTGGACCCTTTGCTGCATTAATAACATCAAGCTCTCCTTGATATGGAAGCGCCGAAGCTTGATTTTCAACAAACCTCATAAAATAACCAGCTTCTTGAATTAAAGTCCCAACAGCTGCGTCAAGCCCTTCTGGCTCCCCCCAGCCGGATGCTGTTTCTAAAAGCTCCTTCTGATCAACAAACATATACGGCTCAACGGCAAATAAACCAAAGTGGCTTATAAATGGTGGTGCTTCATTATCTTCACTATAAAACCCACTACCATTGTTTGTAACCCTTGGGTCTGTCGGAAATGTTACTCCCATGTTATTTGGATATGAAGATATGTAGTAGGCATATCCACCATCAGTATCAACCCCAAGTGGTTCAAAGGGTAGTTTTCGTCCAGGCGTCATTTCATTTAACTCAGTATTATAATAACCTTCTGGCGCTGCTTCTAGTTTCTCCACATCATAAAGATTTAATGTTGAAACTAGCTTGCCATTCAAGTATTGAGTTCCAAGTTTTGTAGCTGCCTTGTACATGCCATACTCGGCTTCAGTGTACATGTAATCGTCAAGTCCAAATTCTCCAGCTTCCACAAACTCTTCAAAAGCCTCACCTACCTCATCTTCGAACATGGCATAGATTAAGTCACCAGTTTGCCCTTCAAACGTCTCAAATTCAACTTCTCTTGCCCCATATGTAAAAGGTCCCGTAAAGTTTATATTTGGATCATATGTGGGATATATAAAAGCCTTGAAAAAATCTTCTCTATCATTAATTCTTTTAACATTCTTAAATCTCAACATGCTTGAAGAAAAATAACTATTAGCTATTGGAAGAACAATATCCATCTGCTCTTTCAATATCTTGACAAACGCCTCTCTTCTTGTAGGTAAAGTATGTTTTTCTTCAAGGTTATGAGCGTGAGGTCCTACACCATCAACAGAATACTCATCCTTGCAGTTTGGATAGCAAGGGCTTTGTGCTTGTAGAACCTTATAATTTCTTATTCTATGTGCGTGTCGAACTTTGGGATTATCGGGATGAGCGGCGTATTTCAACCAACCGTTTCCATTTTCATCAATTTCATACACATGATTATGATTGGCAATATTGTTAGATTCGCCACCACCGCCTCTAATAGAAAATCTAACAATTTCGTAACAATTATCAAGTAAAATTTCATACGTTGTTGGGAACGTGCTTTTCATTGCCTCAACGCTTTCAATTATATTTTGCAAAAAAATGTCACTTTTCATAACATTTTTTAAATTAAAGACCGGCAATAATGGCAAAACACCCATTACATATTTTAATATCTCAATTCTTAAATAAGCGGCAACAAGACTCTCAAGAGCACCACGACTAATAACATTTTTCATGCCTTGGCTTGTCAGTTTTGTAACATCAAAAAAAGTTTTACAGAACATGCTGCTTATTCGTTCATCAGCATATTGTTTAAGGCTCTCAAAGCTAATCAAAGTTGCAGCGGGCCTATCGTCGCACTCATCAACATCAGGAAATAACTTCCTAAACATTTTATCGAACCCTCTCTTATCAAAAGCAGGTGAGGTTAGTGTGTGATTGTTGAATTTCAGAAAATGATCATATATGATTTTATCATATCCGTGATAAAAAACTTTTTTTACTTCTAGTCTTGCTGGCGGACTCAGCCCAGGTGATGGTAGATTTTTCTCAATTGCTTTCGTCATAAACTCAGAAAACACGTCTCTACGTTCAAAAGATTTCGTCATAGTGTTACCTCGCCATCATCATCAAAAAGATCTAATTTTTCCACAATAGCGATATATTCATCAGTATAGGGCCTATCTAAAAGCCTCTGTACTCTTTGTTTGTCTGCTGCTTGTGCCGTCATTGTTCCGTCTTCATATGTAGTATTGATTGATACATCGGATATATTTAAATATAAGACATCTTTATCTTTATAATCTATTGTACTATCTCCAAAACTAAGCTTTAAATCCCCATTTAAGAAATTAACAAGAGCTTTTGAGATGTTGCCAGGATCGTCTCCAACCCCATCCTCAAACTGCTCTTCAATAAGAGAAAGAAGATTCGTCGGGGATACATTATCCATTCCAGATAGGTCTCCTTGTTCAATATTACTAAGAGATGATTTAAGGTGAAGAGAAATTAACCTTTTAACACCAGCATCAATTGCCGGCACTTTCATTACAACCTGCGCTGGCCCTGCGTTTGGCTTATGCATTTCTATACTTTCATAAATACGACCAGCTGGCGGTGCTAGATTTTGTGTGGCACCACCAGCCTCTTGACTTATTAGCTCAAATAGCTCGGTAAAAGGTGTATACTCTTCTTCCAAAAACATATTATAAGGAACATTCGCTTTATTTGCACTAGCTTCATCAGGAAAAGCTGCTGTCAGTCCTGCGATAAATTCGGAACTCCTACCGCTTACATACTCTTCCTTAACTTGTCTAGTCAGTGTATTATAAATGGTCTTTATATCAATATAATAGCCAGCAGTCACAGCGTCATATATTACATCAAGAATAATATTTTTTGCATTAATTAAGCCGGGAGGCAAAGTACCATAAACCCCACCAACAGAACAATCAAATGGTGGCATTAAATCTTGTAGCATCTGATCGGGTTCTCTACTTGCCAAACCGGCCAAAGATTTAAGCTGTTCTAGGTTATCATTTATTCTATTCTGTATGATACCTCTGGCTTCCTGCTCACTTATTCCTTGCCCCATCAAATCTCTTACTCTTTGGTTGTAATATGTTGTCTCATCACAAATGTTATCAATGATTGTCGTCGTTTGTTCTATAACATCGCAAAAATCTATATCAAATATTTCCCCTACGCTAATAAAAAATTCTCGTATTAGATCAATACCATCCAGCACATACGCATACTCTGGGTATTCATATAGCACTATATTTTGTACTCTATATAATATACTTGGCGGTGCCTCTCCTTTAAGCAGAGAACAGCTTTGTTTTCCGTTAAGAGAGCCAAACACCCTATTCATGAACTGCCTCATCCTATCTCGGTCTTGTGGCAAGCCATACTTGTCAAACACATTGACAGGTGGAGTTCCCAAAGGACCAAAATCAGCAGGGAGCTGCGCTGGCTGCTGTCCTAGCGGCGCTTCTTCCTCTAGAAAGCACTTTTCTATTAAGGCTCTCATTAAAGAATTAACTATATTTGCTAGCTGGCTGGCCAATACTTCTAAGATTACTTCTTTAACTCTCTCCCAATAATCAAAACTTTCAGGAGAGCCGATTTTTTGAAATCTGGGCAACGAGAATTTTGGCGGTTCTGGTAGTTTTGGAAAAGCATTTCTTATTCCCTCTTCTAAACTATCTAAATCTAATCCTCCTTTGAGGTCTAATCCAAGCTCACCAAGCGCTGCGAAAGGTAAATCAAGTCCTGCTTGTACAAGCTTTTCGCATAGAGTTCTCATATCAATAAACTTTTTTATCTCATCAATAAGGTTGTTTATTGATTCTGCGCCCTGTGCTACTTGAGCTGCCATTTGCCCAGGGGGTCCTCCCTCACGTTCCCCTGGAACACTATCAACATAGGAAATATCAGTTAATGCATCTTGTACAATATCAAGAAAAGAATTAGAATCTGACGTTAATGGATATGGAATAGGTGTTGATGCCCCGCCTGCGGCGCTATTCCAAAGATCTGGGTTGGGTCCTTGTGCGCCAGCTGGTAAGGTTGATGCGATTACATCTCCTGTCGGTCCAAACGCCAGGCTGTCAGGTGTGCCAGCAATTCCACCCACCATATCTAAACCAATTAAAGACATTGTTTGAAAAAACTTTTCTACCCCCATTCCTCTAATAGTTTCTCTAATTATGACTTCACATAACGCCTCCGCTGACAAATCAATACCAGCTATTCGCGAGAGACAAGCTATTAGTTCATCTAGAATGGTTCTAAAATCAATTTGTGTTAATACTTCATCATATAAATAATTTAATACTGCGTTTCCGCCTTCAAGAGTGTCTAATGTTTCAGTAACTCTATTGACGCTTGAAGGTGAAAGTACTCCTTGTTGTCTTTGTGTATTTGCTTTTTTTCTTGCCTCAAGAATAGTCTTTTTGTCTTCTTTATTTAATTCAGTCTTTCTTCCTGGTTTTTCCTCACCCCTGACTACCTCTGCGAGTTTAGATAGAGCTTTTTTGGTCTTTTGTTGATCACCGTCTTCTTCTTTTGACCTAAAGACTGGTGGTGGTGCTACATGCTTTTCTACAAACTCCGCTACATTTTTACCACTCGGTGCTAACTTCTTATCAAGTCTATTCCCACCTGTTTCTTTTTTTGCTGGTGTTTTTTTATTTTTGCTTTTTTCTTCTTCATGTTTGATTATGTCAAGGGCATTTATCATATAGCCAAAAGCCCTCTTTTTTGCTTTCATCGCCAATAAAAGCAGCCCTATATTGCATTCTTTTAGTGCTTTGTCATGTCTATCTGTTAGTGTTGCCGATATACTAATAGGATATAATTTATCCGATAATACTATTTGTATTTTTTGAGCATCCGAATCACCCTCTTCCAAGCGAGGTAATCGCAGTTTAGTTTCGCTTACACGGCTGGTTCTACTGGTTGTGGTAGTACTCGCCCCCTGTCCGCGCATTTTTGCAAATTGCTCCTCGACCTCAGTAGTTGCCTCTATACCACCAGCCTGGCCGGGTCGTGCAAAAAACGCTTTTAAAAGCTCTATAAGATTTTTTACTCCAGCAGCCTCATCTTTCATAACAAGATTAGTGACTCCACCGGCATGTTTAAAATTTTTAATGTCCCCCTCATATGACGTTAAAATACCAGGAATTTTACTTAAACTCTTGATCATGTTTTTATGCCCGCCATAAGCATCCGTATTTAAAATAATTGTCTTGCCGCTGTAGTTTGGTAGTGATACTGCTGGAAACGAATAAATAAAAGAAGCACGCACGCATACATGCACTTTATAAGCTCCATCTTTATATCTAATGCGAGGCACATGTGCCTCCGTATGAACTGCATCATGAAAAATACCAAATCGGGCGGTATTTTTAGCTTTGTCTGATTCTCCCTGCCAACCGCCTATATTTCTGGCAAGACTGAGACCGGAGCCAAGTTCTGGTCCTAGGTTAAAATAAAGTTCTTCAAAATAATCTCCAACTTGTTTCATATCGCCACGAGAAACCGCAAGCGCGTTAAAAAACTCTTTCCTATCATATTTAAGCCGGCCCATATCAGCCAGCAAAAACATTATTGCTCTTATTTTTGCTTTATAGGCAATATAGTGGGTACTATCGAGAACTGAATTATCCTCGGGTTTTATTTCTACAGCTGTAAAAAAATATAATTGTCGGTCAAAAACTGGTCCTGAGTTTTCTGCAAAACTCCTGTTGTCGGGGGCATCTATACTTGAATATATTCTGCCGTCTTCTCTAACCTTGCAATAGACTAGTTTTGTGCTAGCAAGATCTTTCACATTATCATACGCTGCATTATTCCGACTTGTGAGATTAAGCGTAGTACTGGTATCTTTAGGGAGAAATGCGCGTCCAAGGGTGCTAAATTTATATTCTTTGTTTGTTATGTGCGCCATCTTACTGCCGTTATTGTCATATGCAGCGCTACCGTAGTCGTGATAGTTACTTACATCAATATCGTACCCTGCAATAATAACCTTAGCTTCTCTCCTTAAGTTCTCTAAGGGGGTGTAAAATGCTTTATCTGCCTGCACTATTTGTTGTTTGGATATTTTATTTTCAAAAACGGTATATTCTACGCTTGGGTCAATATTGTTCCCACCACCGCCTTTGGAAGAATTTTGAACGGTCGCGCTGGTATGGTCAAAATATATAAACTTTGCGTAATACTTCTGGCCTGCGTTTTCATCAGGCGCATCTATAATATCAATAACCTTGATATTCCTGCTCATTCCCCTATCGATAAAAGAGGGATGACTCCAAATACTTATTGCGCTGTTGAAGTCTGCTCCGTATCTAATATCAAGGTTATTGGGCGCGGTGAAAAGATAAGGACCAGACGTAGACCGGTCTCCGATATCGTCTTTAAAGTAATGTGTCGTGTCATGGCCAATTGGATTACCTCCACGCCCTTTATCTAAAAACCGCACTTCTATGTTTGTTTCTCTACCGCCTAACCGATCGCGATCTACACTCATGTCGTTCTTACCTTTTTGGATAGAAGTGGCTTATCTTGTGTTAGCCAATGTAATTCCATGTTATTAAGCCTGTTTAGCATAAACTCTGTATCAATTTTTGTCTCATTGCCTATCTGCAAGCACCTTAACGGCATTTCCAATAAATGCTCTTCTGACGGAAGTGATTTTTTTCCATAAAACGGAGAGTGATGAACATGCATATTAATCAACTTATATATTCCAAGTTCTGTTGTAACATATTTATTAAAAATATCTAAATTTTGTTTCATAATATCTACAATCTCAGATAAAAATTGAACAAGCTGATTGCCTTTAACCAAAGGTTCTAGCTGGCCCACACCGCCAATTAATTCAATTCGTCCGACAGAGGATATTTTATTTCCATCTGCGTCGTGTATATCATGACCAGTAATCAGCTTAAGATCATTTCTTGCCACAACACGCACAGCATCTGCCTTAACAAGAATGGCAGAAGTGGCTTGTGCTTCATCTCCCTCTTCACAATTAATATAAGAATCTATATCTGCTTTCTGTGAAAGATAGATTCTAGCGGCGTCTCTATTAAAATTCTTATTAACTCTTTTGTTTGTTATTTTACCATTCCTACTTTCAATAGCATTACCATTTAATCCTACGACAATATCAATTGCCCCTGCTTTATGATCGGTTGAATAGCCACTATACATGTGGTCTTTTCTATCTTTTCCACAGACTATATGGGTATTATTGACACCATCAGAGTGAAGTAGTATTTCATACCCCGCCAACCTGGGCACAGGAGATGCTTCCGGTAGATTCTCCCCTATACCTGAAAGACCAACCTGCACCGCATCTTCAGGATTATCAATCAATCCTGAATTAAACTCTCCCTGTCCCGTTGCATTAATTGCTTTTGTTGCCATTTTTTAAGCCTCTTATAAAACTACTCGTACTTTTCGTTATATTCTTTTATACCTTTTAACATATTTCTATAATATGATTCTTTGAATCCACCATAATACATGCGAACTAAATCTTTATATCTTCTTTCTCTAGCTGCCCTTTTAGCCTTTGGACGACGGCTCCACCATGCTACAGCTGCTTCTATACTCTTATCTCTAGGATTTGCCTTAAAACCATCAATCCATTGCTGGGCTTTTTCTATAGCGTCGCCGTTGGGTTCGTACTTGCTTGCCGACTTGGGAAGAATGTTACTCCCCATTATCTGGAACAGGCCCCAAGCTGTTATTCTTACGGCCTGGTACGCATCTAGTTTCTCATACACCAGACCATAGCAGTTATTGTATTTATGTTCTTCAATACAAGATTTGCCTGCTTTTCCTCGCTTTTCTACGGGTGTGCCTACCAGCTCTTTCATTTTTTCTCTGTAAAAATTGGTATTTTCTAGTGATTTTACTTTTGTGATTCTAATGCCACTAGAATTGATGCCGTATAAAATCCTAGGATTTGACGCTATGGCGTTTGGAGTACCGGCAGACTCAACACCCATTATTCCCCATAATATAGCGGCGTCTATTCCAGTTTTATCAGCTAACTCTCTTGTTGCTGATATTTTTTCATCATCATCAAGCCTTTCAACAGATCCCATCGCACCACTACGAGCCCTCGAAGCTGGCATCGTTTTAGTGCGTTTTTTCTTACAATTTTTATTAAATGCGCCCTTTAGCTTATCACTAGCCATAGCAGCTGCATAAGCCTCACCACCGGTTTGAAACCAGCTTCCTTGGACACCGGGAAGATAAGCATCACCATCGTTTGGATCACCAAACGGGGTAGCCGCATATAATCCTGGTGTTTCCTGGCTTACCCTAGCTGTCTCTTCCCCACTTAACACTTTAAAATTTTCACTTTCTAACTCACTAACAAGATCCTCACGAGATACACCCTCAAACGCCACATCAGGAACAAGAGCAGGGCCAGTTATGGCCGGCACTGTCATAAAATCGCTTGTGTCTCTCTTAGCGCCAGATATTTCATTAAGCATCGCAACCAACAACTCAACAGCCTGGTCGGAAGTTAGCGTCTCATCGGAGATAAACGGTACAGTAGCTTCCGAGCTAGGGCCTAGTATTGCTTTATTGCCATCTACTATGTTGTAATAATCTACACCATGGTCATCTGGTGAATTCATGCCATACTGTCCGCTATTAAAATGTATTTGCATTACATCAGTTAGTCCAGCTCTATATCTAGCTCTAATGCCAGGATTCGTTATCGTGGAAGTAATTGACTTACTTGTAGCATCTCTATTGATAATCGGTGATAAAAAGAGTATTTTTACTCCCGAATTGGCATCTGCTTTTGTTTTTACTATTATTCCATCTAAAGCATCATATATGTCCCGTTTATTCATAATGGGATCATCCATTGCTGGGTTGAGCATAAATATTACAATATCTTTACCCCTTACCATGCCTGATAAACCGGAACTCGGTAGCTCTCTTATTGCAAATCTGGAGTCCGGAAATCCTTCTGGCGACCCCACTTCATGCGTTTCAATCTCGTATCCACTATAAGAAAGATATTCAGCCATAGTATTGGCAAATTCACCCTTAACCCTCGCGGGATCTCCAATTAAAGCAATATTATTTTTTCCTCCTTGTATTGGATAAAATTTATTTTTTGGCAGTCTCGCTATTTTAGCTCTTCTCATTTCAAAGGGCTCTGGGGTTCTAAAACAAGCTTTGGTGCTTGTTTTAGAAGATTTTTTTGCTGATCTGGATTTTCTGCTAGAGGTACTCCTAAAAACACGACTTCTTGTGCTAACACCCGTCCCTCTGTCAAGATTTTGTCTATATGTTCCGCCGTTTTTACTTGAAACCTCAGTAATTTGAACTATTACCCTATCCCCAACCTCTGCTTTTGGTGGAGCACCAGCCCCTCTTGCAGCCACAAATAGTGGCTCAAGCTTGTTTATTGCATGGTGATCGTCTGGTGAAATGGGGTTATGAGCCTCGCTTTGTATATTGGGGGGATGTAAAATTCTTACTCTAAGTTTTTGACAATCACCATCAGCATCATAAGAAGTTAAATCCGCACAATGCCCTAAATCTGTATCATCACGCATAACAACACCATAACATTCGGTTATTCCGGTGGTAATATCCGTCTTATATAAATGTTCGGTGGTGACCTTAGCTAGCTCCTCAAAAGTTGCTTGCTCATCAACTCTAGGTAAGTGTCGCGGGCCGGCTGGTATGCCCGACACAAGCTGATCCCAATTAAAGTCTGCCACGCTACATTACTCCTCTTTCATAAGATCATACAACTTTGTTTTATCAAAATCAGTTAGATTGCCTTCACTTGCCTGCTTCTTTTGCTTTAAAGCGGCAATTTTAACAAGTTGTTCGTTTGATCTTTGAAGAGTTTCAAGGTATTTTGCGGCAACTTGGCCGGAATACTGATGTCTTGACTCGTCGCTACCGAGATATTTCATCAAATCTGTTAATAGCTTTGTGGCAAGTGCTCGATCAGAGTCAATGTTTTTGATTGCATCATTCAACATTTCATCAGTATTTTTCAAAACTTGCCATCCTCCCAGTCAACCTTAAAGGTTCTATACTTAATTTTTATCTTATTCAGGCTGCTTACAACTTGTTTTGTGTTTAAGCCGGTAATCTCTCTTATGTATAGATAAATAGCCTTTTTGTTGAAAATTTCAATGTCATCAACACTCTCAAATAAAACTCTAATCGCTTGCAGAACTCTTCTATCCCTCTCTTTGATTGTTTCGGATTCCCACTTATCTATTTTTTTGTTTAAAGAAAAGAAAAACTCTTGATGCTCTCTCATCCTGTGATACGGGTTAATAACCTCTTCTTGGAATGGATATGTCTCGGCTTGGTCTAGCAAAGTCTCGTATGAAACCTCCCTCTGTAAGGCTTTTGAATTCTTTTTGACCTTGGCAATAAACCAGTTTTTGGTTATGACACTAAAATAAGAAAAGGCTTTCGACTTTTTACTGACATCATACTTGTCTAAAATCGTCGTAAGCCATATCTTACATTCGTCTTTAAGTTCTTCTATGTTTGGAAGATTTGTAAATTTATAAGTATAAACAATTTTTTCAACCATCTCGTCAAAGGCTGGTTGTATGAACTGAATGTATAATTCAGTTTTTACTTTCTTATCACCCGATATAGCATAATCAATTATTGCTTGTTCGTGGATTTTTGTGAAATAGTTATTCTTTTTCTTCTTCATATTGTTCTATTGGGGTCTCCTCATATTTTTCTTCGTAGAATTCTATTGTTTCTAGTAAAAATCTAGAATGATCCATCAAAGACCCTAATGTTTCATCCCCATAAAACATTTCCATCTCTTGAATTTCTCCTAAGTGTTGCTGAAAACCATCAAACTTAGACACTAAATCATTTAAATCCTCTTTTAGTTCGTTGAAATTATTTACAACTCGCCTACTATACCATACTAATGTTCCGGTAATTAGTGTAGATATAAATAGAAGCAAGGGCAAAACCCCAAACAACCAAGCCAAAAGAAAAGAATTTAAGATTAAAGATGCGATAATTAAAATTCTATTCCACATAATTGCTCTCCATTCTTTCTTTCCTCTGGTCTTTGAGGTCTTCCATAAACTCGGCAATCTTTTGCTTTACAACCTTACCGGTTTTTTGTTCTTCCAAAGAGAAAAATTTACCGGGAATTTTATAAACCTCGGCACCACACTCTTCGCAAGCATCTTGCTTTTCAGTCATCTTATGAAAGACTTCAAAAGCCTTTTCACAAGAATCACATTTATATACATACTTCGGCATTATTGAACTGCGTTTTCTTCGTGCCACTCTTCATCATCATCGTCGCTATCAAATTTAACGATGGGAGGATTCATAACATACAGTTCATTTTTCTCGTTGGTTTTAAAATTAAAATTTTTCAATACCGGAACAATATCACTTTGTTCCAATAGTGATTTTTGCAGCGCCATCATAATTGCGCCAAGTGCTTCATCTGATAACTTTAAACTTTCCATCTTAACCTCCTTATAGTAAGTTTTATAATTTAACCATCAAACATCTTTCTATTGGTCCGCCACCAGCATGGGTTTTTAATGAAGTGTTTAATACTTCAAACCCTGCCTGCCTTCCCATTTCTGCCAGATCACCATTTTCAAAAGCAAATAGATGAGCAAACCTTAGTCTTGGTATTCCCGGCTCTATCGGTATTTCAATATGTAAATACGCGCCTTTTTTCATATTTTTATTTATGACAGACAGCGATTTTAACGGGCTAGATAAATGTTCTATAACGTGATAACATACCACCAAGTTGGCGTTTTTAAGCTTTTGAATCTTTTTTGTTGGTGTCATTAAATTCATACAATAAACCTCATAACCCATTTTACTTGTTACTCCAACACTTAAAGGATTATAGTCATAGCCAAAAGAACTCATGCCATAGTTGTCATGATAATACCTCATCAGCTTTGGAATTCTAAAACCAATTTCGCAAAAACCACCATTTAAAATATTTAAAGATTTTTGCAATGCCTCTAATTCATTTATTCGAATATAATCAGATTCTTTTAATTGCATATCTTTATTGACAGATAGGGCGATATCATTAGTCGTGCTGTCTGTGTTTATATTGATTCCTCGTGATGATTGTAGATTTAAATTATTCTCTTCTTTTATTGGCTCATAAACATATCTTTCGCCAAAACTATATATTTTTTTTACTAATTTAAAATTTCCTTCCTGCTTTCTAATTTGCCCCCAATTATCAGTGGATCTTAATTCTACTAATTTAGAAATATGTTCCTCGTACTCTACTATTTGCTCTTGTTCTATCTTGTCAAGCATCTAATCTCCTTTTATAACTCTGTAACTATCAGTATCGAAATGTTGTGTAGAAAACTCAAACAACTCTGTGTCTTCTAATGCGATCATCTGGTGGCGAAGGCCGCGATATATGTGAAATCTATCACCAGGTCCTAGTTCAACTTCCTTAGCAGAGTTTATATCATCGCTATCTGCATACTTTAACAGAACTTTCCCTGATTGTATATAGAAGACTTCATCTTTTAATACGTGATAATGCCAAGAGCATCGCTTTCCCTTAACAAAGTAAAGTAATTTACCACAATACTCTTCGCAATTTACAATCCACTTTTCAAAACCCCAACCTTTTGGGACAAATTTGATTTTATCGGCTCGGTCCACTGTGTGTGTTGGTAATCCGTTATCTTGTTTTAAAAATATTTTTTTTGGCATAATCTTCCACTAAACCTTTAATAAGGTCAACCACCCCTCATGGTGTAAAGCCGAACCTTCTTTCGTCTCTTCGGAAAACAAAATCTGTAAATTTTGTTTTGTACAAAGCTTTTCTACCTCGTCGAATGAAGTTAAAACTAAAGGGTCATGCCATGTTGCTTCTTCTCTGTACTGAAAATGTATCAACATATACTTGTTTGTAATGCGCTTCCACTCTTCTAAAGTAAGATCAGGAGTTGATGTGTGATCAAAAGAATTTGAGAACAATAAATCAAACTTATTATCCCATTCTTTCGGACATTTATTAAAATCTAGTTTAAAGATATTTTTATATGCATTTTCATAATTAATGTCGGTGCCATATACCTCAACCCCCGAGTTTATTTTAGAAATGGCATCAACTTCAAAATCATTTCGCACTCCTTGTGCTATAATTGTCTGTATTTTAGGATCTAGAATAAAATACTTTTGAAACTTAAAGAATATTTCCTCATAATACTTTTGTGTCATATGATAATAAAATTTAATCTGGTGTCTTTTTACTTGGCACTCAACATACTCTTCATAATTTTTATATTCCCAACTTTTATTTTTGCTCACTATTTTACCACCTCTTTTATCACATCATAATACTGTTCAAAAATTACATCGTGATAAAAGTTAAAGTCGCTTACAATTTTATCATAAAACTCCATATGCCTTTCACACATTTCAGAAAGTTTATTTTTAAAGTCGTCAAAATCTTTGTAGCCTAGACCAAAGTCTTTCATAGATAAAACACCACCGCCGTCAGTGTGGTAAAGCAAGGGCAGGCCGCAGGCAACACCTTCAATATAATGGTTGCCGCAGGGCTCATACCTGCTAGCTGTTAGGTAGATATTGGACTCTTTGAGAAGGTTAACCATCTCAACACCGTGAGTTGGTCGATGAACTTTGATGTTCTTAAGAGGAATACCCTTTGCCACATTTCCGATAAAGTTAAATTCAATATCGTCTCTATCCTCCAACCACTCATCAATTTGTTGATATATATCCCAACCTTTCAAGTGATTGTTAGACCAGTGATGGGTAACTAACTTAATTTTATCAAACTCATAATCTCTAACGGTAAAAAGGTCTCTATCAACTCCATTGTGAATGACATATGAAGGTGTCTCAATTTTTTCACCGTAATACTCTTTAACAAACTCAGATACGTGTACAGCAGCAGTAGCCCTGTTTGCCAACTCTTTCATTTGGATAACATAATCTGGTGGTCTATCTTTGGGGGCTCCAATATCATTTAAGCGATGAATAATAGGTGTTTTAATCTTTAAAATATCTTGCAAATATCTTACGTGCTCAATTGTCAGCCAATTTCTTGAATAATGGAGAAAGCGAGGATCAAAAATAAAATACACATCTGGTGGATTATTTATATCTGACTCAAATTCAACTTGATGTCCTTTCTCATTTAAAAACTTTTTAAATCCTAGGGCAAACTTTGCTCCACCGCCAGCAGGAATGCCTTCTCTTGGGTTCATACTAAAACAAATTCTCATGTTACCTCTTTTTTTGATACTAAAACGTCAACGTCTGCAAAATACAAATAATCAATCTCTGTTCCTAAAAAACAATTTAAAGCGTGGACTGGGGTCTCACAGATAGGCTCGCGATCATTAAAACTAGTGTTTAGTACCATAGGGACTCCAGTTTTAATGAAAAAAAGTTTAATTAGATCGTAGTATTTTTCATTATGCTCCCTCCTGACACTTTGAACTCTTGCCGTTTCATCAAAGTGTTCAACCGCTGGCGCTTTTCCCAGCATCTCTTTTTTGAATTTAAAAACAAAGCTCATATATGGAGATGAAAAATAATCTTCAAACCACTTGTGCCCCTCCTCATCCAATACTGACGGTGCAAATGGTCTGTACCATTGCCTATGTTTAACCTTTTCG
>Ga0209232_1000340_pt1 | contig 29861 bp, 37 predicted proteins | sample ETNvirenome_2_60_FD_184066 | JGI IMG/M metagenome (GOLD analysis project Ga0209232, IMG submission 184066) | Marine viral communities from the Pacific Ocean - ETNP_2_60 (SPAdes) (version 2) | ecosystem: Environmental > Aquatic > Marine > Oceanic | place: Pacific Ocean | collected 2013-06-22
ATGAGTCAAATTATGACTAATTTCCTTAGACTATTAGGTGTAATAGAAGCAGGTGCTAAGAATGAAGAAGAGTGAATGGATTTATCTTGCTAATATAATGTGGGATTTTTCAGACACACATGATGGTAAATTAAGCATATTGCTTAAAGAATTAATACAAAAAATAAATAAAAATATGGAAGTGATTATAGATGACATGGGAGAACATGACAAGACTATTGGAAGTGACTGATAGAGTTACACCAACACAGCAAGTAACAGTAATTTCAAGAGAATTAGATAAGTTTGAGGATAAGTCAAGCCTATTAAGAATATTAGCGCAAGCATACAGAATCAATAACATTGGAATATCTAAGGCTAAGAAATGGATAGCCAAAATGTATAATGTGTTTGATAGTGAGATAAATGCAGACTATTCAACATATGATGATTTAGGTGATGTTGTCTATTATTTAGATAGCCAAGCAGAAAAACAAAGCGACTTCAGCCTTCAAACAATCATTCGTCTTTTAGAATTAGATTGTAGTAAAATTGATTCAGACCAATTTACTTTACTTTCAGAAAGTATTGCTTCAATGTCATCATTGGCAAGAAAGTGGTTTATTCGCTTTTGGTTAAGAACACCAAGAAACGGAATCAATTCTGGAACAGTGACTAAAGTTATCGCTAAACATTATGATAAAAAATTGAAAGATGTAAAGAAGCATTTGAATTTTAATCCAATTAAAACTGTTATTGCTTCATATGAAAATGAAGAAACCCCATCAACTGATTTGGTTCATGGTTCCTTCGTTTCACCAATGTTAGCAAAAGAAGTACCTATGGAAAAATGGCCAACTAACAAAATTGTTGATTACAAATATGATGGTAATAGATACCAAATTCACTTAGAAGATAAGAATGTAATTATTTTTAATCGTAAAGGGAAAGTAGTTACCCATCAATTTACTGATATTGCCGAATTAGTTTCTGGCTATCCCATACATAATGGAATATTTGATGGTGAAATATACCCAATTAAAGAAGATGGTAGTCCTGATGAGCATAAAAAGATGGCAACGAGAGTACATTCAAAGAATCATCAAGAGGCATTAGATAAAGTCGCAGTAAAATGGGTCATTTTTGATTGTCTTAAACTGAATGATGAAACAATTATGGATATTTCTTTTTCTGAAAGATTGAAGAAGATGAAAAATGTGCCAAATCAGGCTCACCGAATGAAGGATGATAATGTAATGGCCTTTTACAATCAAGCAATCAATGACGGCTTTGAAGGAATCATAGTAAAAAATGCTGATGTTCCCTATGAAGCAGGGAAAAGAAGCGCATTTTGGGCTAAGTACAAACCGCCTCGAATAGAATTAGATGTAGTTATCCTGTCGGCTAAGTACGGTGAAGGAAAAAGAGCCAATGTTTTTGGTACTTTTGAGATTGGTGTTAAGTCTGATAAAGGAATTATATCAGTGGGTAAAGTTGGAACAGGCTTTAGTGATGCAGATTTAATTAGTCTAACACACAACCTTAGAAGAAATGTGGAGAATTTTGAGAATGATACCTATTACTTCTTACCAAGAGTAGTCTTAGAAGTTAGTGCTGATTTAGTATCAAGAGATGAAAAAGGTAATTTAGGTTTGAGATTCCCAAGATGTAAAAGAATCCGTGATGATAAGTTTGCGGCAGACATCAATACTTTAGAAGATGTGGAGAGTTTAGAATGATTAAAGAAGGAGAATTAACAATAATCAAATTTATCACATACAGATGTATTAGAGTGGAAAATGGCATAGCCCATTTGAAAAATGTAACCACTGATAAGGGCAGACCAAAATTAGTTAGAGTCGAAGAATGTCCGTATGTTGAGAATGGTAAATTGATAGTACCGGAAATTAATGTAAAGCCTAAGTATAAACGCAAGACCACTTTGAGTATTCCTAAGATAATCAAAGAAGTTACTGACTTAACAGTATCAACAAATGCGAAATACTTTATCGCTGAATGGATAGAAACCGCAGTGGCTAATATGGTAGCCAATGGAGAAGCAAGTGCTAAAAACCTCGGACATAAACGAATTACCGAGGCACATATCTATTGGATGGAAACTAATGACCTGCCGATAGGACATTGGAAATCAAACATGGAGTATATGAAAGAGGACTAATTATGTTTAATGATGTGGAGATTCAATCATGGATAGATAAACATGGAACTGCTACATCATTAACATGGTTAGTTTTTGGCAATACAAAAGAAGAAGAAACTAATCTTCTCATTAAGGGATTAATGGTACGATTAATCGAAAATGAAATCGAAAGGAGTTTTGCTTTATTTGCTGACCCTATTGATGAAGAACAAGCAAGGGCTTGGAATAGTTTTCAAGGAACCAGCCTATCATTTGTTTTTGCAGGTGATGTGATTCCTTTTGAAGAATTAATAGTTAAGACTGTGAATGACGGTCTTGATTTTTTGAGATATAAATACAAATACTTAGGTAATAAAAATAGTGATAGTTATGTTTAATAAAGAAATATTAAAAGGAATAATAATTAGTCTTGCAAGAGGATTAATTCAATTAACTTGTGAACCTACTTATTCGATAGGATATAAGGTCGTATTTTCAATAAGATTGAACGGCGACCCCGAATTCTTAGATGCAATACTAAGAAGTTTAGCACAGCATAATATTGTAGCAAACATAAGCAAAAGAGAATTGAGAATATATAGGCAAGATTCAATTGCGAAATTAATTGATTTAATTGAAAATGAATATTGTCCTAAATTAGAAACCTTCATTGAAGGATATAACATATGGAATTCTGACTTGCCTAAAGCAAGAAAGTTTGATGATTTATGTAAATTAAAAGGGTTGATTTAATGGGATTAACAAATATGAATGACAACAGACCAATACTAATAACAGGAAAAACAGGAACCGGAAAATCAACAAAAGCAAAAGGATATTTTACTGATGAAGTAAAGATTATTTATGCTAATGATATAGAGTTTGATTTAGGTTCTCATCCTAAGAGTGCAGGTATAATTATTGAAGATGTTCATTACAAACCACAAACAGATATTATAATGAACATTATACGAACATACAGAGGCCAATTAGTATTGACATCAATCAATGAAAAGAGTGTTCCTAAGCAAATTAAGGATATGTGCAAAATAAAGAGAGCAGGTTCTCTTAATCATTTGCAGAATGAAATCAAGTATCTTGCACCTAATAGTGAACCGCCTTTCTCATATGAGAAAGATACATATTCATTAGTGGCAGAATACATGAAGAACAGTGATAGAGATTTAGTAGTTAAATTACTGTTATACAATAAACCAGCAGACACCCAAATAATGTCATGGTTAAATGAAAATATGCACCCTAACAAACTATTGTTTGTTGATGGTGTAGTTAAGCGAAGATGGAGTCAAAGATACTTCTATGAAATGTTAGCGTACATTCACGCAGGTAATTCTTATGATAGAATATCAATGCCGAAAAGAGGGACATATTCAAAGATACCAAGTCTATCAAGAAGATTAGGTGTCAAGAATCCAAGCGTGTTGCGGCAACTTTGTATGGATAGCACCATAGCAGAACATTTCAAAAAGAAATTAAACAATGCAGAATGCCGACTGCTTCAAATTGGCGAAAAGAAAAAGAAGGGTCGTAAAAAGAAAACCGACCCAATTAGAATAGAACAGAAAAGAATAGGTGATTATTTATGAAAAACAAGGAATACCACATTGGAGAAGCAACCATCACATATCTTGTTGATGGTGAAGAAAGAACGGAAACAGGGCAATTAATGGTTCCATCATTAATGTTTTTAGCAGATGCCTTCATCTTAGCAAAGGGCAATAAGCAAATTGCTATCTTTATGAAGAATGTTATTAGAATGGATATGGAATTAGGTAGTGAAGTGTATTGGGTTAAGGCTGATATGATGAATAAGGACATTAGTATTCGTCAAAAGCAAAGACTGTTTGAGCAGAAACAAATATCTGATTCTATTGATAGAGAAAACGATAATGGCGTAATGGTGGGTTGAGTATGGGTACAAGAACAGACCAATATATTAAAAAAATTAAAGAAGTCTTAGATGAAAAAGAAATGACTTCAAGAGAAGTATTAAATGCTTTAATTGATTATCAAACATCAAAAAAAGTATCAAGACGACAAGTACCCACTTATAGACAAGTGGTTGCTTTGTTAAAGAATCCCATCAATTTCATAGAAATTAAAAATGAAGATTTGCCAAGAGGCAGAAAGTTAAGAATATACAAGGTGAATAAAAATGCTATGGACAGAAAAATACAGACCGAACAAACTGAGTGATATAATAGGACAAGAACATTTTGTAATGGATGCTGAATCTTGGTTAGAAGAAAACAATATGCCTAACCTTTTGATTTACGGTAATTCTGGTAATGGTAAAACTTCAGCCGCTATTGCTTTTGCTAAGACTATGTTAGGAGATGATTATGAAGATAACTTCTTTGAGGTAAATGCTTCTGATGATAGAAGATTAGAAACAGTTAGAACCACTATCAAGAATATAGCACAAAGCGGCACAATTGGTGATGCACCATTTAGAATGTGCCTGTTAGATGAAATGGATGGAATGACAAACGATGCACAAAACGCATTGAAAAGAATTATGGAAAGATATTCCGGTAACATTAGATTTATTATTACTTGTAATGATAGAAACAAAATCATCTTTGCGCTTCAAAGCAGATGTGCAAACTATCATTTCAAACCATTATCTAATGAAGCCATGTTCAGCGTATTGAGCCAAATACTTGAACATGAGAGAATAACTAGATTTGATGAAAATGAATTGTCCTCCTTTATATATGCTATGAACGGTGACATGAGGCGAGCAGTAACGGAATTACAAGCCGCTAAGTCAAGCGATAAAGGACTCGCAATACAACTAAAAAATTCACTAAAAGAATACGAAAAAATACTAATTAAATTACAGAATAAAAATAAAAATATATTGGGTGAATTACATGAATTATTGTATCAAGGCAGAACCGTTAGAGAAATCTGTCTTGGACTACATGATGCAGTAATCGCATCAGAATTTGATAGTATTATCAAATTCAAATATTTAAGAACAATAGGAGAAAGCGAATGGCGTTCCACCACAATGACCCCTAAAGTGCTACTATCGTGGATGGTAGGACAGTTGTTGTAAACGGATAAAACAAAAAAATGAAAACGAGGCGAAAAATATGAATGAAAGTATGAAAGCAGAAATCGAAAAGAGCGCACCATATATTGATATGGGCGTTGATGAGGCAATAGCCAAGTTTGAGGAACTATGTTCAGCAAACGGGCTTGAAACAACCAACCCTGCATCTATGGGTGTATGGAGAAACTATGTGGCAAATAGCCGCAGAATGAAAAAGAATGGTAATGAAAGTAAAAATGATAATGATTCATTTTACAAAGCAGCATTTGGATTCTTTGTTTCCCTTGACGCACCAAGAGATATGATGGCTTGGAACAGAATGAAAGCAAAAGAAGAATACCTGCGTGATGAAAACAATGCACTTGAAAATGGTATTGTTGCAGTAGCAACAAAGAATGCTCTTGACAAGTGGGTAGTTTCCCGCTATCATAATGGTGAATATAGAGAAGCAACTCTTTCTGAATTACCTAACGGTGCAGAAGAATTAGAAGATGGCCGTATCTATATTCCATTGGATAATACCGCTACATATATGAATGGCGGAACCAATGCTAATTATGGAAAACCTCTTCCTTCTGAACAAATGCGAAGAAGTGGAGTATTCTATGGTTCATTAGATAATGGAGATATGAGAATGTATTACTTCTCATACAAGAATCAAGGCGGTGTTGATTTTGCACCTAACACTTTTGAATGGTGTCATTTCCTTTGTGTTGAAGGTTCTAATGGTACAGATATTTATGGTGCTAAGGATTTGACTTCGGGTAGTTTGTCACTAAATGCAGACATTGACCCCGAAAGCAACATTTACCGTGATATGGGTAACTTTTCCTTTGAGAATTGTTTGAAGGAAAACTTTGAATCTAACTTGGTAAATATCCTTGATTTGGATAGAGCGCATATTCAGCGACAAGCACTTCCTTCTAAGGAAAGATACATCATTACTGATGGAACAGTTTGTAACATGAATATGACTCCAACTAAGAACGGTAATAGAATTATCAACATTACTGACATTAACGCTGAAATGAATTATGAAAGTGATTCTGGCGTTGTAACTTGTTGGATTCCCGAACATCTATCCTTAGATTTCGGTATTGGTTCAACAGTATATGTTGTAGGCAGAACAAGTCAAAGAACAGTTGATGGTGAAGTGGAACCTGTTACAATCAATGCCTCCGGTGTTCATTGTGTAATTAGACATGGTTCTCCGGTTGAATCTAATCAACCTGTGGAGGAAAACTTTGATTGGTTTTGAAGTGATACTCCTGTAAATCTCCCCTAGAAATGTCGTGCGGTTTTGCCCAAAATCGCAGTTTATAGTGGGGTATGATGTGTTGGCGACATTACAGAATTCATATTGAGATTTACATTCGGGCAAGGTAAATGTGACTTGCGGGGAAATTGACATTCAAATGGGTGCAAAGCCCACACTTTAGGTGATTATAATGGAATTATACGAAAATGCAATACAAACAGATAGAGCGTTCATTTATTTTAATAAAATAGCGCATATCTCTTGGAAAGAAACAAACTTAGGGACAAATCCGAACAGTAAAAGAATGGTTTTGTATGAAGTAAAGATATATTCAGATGCAGGAGTTATTCTTCAAAACATGACTCCGAGCGAATACCATTCCTTCATACGAACATATAAAGAAAATGTTCAAAAAACAATAGTAAGAGATGTTACAGGAATAGATATTAATGGTGATATACATGGATATTAAAGAAAATAGATTTTTATTAAAAGAAAACAGTTACATTGTTGATTTGTTCAATGTGGACTTTATCACATTCAAAGAGAATGAAAAGGATTTTGGTTCATATTGGATTAAATTACATATCGGCTCAAAAGAAGTCAGATACATATGTGACGATATAGACAAATTAAAAGAAATAGTGGAATTATGGTGTGGAATACACGGCAAAACAATTTCACTTGATGAAACAGACTTGGTAGGTGAGAACCAATGGGATTGACAAACAGCAATAACAGTACGAAAGCAGTAGCGAATGAGGTAACAAACAATCAAAGAGTTTTGTTATTTCACGATAAACTAAAGAAACAAACCGGAGAGAGATTAGCGAGAAACAACCGTCTAATTTGCGGTATTTGGGGAGAACCAAAGACCGTAAAAAGCGGTATCGCTCTTGATTTCCCCGATAAACAAATCTATGTTTTAGATTGGGATGATGGTTGCGAACCAACATGGCGACAAAACCACGATATGACAGATAGAATTACACTATGGAATCCTGAAGTCAGAAATCAAAACGGTGAATTAGACATACAGAAGTCTGAAGCAAATTCAGAAGATTTTGTTTTGTTTGTTAAATCTAAGATTGAAGAAGGTGAAGATGTTCTCTTTGTATTCGATGGAATTGACAAGTGGCTTGATTGTTGCACACTTCATGTAACAGGTTCTTCTAAGATTGGAAAGCCACAGAAGATGAAGTTTGAATGGGGAAAGCGTAATGCACCATTCTATTCTCTTCTAATGATGTGTAAAAATCTAAATTGCGACCAAATTTACATTACTCATTCTAAGGCCGACTATGGCGCAACAGGAGAAGTAATTGGTTCTAAACCAAATTGGCACAATTGGGGAGATTATTTGCATCAAGTAATTAACACAAAGCGCACACTAAAGAAGGGAGATGTTGTCTATAAAGCAGAATTGCAGAGTAGTAAATCAAATACTTCTTTGGTTGGAAAGACTTGGGAAACACTAACTATTGCTAAAGGCGAAGTTAAGTGGGATGGTATTTCTGAAATGCGAGAGGGGTTAATTTGAGATTTACTATTGATAGTAAAGAATTCAAAGAGGCTTTAGTTAGTTTGCGTGTCAAAGGAAAACACTTGGTTACTAATGGATTAGTCAATTCAAGTCTAAGTCAATATGCTTATTGTGTATTGAAAGACGGAACATTGTCTATGTTCAATGGTGATGCGACATTTATTGCTAATGTTAGATTAGATGTTGAATCAGAAGATGAAGGTACTTTCGTATTAGATACAGCAATTGTTGTGCCTTATCTAACTGAATTTGATGGTAATTTACAAATAAATGTAGGTGATTATGTTACAATTCAATCCGGTACAAAGAAAGCCTCTGTACCACTTGTAGTAAATCATCCTCAAGAAAATGCACTTGCTAAGGTTCAAAACATGCTGGCTCATGTTAGATATGAACCTGTGCCTCGAACAATGTTTAACTTCGGTAAAACTTCTAAGTTTGAAGGTGCATTTACTTTGATGCAAAGCACTTTCAAAAAGACTTTGAAAACTTGTGAATTAGTTAAAAGTGGAATCTATAAATTAGATTACAAAGAAGGAGTGCCTTCTTTCTCCACAAGACTAAATGTGCAAAACAAATACAGTGAGTCACTTGAACCTATGTTTGCTATTGGAGAAGGCGCAACCATAGATTTCAGTGGCCCACTGTATGCTTTTTTCAAATCAGACCAATTACTTAATTTCTATATGAAAGATGAGTTTCCATTGTTGATTGTGTCTGATGATAGAATGCTAATTAAAGCACCTTATGTAAATGGGGAATAATAATGATAATATCTAAAACGAATGACAATAAAAATATTTATTCAAGTTGGAGAGAAAACGGAGAAAAGAAAAGCAAGGTTGAGGAATTCAGACCTTATTTCTATGTTCTTGATGATGCTAAGGAAATACCCTCGTATAGACCTTCTAAGACTTTGATTCGACCTTTTGAATATGAGAAAGGAGATTGGGTTAATCTTGATGGACAACCACTAAAGAAAGTATATGTGGATAATTCTTATGATATTAAGAACGCACAGAAACTATTCTCTCAAACCTTTGAAGCAGATGTACCTTACCATTTCCGCTATTGTGTGGATAACCTAAATGATATGCCAGAATATAAGATGCGTAAATGGTATTGGGATATGGAATGGCAACAAGGCGGTGAACATCATAACGAGATTACTACTATTGTAATGTATGATAATTATGACGAAAAATACTTTCAGTGGGTTTGGTTTCCTAAAAAGAAAAATATAGGAAGAATGCCTAATTATAATATGTATATATTTGATAATGAAAAAGACATGATTGAATCTTTTATGACTACAATGGTAGCCAAAGACCCCGATATGTTGATTGCTTGGTTCGGTCACTTTGCAGATATACCTAAATTGCTTGAACGAGCGTGTATTCTTGGAATTGACCCAACAGTAATGTCACCGTTTGGGTCAATTAAGGGCGTTAAGAAGGTCAAGGATGGATTCAAATTCGCCTATGCTGAAAAAGGGTTCTCGCCTATCGAACAGCCCATAGGAGGCCGCATAACCCTTTCATTAGACATGGCTTTTGAGCGTCAATGGAATGATTCTCAAAGAGGAACATTACCATCTTTAAGTCTTGATTATGTTTCTGAAAGTGTATTAGGTAAAAAGAAATTAGTATCAGAAAAGTTTCCCGATACAAATGAGTTTTACAGATATGGTTGGTTAAAAGATACTGAAACTTATTTACAGTATGCTATAAAAGATGTTGAATTAATTGTTGAAATAGATGAAACTAACTTTTGTAGTGAGGCTATTCTTTCACTTCAAAGATTATTGATAGCACCATTTGATGCTTGTTTCTATGCTTCTCATATGGGTTCAATCTATTTTATGCGTAATGCTGAATGGAAAGCACCAACAGGAGTTAAAGTCGAAAAGAGAAAACAATATCAAGGTGCTATGATTTATGACCCGCTAAGTGAAAACACAAACGGCTTGCATTTAGGTGTAGCCGCATTTGATTATGCGGGTCTATATCCAAGTATGATTGTAGCGAGAAATATTTCATTTGAAACTAAATCAAGCGAACCAACGGAGTTTGGAGTAAATATTCTAACCCCAAGAGATTTTAGCGAAGTCAAAGAAACACAAATGGTGTATTTCAAAACAGATAAATTGGGATTAATCCCAAGAGCAATTTTGGAATTGAAATCATTAAGAAGTAATTACAAAGCAAAAATGAAAGAAGCAAGAGAAACTAACAATGGAGAATACGCTAAGTGGTATAATAACCAAATGGCAGTAAAGAGATTATCTGCGTCTTTCTATGGGATTCTTGCGTTTCAAGGGTTTGGATGGGCTGATGTTGATTTAGCCGCTTCTATTACTGCAAGTGCAAGAGAAGCAATTAGATTAGCCGCATTTAAGGCAAAGGAGATGGAAGAATGAATAACCATAATAAGAAATGGATTAAGAAAATAATAGTTGAATTAGAAGAACCATTTACTGCTCAAAATGTAAAAGCGGCCATGATTGAAAAACATGGTACTGCTTTTACACCGAGCAACATTAGTTTAGGACAATTCCTAAACAGAATATGTGTTGTAGTAGGAAAGCATAGAGGTTCTTTACTATACAAAGTACGAATGGAGGGAGAACAATGAAAACAAAATATGTAACAGTTAAAGTGGCTTATGACACGGAAGAAACTTGGGAAACTACTTTGCAAGAAGTAAAGGAGTTATTTCAAATGATGAATAATCTAAAGCGTAATGCCATTATCATTGATGTTGAACAGGGAGTGAATACAAATGATGATGGACAGAACGAATGAATTGCTTGAAGAGTTGTTGAAGATGATAGCAAGAAGCAATAAGATATTGATGATGGTAAATATCGTAAATATAGCAACCATCCTAACAATAATAATGGTGATATTATGAATAAAGAAAATGAAGAAATAAAAAGACTAACAATGGAAAATGAAGGTCTTGCCGATAGAATAGAAGGCTTAGACGAAAGAATTAGAGATTTAGAAGGCAAAATCGAAAGATTGGAAATAGAATTAGAGGGTCTATACAGCCAAGATACGCCGGAAATGTATCTTATAGCAAGAGCAGTACATGAAATGCAACAAGACCTGCTAAAATTGCATCCTGAATTAATAATCAATAATTTAGTATATGCGCCAAATAAGGTGGGAATGTGATGCCTTTCACATACAATAGAACATGGTCTGAAATACAGGATATGCTTGATAAAGCAGAACGCAAACAAAACATGCACTTTACAAAAATGCAGAATGCTAAGAGTAACGACAGAACATCTGTCAATGGTAAAGTAGTCAAATCACGAATCTATCACATGCGTAACTATAAAGCATTAGAAGGAGTAGTTAAAGCACTTAGATGGACTCTTGGCGATAAAGACATTGAACACCCATTGGAGTGATTAAGATGAATAAGAAAACGAAGCAAGAATTATTAGATTGGTTTTCTCTTCAAATTGATGATGTGACTTCAATCGCTATTAAAAAAGATACAGTAACTCTTTTTGTCAATGGAGTAGTTAAGGGAATTATATCTTATCAAAGAATAGGTGATTCAAAATGAAGGTAGTTTATGGACATACAGATTCTATTTATGTTCAGATTGATTCAGTCGAGAAGGCTGAAAAAGCAATCAAGCAAATAGAAGAAAGCGTTAGAGAACATTTTCCTAATGTTATGGGGTTAGATGAACACCCTGTTCAATTAGAGTTTGAGAAGTATTACTCTGCATTAGGTGTTGGTACAACTAAGAACCGCAACGCTGGTTTAGTATCTTGGGAGGATGGAGTTTGGTTAGATAAGCCAAAATTCACAATGACAGGATTTACTGCCAAAAGAGTTAGTGAAACGAAGTTAGCGAAAGAAGTACAAACTAATACCCTAACAATGTGGGTTGAAAACAAATCTCAAGCAGTAATTACTAATTATTTACATGGAGTTTATAGCGATACTTTGAATGGTAAAGTACCAATTACTTCAGTGATTAAGAGAAGCCGTCTTAGAAAAGATAGACTAACGGTGAAATGCCCCGACTGTAACAAAAAATACAGTCTAAAGGAATGTCAAAAATTACAAGAATTACCATACTGTACTAAATGCTCATGTGCAGTTAAGAAGTTTGTAACGCTGGATAATAAGACCCCTTCTTTGGGTTCCGGTATTGCTGGCGTTATTTACGGTTGGAAAAACAATATAGAGTTTGATGACTCTTATTTGTTTTTGAAAGTAAAGACAAATGAATCGTGGATTCATCCACTGAAACACGATAGAAGAAATGTTGAGTATATTTCCGGTGCAACTTTGAAGGGCTTTGATAATGTAAAGCCCGATTGGAAGCATTATGCTGAACAAGTAGTGGATAAAGCAAAGCCCATTTACAAGGCTATGGGATGGGATATATCGAGCATAAGAACAAATAGAATACAAGCAAGTTTGGAGGAATGGTTTTGAATACAGAAGAAAAATACGAAGCAAAAATAAAATCAATGAAAGAATATACATACAAGTTTATGCCAGAAAATTATGACGACCCTTCAAAACCTATTTTGAAGATTAGTAAATCGTCATTAGGTTCGTTTAATTGGTGTCCTAAAAAATATGAGTTTAATTATATTGAAAGACTGCCACAAGACCAAACAGAAGCCATGATTAAAGGCACTGTATTGCATAATCATCGTGAGAATTTCTTTAATGACTTTGATGTTAAAAAGGCTGAAACGCTTAACAATCAAGAATTAATTGAATACTGTACGGGTCTTATGCCTGTTGATGATTACTTTGACATATCTCTTTCAGTAGCGGCATTTGAAGCACAGAGATTTGCAGAAGCAAAGACAGAAGAAAAGACACATGAGTATTTGCCTATTGCAAATGAAGGTCTATTTGATTGTGAAATAACTATACCTGCTGGCCCATACAAAGGCGGTGCTTGGAATGGTAATGAAGAATTCTCTCTAAATAGAGATTATGTGGTTCACCTTCAAGGTATTATTGACCGAGTATTTGTTGAAGATGGTAACTTAATTCCATTTGAATACAAGACCGGCCCTTGGAAAGATTACAAGCGCACTTCAATGCGTCAAGAAATGGCTTTCTATCAGTTAATGATTGAGAATTGTTCTGAAGAAGTATTGGCCAATCTTGGTATTGATAAGGATATGGCAGTTAGCCATTGGGGATGGTATTATCCTGTATCGAATTATGTTTATGTTGAGCCGGTAAAACCCCGTTCAATGAGTTCTGTTAAACTTAATATCGCTAAGTTACTTTATGCTTATGAGCAGAAAGAATTCCCCACTAAGTTTTATTACAAGACTTGCTCGCATTGTTCTTACTTCGGTATATGTGATGCGGCAAATACAGATACATGGGTGTGATTAAAATGAAATGTAGTATATGTAAAGAAGAGATAGATAAGCAATACCATAATGGTGAAATGTTTTGGGATAAGGGCCATAATGCTCAACCAATTAATGACGGAAGATGTTGTACTAAGTGTAATAATGAGGTAGTTATTCCTACAAGAATAGGAATGCACTTTAGACGCAGAAATTTTGAGAGTGAGCATCAATGAAAGAATTAATCAGAAAAAGAGTTTTGTCAAAGAGTTGGACATTTTCAGAAATATCTGACTTAAACAATACAATACAAATCCTTTCTGAAGAAGTATGGTCTGAAATGACTCTTCTTGAAAGAATAGATTTAGTAAGAGATATTAGAATAAATGAAACCTTAGTAGGTATGGGATTTGAACATGCTATTAGAGAAGTAGTGGTAACTTATTTGAAAGGCGATATAGCAGAAGTAATTAAAAATATGCTAAGTAATGCAACAATAAATTTTGGAGGGAATAACAATGAAATATCCGAGAGAAGTATGGGCGGGGAGTCACATAAAGAACGCACCGCAGATGAAAAGAAAGATAGCGTGGTCGAGGAATGAATATGTTGAGTTTGTTAATGCTCAAAATAATAGGACAAATGTTTATACAACCGTTTATGACTTTGAACATTTTTCAGAAAAAGCAAAAATAGATTCAACAGTTATATTGGATAGAATGTTTTTAGATTTTGACGGACATGACAATGATTTAGAATTGGCTTGGAGAGATGTTCAAATGGTAATGCAAAGAGTTATCCAAAATGATTGGAAACATACTCTCTTCTTTTCTGGAAGAGGGTTTCATTTGTTTCTCTTTGGAGAACGCACGAATAATATCAGAAACATTCAAATCTTTTTTAGAGAATTCAAAGCAATACTTGAGGCAAACTTTAGAGGGAGAAATACTCTTGATGAAAGAGTTGGCCAAACTACAAGATTGCGAAGAGTACCTAATACTGTAAATATGTCGTCTGCTGATGCTAACGGCAATCCGTATTATTGCATCCCCTTGAATAGAAAAGACCTTTCATTTGACCTTGAAAGTATTTTGTCTTTGGCTCAAAAGCCTCGGCATTTACCGTTCCAAATGAGTGGAAATAACTTGGTTGTATTCCCCGAAGCACCCCCTATTCAAGCGGTTGGGGGCGAGGTTTCAGTGCCGGAAACAATAGGAAAATTGCCTATGTTGCCGTGTTTGCACAATGCGGTTATGACAGAGAATCCGTCACATATTTCAAGAGCATACTTGGTATCTTGGTATCGTGACTTAATTACAGGATATACAGATTTGATTACTCTTGATGATAAAGTCGCAACTTTGAATTTAGTTGTTGATGAATTAGAAAGAGTATTTGCTGAATCAGATACAGTATGGTTAGATTGGGATAAAGATACTACCAAGAAACATGCAAGGTTCACAGTGTTCAATAACTACAATACCCCTCATTGTGATAAACTAATCAATGAAGGGTTTTGTATTGGTAAATGTTGGAGGTTCCCAGAATGAGAAAGAAAGTAAATTTTAGAATACTAAAAGAAATAACATTAAATGAATTAAATAAGGTTGCAAACGATGAGATTTGGTTATGTGACTTAGTTGAACAGGTGGCTAATAAGTACGCAGATTCGATGCCAGCATGGAATTTAATATCAATTAATTACAGAAAAATAAAACAATGTGATATGATGATTTCCAATATAGCCAAAAATAATGGTTGGGGTTCAAAGCATAAAAGAAGAGATACAGAGTTGTATAAGATTGAGGGAATGGAAAAAAGGTTACTCAGAGAAATAACATTAACTGTATTGTATAGATTACAGGAGGAAGAATAATGTTGATAATTGATTCAAGAGAAAACTCTCGTTTATCTAAATTAGTTATGCAACAAGCAAAGGCTATCAAAGTACCTTGTGAAAAACGATGGATTGAGATAGGAGATTATGTATTTGATAATGTTTGCTTTGAGGCAAAATCAACAACAGATTTCTTAGGTTCAGTAATGAATAAAAGACTATGGACTCAATTAGATAATATGGATAGGCATTACGAAACTAATGTAGTCATTATCTATGGAGATATGCAAGAAGCAATACACAATGTTATTCAGCATTCTCCAAGTAAAATGCCTATTGTTACAAGAAGCATTATGTTAAACAATAAGTTTCTTGGGGCAATAGGTCGCATTGTGTTAGATACCGATGCGAAGCCCTTTTGGGTTAAATCAGAAGAAGAAGCGGCATTAATTATAACGGCAGTTAGCAAAATGAAACCAATAACAAGAGATACAATAGCACCACAAATATTCAAAAGAATAACAACAGATGATTTAAGAATAGATTTACTAAGCAGTATTAAAGGAGTATCAATAAAAAAGGCAAAACAAATGATAAGCCAATTTGGTTCTATCATGGAAATAGGCGAATGTTCAGCATATGAATTACAAGCCATAGAAGGAATTGGAGAAACCTTAGCCAAAAGAATAATCTCCACCCTAAATTCAGAAGAGAAGGTGAAAATATGAATGACAATACAGTACAAGGCGACCAACGCCTTAATGACGATATAGAGGATGAAGAGGCATATGATGATATGCTCGGACAAAATGCAGGTATCTTTAGTGAAGCACTACCGGCAATTGTAAGAGAGTTTCAGAAATCAGCAGTTGAGGTATCACATTACAATGATATACCGGCTGGCATTTCATTCTTCAATATCTTAGGACAGATAGTGAAAGACTTCGTAATTATTCCTAATGGAAGAAATCACGAAGATACAAGAATCCACTTTTGTTGGGTTCAAACAAGTGGAACGGGAAAATCAACATTATGGAACTTTGTCGGGCCGGTAGCAAAAAGAACATTTGAAAAAATAAACACTACTAATCAGCACCCGCCACTATTGACAATGCAAGATGGATTACCAATACCTATGGTTAGAAGTTTCAATACTTTTGGAGTAACTGATTATACCGATTCAGTTCTAATTGGAGGCTTTGAAAAAGTCCTTCAAACTGAAAGAGGTGATGATGGTAATGAAAGACAAACCGGAATATGGGAGATGGAAAGAAGGCCCGGAATTTTAGAAGGTAGCGGATTAGCCCATTGGGATGAATTTGAATACTCCGGTATTTTTAATCAATCCTCTCATAAAGAACAGGCAATTGTTTATCTAAATACTTTAATGAACAGTCTTTCCGGTGAATCTTGGATTATCTCTAAGGCTCTTGCATCTTACAGTGGAGAAGTTATGGAATGTTTCTGTGAGCGTTCAGTATTGGCTATGACTTATCCTCCATCTAACTTAAATGAGATTATCGCTGAAAAGGGAGTATTACAAAGAATGCTTCTGTATGTTTGGGAGGTTCCCGAATTTATTCAACATAAGATGAGAGAAGAACAAATTGACAAAGCAGGTACTATTGAAGAAGTCAATCAACCAATTGATAAGTACGCTGATGCACTATTTACTCTATATGAAATGACTAAGAAAAGATTCAATGATGTTGGAGGCGACCCGCTAAAAACCATGAGATTTACAAGTGATTTCAATGCGGTTCTAAAATTAGAATACAACAACATGAAGAATTACCTTAACAATACAAGAGCAGATGTGGCTAAGTTGGCAGGTAACTTTACTACCCGTCTAATGAAGATTATGATGAAGATGTCAGTATTATGTTCCATCGCCTCAGCACCTTCAATTAAGAATGAAGATGATAGATTTTTAGTCACCGGAACCAATGTTAGACAGGCGGCTACTATTGTCCGACAGTGTTATATGACTCTCGTTGATTGGTTAGAACGAAGCCTAAGAGTTAAGCGACAGTCCTTGGCAGAGCAAACGCTTGAACCTGTTTTCATGGAAATCTATAAAAATGAAAGTGAGAAGTCGGAGGATGGATTAGTCAATAAAGCGCAGTTTTTGAAGAAGGCGGGCGCAAAGGCAAAGAAATCTCAATCACAAATTTACAGACATTATGAAAGAATCCGTCATAAATTTGAAGAAGAAAAGCATGGTCGCAGTACATACATAAGGCGAATAGGAGTGGATGAAGAATGAAGTGGGAAAATACATATCTTATCTTTGAAGTAGCAAAAGGGCCGAAAGTAATAACAGATTCGTTAGATACTTATGGTGACGATGGATGGGAATGTGCGTCTATGTTATTAGTCGCAGGTTCCAAAATCGTTTGTTTCCTAAAGAGAAGAACAGATTCAGAAGAACCCGTAAATAAAGAAGAAGAGAAGATTAGTAAACTATGGTCGTCTAATTCCTCTTCTTCTGCAAATAAGGAATGATAGCATGTCAGTATTAGCATTGGATATTGAAACCAAAAATATGTCCTATGAAATAGGCGGATTTGGTAATACCCATATGTTTCAAGTATCAACTGTTGCTACTTGGGATGGCAATACAGGAACAGTTTATGTTGATGAGTCGGTTGATTCATTTGCTAAGTCTGGCCATGTGATAAAGCCCCTTTCTGAATTAAAATATGATTTAGATAATCATTTTCAGAAAGGAGGCTCTTTGTTAGGACATAACATAGTGGCTTTTGATTTGCCTATTCTTAGAGATTCTATGGATATTTATTGTATTCATAAGTATCTAAAAGATGAGAAGTACATTGATACTTCAAAGATTCTATTGAAGGAACATGGCGAAAGATTCCAACTAAAGAATCTTGTTAAGTGTACTATGAATGATGCTAAACTAATGGAAAGCGCAGATGCGCCAAGATTATGGAAAATGGGGCAATATGATGAAGTGGTGGAGTATTGTATGAAAGACACACAATTAGTTTATGACCTATGGAAATACGGTCAAACAAATGGAATAGTCAAGGCTTTTTCTTTAGAGAAAGCCGAACATAAAGATTTAGAGGTGAAGTGGTAATGACAGGTTGGGATTGGTTCGGTCTGATTACCTTTGTCATCATTCTGATGCTTTTGTTCTTTGCGGCATTTGGAGGTTCTAATATCTCTGATGAAACCGTTGAAGATTACATGAAGCGTTTAATGAAGAATGATGGTAAAGGCGGTCTTTGATGAGTCTAAAGCAAAAGTGTATATTTTGTAATGAACTCACAATTGCCAAGAGAATTCTTGGCTTTTATGTTGGTTCTAATGAGCAAATCAAATTATGGGAATGTCGGTCATGCAAAGGCATTTGGTCTAGTAAAACGAAAAGTTAGAAATGAAAACAAAATAATTGAGGGGGGCTTCGGCCTCCCTCTTTTTTTTTGGCTTTTTGAATTCTGGTAAGTCGTTTTTTATTATATCACGCTATTCCAATAATCATCCAGCCGGGAGTAATTGGTGGGGCTGAATCATTTGCACCTTGTAAAATAACACCTGTTTGTGGTGCTAATGTAATTACATTAGCGGAAGTAACATAGGGATGGCCGGTATCATTCAGGTCAAAATGTTGAACAGTTGTAATAGTAATTGGATTAGCAGGGTCTATATTTTTAATATGATGAATTTGAAATGCTACTGCGGCTGGCATAGCAAATGTATTTCCTGCTGGTGCTAAATCAAATGAATAAATAACTTTTTTAGTTAATGTTGGTGCGGGTAGGCCACCTCCACCAATATCTAAAACTTCATATCCAGCAGAAAAGGTTCCACCCGATATTACACCTATTGTGCCTGTAACTGTTTGGTCTGCGGCTATTGTGGTTGTTGCCGCAATTGAACCTGTAACAGACAATGCTGAACCTGTAAATTGCATATTTGCTTCAGCATTCATAGTATCTGCCGTTAATGCAGTAACAACATAATTATTAGCACCATTCGTCAAAAAGTCTGAAACATCAACTGCAATTGTAGCGGTTGAGCCTTCAGCCGGAGTATGGGTAACATCTATTCCTGTTCCAGCCGAAACATCAGTCATATAGTTTCCAGCCGTGTCTGTTCCTAATGCAACACTATTTGCTTGTATTGTAGCCGCACCACCAGCCGCTATTGCTATATCTCCCGAAACATTTCCAAAGATTGCATCTTCTAAATTAGTAAATGAAATCTTTTTCTCAGTACCATTATCAGAGAATACAAAATGGTCTTGGGTTTGATGTAGTCCCGTACCACCTAATGCTGAATAACCGTCAATATCTAAACCGATTCCATCTGTTTCAGAACTTGTTAGATATTGTATTCTTCTTGTTGCTTTAGCCGCACCTTTCTGCACTTCTAAAATAGCAATAGGAATATCACCTGCTGTTAAATCTGCAACTTTATCAACCCCTGCCGCATGTCTAATTTTAACTACATTAGAACTATTGACTACAATTACAGAATAGCGATTTTGTCCGGTAGTATCTGAACTTCCTTCTTGAAATTGAACATCAGTTTCAGTACCGCTTGTAACTTCAGTAATTGTTGCTTCAGTCGTAGCACTCTGTAATGTTCCGTTTCTAACTACCTTACCTGTTCTAACAGTAATTACGCTGACTCCTGTACCATCATTCATTTGCATATTGAAGTTTTTAGAACCTGTACCAACTGCCGCAGTTAGCACTGCATAGCCTGTTGTAGCCATAGCGTTTAATGCCTTAATTAAACCCGAATGGGGGAAATCCACACCATCAACAGGTTGACCTGCTGAACCATTATGCGTACTATTATCTCCCATTTTTGTTATATATCCACTGTTAATATATTCGTTATCTGCCATATTACTCCACCTCGACTTCTATAAAAAATTCGACTTCTTCACTTGTACTGAAAGGCCCAATTGCATCAAAGGGTATTCTTAGAAGTAAATTACCCGAAGAATCTTCTAAACTAATTTCTCTCAATGTGCGACCCGTTATTGATGATTCAGAACCTTGTACGGTTACTTTCCATTGAACAGTATTTTCTGCTGACTTTACTCCCGATGCAGATATATTACTACTTAACAAAGGAACATCTAATTCCAATTGTGCAGGAGAAGTGGCGTTTCCACCAGAGCCTACATTAGCCTCACTAAATGTACTAACTAAGTAACTTGCTATCAGTGATTTTCCTTTGTCCGTTATCATAATTCTTCCTCAATTAAGTCCGTATATGTCACCGACTGACCGCCTGTGAATCCCATTGGAGTGGTCGAAGTATTTAATACTGAACCGAAACCAAGTGTAGCCCCTCCCGTAGCAAGGCGTTTTCTTATCTTAATTCTCAGTTCTTTAATCTTAAAATCCTCAAAGTGGTCTGTCGATTTAGAGGGTTCTTTGAAAACTCTTGGCCGAGTTAATCCAAATAATTTTTTATTATCCATTAAAACCTCAGTAAATCTATCTCCGATATTTTTATTATTATTTCCTAATTTTAATTTACTGAAGCCATCTAAATTATGTTCTATTTCTATAATTAAGTATCTGCTTCTTTTAATATTTTGTGAAGGAAAAGATATTTCTATTTCATCAGCAGGTCGCAAAGTGAATAAGTCATTACCCCTTACTTCTATATCAACTAATTCTCCGGCATCCTTATGTTCTTTCAATAACTTGTTGGCTCTCGCATCTGCCTCTTTTTGAGTATAAATATTTTCATCAGTAATTTCTAAGGTTTTTCTATCTCCCATTCTTTTTATACTTTTAACATTTTTTCTATGTGCTTTTACATTTCTTCCTTTAATAATAATTTCATTATATTGGTCGAAAAGTTTTCCTTCTTTTGTAATGCTTCTTATACTGTATTTATCATCTTTTTCAGAAATAAGAACCTTTGGTTTATTTAATGAGGAATCTGCATCTCGCATTATGAATTTTTTATCATGTAATATTCTTCTATTTTTCTTATTTAATATGTAATTAGAAGCAGTTAATAGACTAACCCCCTTATATTCGGGTGATAAAAACACAGGATATTCCGTAGTATCTTGTTTTGTGAATTCTAATCCTTCATCCTCAAACAAATCATTTAACAAATCATCTGATTCAAAACAAATATTAACTCCGCAACCAATAGTAGCATCTGTATAATTCCCTTTTATTTCCTTTGATACTGTTATCTCAAAAGTTTCTCCTATTGATACTGCGCCTATCATATTTCCAATTTTAGAAAACTCAAATTCATGCACATTCAAATCAGAAATATATGATACTTGCATTTGTGATAATAAATTAGATGTTCCATCAGTTATTCCAACAGGAATATTATCATTGTGTTCTAATAATTTACTTGAGCCAAAGCAATCTGAAGGTGTTCTATAAACTAAATGAGTACCCGACCCTTTGTTACTTGGGTCGGCTATAATATACATAGAAGATACTCCTTCACCAAACCCTGTTTCTGAATACAGTTTTTCGGCATTATTTGTGGGGTCGGCATATCTTACTTCCCCCGTAAATTGCTCATGTCTAGCGTTATGCAATTTGAACGACTTAGTAGGTTCATAGCAACTATCTTCATATGCCTTCTTAGTATATTCGGGAGTTAGAGTATTTATTTTTATTTTTGTAGGACTAAAATCATAAAATGTGTTTTCTGCGGTTCTCATCACTTTATACACTTTGCCAATAGTACCTGCATTATCAATTACTATCTGATGTTTAGTACAGTCAGCAGTACGCTTAATTGTATGAGAAACAACATAGTGAATATAACTTGGAATTGTTTCATGTAATCCTTTAAGTGTTTTATTATTGTTAGCCGCACTCGTAGCATCACTTGTGTAATATGCTTCAGTAGTTGTTGAAGCCGCTACTTGGAAACTTTCATCATATCCACCGTGTTTATTCAGTCCGTATTGTTTGCCATGATGACTAACCAAATAACAACCTGTTAGGTTAGGCGCATAGTTTAACCACGCATTATTATTTTGCGTTGCTGAACTATCGCCATCAATATCTTTTACAGTAAATTCATACAATTTAGTATTTGTTGAGCCTACTCCGACAACTGTTTGAGAAGCACTGTAACAGTTAGTGCCTCCTTTATTTACAAATTTCAAATAAGGCTTGAATAACATATACGCCCCATCAGCAATATATGGAGAACTACCATCGCTGCTTTCCTTTCCTTCACTTTCATAAAAACCAAACCCTTGTCTTGACTTAGTTTCTAACATAACTTTATGCGGCCCATATGCGGGGCCACCCATACTTTGTAATAATGGTACTGCGTTTTCTATTTCTGATGAAACTATACCAGCCTCAATACTACTTTGTCCTCCATCTTCAATATCAAACCTATCTAAAAATACTGCTAAAGTATCTGCGTACAAGTTTTTTAGATGGTTTTCTTTATTGTTTAGGCTTTTAATAACTTCTGAAATTTGCATATTTCCTTCAGTATGAACTAATGATTCATCAATGGCAAGGCTATATTTCAATTCTCTATTTGTTAAAGAATAGTCATTAAACTTTTCATCAAAGTAACAGTATTCCATAATTAGATATTTATTTCCATAAGTTTGATTTGCGGCAGTTTTACCTAAGTATTGGCCAGAGGATAGCCAAATATGATATTGGAGATTATTAGTTAATACTGATGTACCAGAAGAACCAAAAGAAGTTTTCACTAATAAACAATAAGGGTGTTCTCCCGAATAAGGTTCATTTCTAATTCTATATCCTTGATAAGAACCAGATGCAGGGTTAGTATAAGCAATATCACTACCCGAACCTCTGGCAGTTAGTAATTGTGTGGAGGTTCTGCCCTTTAATGAATAATAAACCCCTGTCCAATTATTTTCCGAAGCACTATACAAAGGGCCAGACCCTATACCTGCCGATGCCAACAAAGAAATTTTAATTCCTCTTAATGAATCAGTACCAATAGGCCCGTAGTCTGCGGCTTCTGCTTGATAGTTTTCTGTTGTCGGAGAACCGGAAGAATTGTCTTGTAAAACCAATTCATAGGCATTTGAAGTATTTACTATTGCATATTGAAAGGGAGATACAATATCTTCTGCCACTTCTTCATGAGTATCAATTATGTGAACGCCGGATAATGTTGTTTTTGAGGCATCTAAAGCAGTAAATGTAGGAGGCAAAGCAATAGCGGCAGTTCTTTTTTCTGAAGCCAAATTATCAATTAAACTAAAATGATTATCTCCGTCATTGTCCGGCAAAAAATTATCATGGTAAGCATCATTATTATCTTCTGCATACCCATCCATAGTGCCTGTTCTTCCCGCTTCATTATTCATAACTGCGCCTTTTAACATATGAATTGCGCCTATTTTTGGCATAGATGCGAAAGTATCTTTTGAATTATGTCCTCTAACATAAAAATCTTCATAGGAATCTGTATCAATACAAAATGCAAACACTTGTTGTCCTGTGGTTAAAGCGCAATCATCATTTACATGAGGGCCGGTTAAACCATATTGTGCGCTAAATTGAATAATTTGCGCCCATGCTTGGGCCGCCCCATAACCAATATAATTTCCTTCAGCAGTAAAGAAAAGATAATTTTTACTTTGATGTAGTTTGCTTTTTTCATTTGTTGTGCCGCTTACATAGTCGGGTGCGTCAGATAAGACCATTCTGTTACTAGAAGCATAACTGCTTATTGTTAGATTAACACCGCTTGAGTTTTTAATTTGAAATAAATTAGCCATTCTATTAACTGTGTCTAACTGTAAGGTTTTCTTCTTATTAGGTAAGTTTTCAGCATCCACAGAATTAAAGTGCCAATCTAATGTCATTTCCACTAAACGCAACATACTAAATTTCTTCAAAGAATTAATGGTTGGTGCTGTTGCTATTGTCATTATGGGGTTATTATCATCATTATCAGAAATTGAGGAACCCCCTCCCAAATAAGTAGTATGAGAATTAAATGTATTAGAAGGAGTTCCTTTATTCTTTAACATAATACTAAAGTTCGTTAAATCTCTTGAACCATAGTATAGGCTTGTTTTTCTTAAATCCGATTCGGGTAGTAAATCAGAAGTAGTAAATAAGAAATGTCGAGAAACTTTAGCATCCATTTGTCTTAGTGTTCTTTCCCATGTCCTTGCTATGTTTGCATTCATAACATGAGGCAAACCGGCAATAGGGTATCTTGCTCGCACTGTCGCAGTATTACCTGTTAAATAATAATCAAAAAAGTTTGTTCCTCTTGATGGCTTATTTCCTCTTCTTTCATAAAATCCTTGCATCTCTCTTATCGTACTAAATGAAGAATCATCTTGGTGTGTTTGAGTAAATGTTGGCGTACTACCTGTATAAGAAGGTCTAAATCTATGTGCCTTGGCATAATAATTAGTTTTGCTAATAACATCATAATAGCCTCTTGCATTAGAACCTTCATTTACGGTTGATGCACTGCTACCATCTAAGTTTATTTGAGTTAAAGCACCTATTGGGAATTCATCAATTGCCGAGTAGTTGCCTTCTTCTAAATCAACAAACCTGTAATATGGTGAACCATATCTTTTGATATAATTAGTAGTAATAGTTGCATCTGAAGCATCATGTATGTCAATATTAAATGGTAATAGTCCTTTAGTGTTACTAATATATGGGCTGGCTAATTGAAGTAGTGCCGCAGGGCGATTGATAAAATACATATCAGTAGTATTCTTTTGAGTTAATTTGTAAATGTTATCTCCATTACCTGAAGTTGCTTTTCTATCTAATCTAATTTCATTATAAGAATAATGTGACCCGCCGCTACCCGAACCTGCTTCTGCACGAATAAAATATCCTTGAAATGTAAATACCCCACTATTTTCAGTAAATACAGGTTCGCCTCTTTTGAAATGACTATTTATTGCGGCAGAAGTAGTACGGATTCCTCCCGATGTTGATACATGGTAAGCATTCATTGTTGTGTCTGTTAATTTCATATAGTCACTTTCATATACATCGGGACTTGTATCTGTAAGAACAAACTCTTGGTTTGCATCTGTATCATTTCTATCAACTCTCCCTAAATATAATCCTATTCTTGGTGCAAGAGTAAGGGTAGTAACATCATCCTCTCCTTTACTATTTAACACTATAAAATCACTTAAACCATTAACTACATCATAACTAAAGTAATTACCGGAAACATCATCTTTTAGTTTTGCTTGAAAGGCTCTGTCGTTTTTAATATTACCAATAGCATCTAAATTATATCCTATTGCTTCAGCATTTGTGTTTTCTGAAGTACCTGTTAAGAAAAACTCTTTATTTCCTGTTTTAGTATAAACAGGCGGAGTAGCAGTGGTTCTGCTTGATACCGATACACCACTTGTAAAATATATTCCCTTATCTGATGCGCCTTCTAATGAACTAACTGTATTTGAATTTACAGCACTTGCACTAAGAGCCTTTTTGAAAGTATAATGTTTATTAGATGACCCAACAAAAATTTGTTCAGATGCAGAAGCAGTAGCGCAGGAACCAAACTCTATGGTAACATTGGCTTGGTCTGCACCAGAAGAAACAATTCCTATAAAATCACCATTAGCATTGTATAAAGTATCTCCTACATTTAATCCTGCAATTGCGGCATTACAAACAACCGAAGTGGCGTTTAGAACAAGATTAGAAGAGAATGTAACATTTGCGCCTCCACTCGTTTTACCAGCAGATACATTAGATAAAGGTGACATAGAAGAGTGGATTAAATCAGAAGCAAATAAAGTGTTTTTGTTTATAGTAGGATTAATCAATTTAGAGAAATCATTACGGCCAGCAACTTCAACAACAGGCTGACCCATTTCATTATCTTCTATTATTTCTTCCACTTTACCATCAAAAATTTCTAAATCAATAGTGAAATTACCGAAGTTATAATCAATACTTGTTTTAGAATCGGCTTCGGTTCTATAATGGGTTCTTTCTGGTTCTAATCTAAAATACTGATGCGTTTTATCTCCAAAAGAAACCCGTATTTCCTTTTCAGTGTAGTTTTTTCCTGCTAAGGTAACTATGGCATTATTGAATCTTGATTCAGTATAAGAACCTAATGTAACACTACTTATCTTGTAGGTTAAATCGTCTATGTCTAAAGGATGGTCTGTTAATGCACTTAGTCCTGTGTAAGTAACATCAGTATCTAATTCTAAAGTAGTCATTAGTGTTCTTGTTTTAGGCGACCACATTCTTCTGTAAATTTTATCTCCTGCACTAAATGGCGCAGAACCATAATTTGTAAAGGTGGATTCTGTTTCTAATCTCCAATAAGATTGGCATACAACGGTATGTAATGATGAAGAAGGCGCACTTATGGTGCTAATAAAACCTATGTAATTGCCAATCTTAACTTCTTCATGTTGGCCCCAAAGTGTTCTTGCATCATAATTTGTTTCTGTCTTAAATTTGAGATTTGTGCTACCGCTTGTAATTGAATCTAATGTTAATTTGGTTTCAAACCAGCCTTTCAATTGACCTTCGGAAATTTTTTCTTTTAGAACATATTTATCACTTAGAACATTTTTTGAAGTAAAGGCTCTATTTCCATCAACTATTTTAGATTCGGCAAAACTCGCCCTATCTTTCATTGAAGAGAATACTCTTGAACTATACATATCTATTATTTTATTCAATACTTTAGGAGATTCTTCATAGTGTAAATAGGTATAAGGGCCAACTCTTCCAGCAGTACCATTAGAGTCATCAGTATCTCTTCGGATATTAGGAAAATTAGTAGTATAATTTGTAAATGAAGTGACTGCGGAAAATTGGTTTCTATCGTCATAATAATAAGAAGCCGAACTTGAAGTTGTTGGATTATCCATTTTTCTTTTATTATCTATTAGTGTGGTGGATAATGTAAATTTACTGTTATCTATTATTTTTAAGTGAGCATCTTGAACAGTAACAAATACTGAAGTTTCATCACTTAGAGTAATTGCCGAATTATCTGTGCTATAATTATAACATAATCTATATTTGGTATTGTGGTCTAATTCATTCTTTTTGTTTAATCTATCGTTGTAAAAATACCAAAGTGGCCTTGCAACTATAAAATTGTATAAATGTGTATCATCAGAACTCGTAACTAATGCACCAGCAGAAATAGCAACTACCGAAGTATCTGTTACTGCTGGCCCCTTGAATACAATAAACTTAGTACCTTTTGGTATTTCACTACCTAATTTGGGAGTAAATTCTAAAGCATCTCCTTCGACATCATCTGTGACTTCAGCAGTAATTTTAGCAAAATGGTGTTGTTTATTGTCATCAGCAAATAAAAGAATAAAATAATCATGCGTTGCTAAATTAATAGAATTATATTGTTGTCCTGTTTGAGTTTCGTTAAAATAGGTCTTTACTCGATAGCCGGGAGTTTTTGCTAAATTTTCACTATAAGAATTATATGCACCTGTTGTTTCTTTAACCATAGTAGTGGCCGTACTAGCGTCTGTTCTTATTTCTGCACAGATATAAGAATCTCGTTTTACATCAGTATTTGTAATAGAAGGATTTGTAGGACAATCAAAATTAACATTAAAGCCAGCATTATTCCAAGTAGTATTAGTCGCAGTGTCTTTGTGAACACCTGTTTTACGAACATATACTGCCATTACATATCCACCTCTTCAAATGTCAAAAACAGTAGTGATTTGTCGTAATAAGGATAAAGTGATTTCCCATTAAAAGCAGAATAAGTATGTGTAGTCATGCTTAATTCGTGAAAAACTCCATAGAATTGACTATTAGTATATCCTATATGGTCGGGAAATGAAGATGCCGTGGCGTGTGTATTTGTTCCGTTTGCACCTAAATATAAATCTTCAGCCGCTAATTGAAAATTATTATCATTTTCATTATGAGTAACTGTTTTAGAAACTCCACCATTAAATAAAATACTTAGTTTTCGGGTAGCATTATCAAATGAAACTCCTATGTGATAAGAATTATTTACATAATTTGCTTCTTTTGGTGCTTTCTGATAAATTGTTTCTGAATTCAAAGACACAGAGGGAGTGCCGCTAAGATATACAGTAGTGGTACTCGTTGAAGGCCAACCCGAACCGAAAGCAACCGTACCAATTGATTTGAAACTAAATCCTCTTTTAACAAATAATTCTTGACCTAAATGATATTTGTTAGATGCGGGGTTTGTTCCTGATGTAAAAGATGCGCCGCCTCCATGTGCGCTACCTCCTAATGTTTCTATTTTAGTATGGGTTAATCTTCCTTTTTTATCGAAACCGCCTGTTAAAATATCAGCAGTATAGGTGGATGGTTGAGCGTGGTCGGGGAAAATTAAGGTGTCACTAACTAATGTAGTAGTTGTACTACCCGTAGTTAATTGTACTTCTAACTTATATGATGCAGGGTTATTAGTATTGACTGTTTGATATGTGCTATGTAATACATCATTAGTAGCATTACATAAGTATATTTTCAAATTAGTGCTGTAAAATATAGCCATCTTGTGATTTGCTCGATTGGCCGCTTGAGTAGTGTGCGCTCTCGGTAAATGCTTATCAGAGTAATAGCCCGAAGTAGTGGTATATGGTGAAGAATGTTCTCCATCGGGAAATGTCTTTTTTGAATTGGTAACGGTTGTTGCTGATGTTCCGGTAGTATGATTGCCACTACCGTTCACATCATATGGAGTAATTATCGCATCAAAACAAAATGAGCCATTATGCCCCCAAATACCATAAGGCATATCATTTGAAGTATCTGTATCTGAGCCAATATCCGGTATATTGTCTTGATAATCTATTTTAATACAACCATTACACATTACAGGAAAAACCAATCCCTTTTTATTTCCTATTGATAATGTCTGCATAATAATCACACCGTTATTGCTACTTCAAATTCTAATTGAAAACTTATTGCAGAAGGTTCTTCTGCATTTAAGTCACAAGAAAAAGACCTAACAAACCCTTTCATTCCTGAATCAGTATTACTGTTTGGGAAAGCAGAAGTAGCAACTATTGTTCCTTCATTATCTAAAGCATCAACAGTACCTCTTGCCGCAAAAGTCCAAGGAATTAAATCGGTGCTTCTATCAGCGTTACGATACTGATAATGGCTATCAACTTTAGATGGAATTAATATGACTATTTCGTTCATATTCTGCATATCTTGTAAAGCGGTTCCATCTGTGTTCGAGTGAATTAATTGAGCAATTTCTTCCTTTGTCATATCAACGCTCATCTCTCCATCAGAATTAAGTGAAGGAGATAAAGCAGTATCATCATCAAAATTTGATTCAAGAGGGCTGTCAACCGACTTATCAAAGTTTTTAGGGTCATCATCATCAAATCTTCTTATGATTGTCATATCTGTAATGAATCCTTGAACACTAATTGTTTTAGAAGCCATTCCCATATTAAAGGCTAATGTTCGAGATTCTCCGGTGAACATTCCAGAAAAAGGAACATCAAAAGAAGGTATAGTTTTATTTGTTGCTATTGAAATAGTTTCTGCTTTAAGCGGTATAGTGTTAATTTGAATATCATCTTTTTTAGATGCGCCAAGACGCAAAAATACATAGTGTGTGCCATCGGGAGAACTCATTTAATCACCTTAACTGTAACTTGAAGAAGTACCTCTATTTACTTCTCT
>Ga0209232_1000341_pt1 | contig 29811 bp, 39 predicted proteins | sample ETNvirenome_2_60_FD_184066 | JGI IMG/M metagenome (GOLD analysis project Ga0209232, IMG submission 184066) | Marine viral communities from the Pacific Ocean - ETNP_2_60 (SPAdes) (version 2) | ecosystem: Environmental > Aquatic > Marine > Oceanic | place: Pacific Ocean | collected 2013-06-22
GCCGTGCAAATGCCAATGAAAACGGTTGCCTCTTTAATTATTATGGTGGCTGTTGGCACTTGGGCTTATTTTGGTATTATTGAAAAACAAAACAAGATGGCTACAGAGTTAGAGCTTATGTCTAAAGATGTAGAAAACAATTCTGAATTTAGAATTAAATGGCCACGTGGACAAATGGGTACATTGCCCGCAGATTCTGAGCAGTACATGATGATCGAGGATTTGTACAAGACCACTGATCGTTTAAATAAACATATTGAGTCAATGGCTTTGAATAAAGTAAATATCGAGTTTTTGACAAAACAAATGGAAAAAGTATTATTAGATATTGAAAAATTAAAAGATCAAAACAGGGATTTTAAATATAATGGCAACGGGACGAATCACTAGAAAAGTATTAGATCACATAGCACAAATCAACAAAGAAAATGAAGAGATGCGTATGGCTAAAAATTTAAAAAAATCTGTTGAGCATGGTAAGAATGGCACACAAAGATATGTTATCAAACAAGGAGAAAATAAAGGTAAGGTAATATGATAGAGACTGTAGTAGCCCTTCTGATGTTTATTAATGGAGAAATTAAGGAGCACTTGATACAAGATAACATGGCTGCGTGCCTACGTGGTAAGAGAACAGCTGAACGTGAGTACAATGAAAGCGTTTCATACAAATGCTACAAGGGTAAGGCTGAGACAGAAATATACCAAGAGAGAAAAACAATTAAGGCTTTAATATTAGATTAAATTTATGATATACTTTTATCATGGCGTATTTAAATGCAAACATTCCACCAATTTATTGTAAAGTACGAAAAGAATATTTATATGACATGGACCCACAATATAAAAAATTCAGTTGTGACTGTGTTGTCTTTGGCCTTACTTCCATTTCAGGTCGTGCTTTATTATTTAACATTATGTTGCCAAATGGGGCTTGCTATTGGAGATTACCTATTTCAGCTTTTTTCCAAAAAGAATTTGAAAGATACCAAGTTCCAGATATGGAAGTACAAGAACTTGAATTGTGGAATTGTTTTAGCTATTGGCCTAGTGTTCATTGTTTTGATTGGTTGGATGGTTTAAATGGTAAATACATGGGCATCGATAAAAAATTTTATCATGGAAAATATTTATTCACCATTGATTGGGCACACCCAGACACTAATATTTTGGATACAGAACATTCTGAAATACCTCAAGAACACAAGTGTGCACATATACTGGCTCTTGATAACGGGAATTTTGCTGGTCAGCCTAACAATCGTTGCTTGTGGCACGTTAATAGCTATACTACTGATAACAGCTGGCCTGACTATAAAGTCCAAACTACTTATTGGGATGCGGAAGATACAAAATTGGTAACAGAGGATTCAGATAAAATGTTTTATGATATGGAAGAAAGAGATAAGGCAGAAGATCTGAGTTTTGAAAATAATGGGAGGAAAGATGAATCTAAGTCGTAATTTTACTTTATCAGAGCTTACTAAATCAGACACTGCGATACGTAGGGGAATAAATAATAATCCTAATGCAGAACAGATAGAAAAACTAAAAGCATTATGTGAAAATATTTTACAACCAGTACGTGATCATTTTGGCAGGGTCAAAATCACTAGCGGTTTTCGTAGCCAAGAATTATGTCTTGCTATTGGTAGTTCAGCAAATTCACAGCATGCCAAAGCTGAGGCCGCAGACTTCGAATGTGTTGGTGTAGACAATGCTGAGCTTTTTGATTGGATTAAATCTAATCTTTCACCAGATCAATTGATCCTCGAGTTCTACACTCCTGGCGAACCCAATTCGGGTTGGATCCACTGTAGCTGGATTGAGGGAACACCAAGAGCATCTTTTTTATGGGCTTACAAAAGTGAAGGAAAAACCAAATATAAACCAATTATGGGCAAAGCTAAGGAAATCGTTTAATCCTATTGCTCAAAATCTAAGGTCTAGAACTTACAAACCAAAAGTGATACAATCCAAGAAGTTGTACAACCGGAAAAAGGTGAAACATTACGATCACAAAGCCCGGGCTCAAAAGGAGGACTAATGGCGAAGCAAGGAACTTGTTGGGACGGATACGTTCAAAAAGGCATGAAGAAAAAAGGTAACAAGATGGTGCCTAATTGTGTGCCTGCAGGTAAAAAAATAATGAAAGCAGCTATGGGTAGAGCTGCGTTTTCTGAGACGACATCGAAAGCTCCTGGGACTAAAATGAAACAAGAATCATATATAGGTTCTTATATGAAATCAGAAATAGCTGGTAAAAAAGTTAACAATCAATCCCTAGTAAATTACTATGGACCATTATTGAAAGGATTTAAAAATGGCTAGAGAAGGTGGTGGTCTAAGACCAATTGGTGACAGCATAAAAAAAATTATTAAAAAATTAGAAGACGAAAGAAAAAGAAGAAGAGGTAATAAATCAATTAGAGTTCAACCAAAACTACCAGGATTGAAAAAGGGTGGTTTATCAGATTACTATAAAGATATACTATAATGGCAACATCAGGAACAACATCTTTTAATTTAAATATTGATGATATTATCCAAGAGGGATATCAGCGATGTGGGGTTAGAACTAATTCTGGATATGATTTAAGATCAGCTAGGACTAGTTTGAATTTACTTTTTGCTGAGTGGGGTAATAGAGGTATTCATTTATGGAAAGTAGATTTAAATGAAAAAGCGTTAGTATCTGGACAAGCAACTTATGAAGTAGCTTCAGATGTCAGTGATGTTCTAGAAGCTTTCATATCAACAACATTAGCTGCAAGTGATAGCTCATCTACTCAAGATGTATCATTAACTAAGATTGATAGATCTGCATATGCAGCGATACCTAATAAATTATCAACAGGAACACCATCTCAGTATTATGTAGATAGACAAACAACACCAAAAATAAGTTTATATCAAGCACCAGATTTAAATACTTACACAGCTTTAAAATATTATGTGTTAAAAAGAATTGAAGATGCTGGAGGTTATACAAACGATGCTGATGTGGCTTATAGATTTTTACCATGTATGGCAGCAGGATTAGGATATTATTTATCCATGAAAATAAATCCACAATTAGTGCAACAAAACAAAATTATTTATGAGGATGAATTGAAAAGAGCCTTAGACGAAGATGGACAAAGAACATCTGTGTATATTAGCCCACAATCATTTTATCCTTCAGGAGTTTAATTATGGCAACTTACGCAACAGGTAAAAGATCAAAAGCAATATCTGATAGATCAGGTATGGAGTATCCTTACGAGGAGATGGTCAAAGAGTGGAATGGTTCATTAGTACACTACACAGAATTCGAACCTAAACACCCACAAATAAGACGTAGAAGAACTGTTGCTGATGCCATAGCTTTACAAAATCCAAGAGTAATGAAATTTCAACAACCTTCTCAACAATTTTTAACTGATGGAGATGGTACTATTTCAGATAGTGGTGGAGCTTCAGTAGCTGTAGCGGATCTTAGTTTACCAGGTCAATTTGCTTTTAGAACACAAGAGTTTCCAGTCGTTAGATTAGGCGAAACAATAATAATGCAAAGTATGATACCTGAAGATCCTAGTTTACAAAATATTAGAAGAGAAGCAAAAGTTATAGTTGGTTCAGTGGAGGTAAGTATTACATAATGGCAATAACACATCCAAATTTTCTAACACAAGTAAGAGATTACACAGAGGTAGGTAGTTCTGTTTTAACAGATACAATTATTCAAAATTTTATTAGACATGTAGAATTAGATGTGGCTGGTAAGGTTGATTATGATGATTTAAGAAAGTATGCGACATCTACTTTTACTGCTGGAAATAGAGCTGTAACTATACCTGCTGATTCATTAGTATTAAGATCTGTAGAACGATTAGATTCGAGCGGTAATAGAACCTTTTTGGAAAAAAGAGACATAAGTTTTATATCAGAATTTAACAGCACCGATAAACAAGGAACACCTAAATACTTTGCTAATTATGATGATTTTGCGATTTTAGTAGCTCCTACACCTGCTACTGCAGATACGATACAAATTAACTATATTAAAGATCCACCAGAATTCACTTCAACAAATAATACCTTCCTATCAACTTATCAAGAGTCTATGTTGCTACATGGTGTATTAACAGAGGCTTTTAGCTTTTTAAAAGGACCCGACAATCTATACAACCTCTACAAAGGGAAGTATAATGAAGAATTACAAAATTTTGCCCTACAACAAATGGGTAGAAGAAGACGTGCGGAGTATGATGATGGTGTTATGAGAATTAAAATACCATCGCCCTCTCCGAACAATTAACTTTTAAGGAGGCCATTATGGCAATAACAACAAACGCAATATGCAATTCTTTCAAAAAAGAATTGTTAGAAGGAGCTCATAAATTTCAAGCAGCTCCAAACGGAAGCACATATAAATTAGCGATGTACACAAACTCAGCTAGTTTAGGAAAATCTACTGTAGGATATGCTACAGGAAATGAAGTAAGTTCTCCATCTGGTTATTCAGCTGGTGGAAAAGCTCTTGTAAACGTAGGGACATCATTAGCAACAAACACAGCAATTACTGATTTTGCTGATTTATCTTTTGTTGGAGTGACTCTTACAGCAAGAGGTGCTTTAATTTACAATACAACAACGAGTGGTGGTTCAAACACTACTGACGCTGTAGCTGTATTAGATTTTGGCGGAGACAAAACTGCAACTTCAGGAACATTTACAATTCAGTTCCCTGCATTTACTACATCTGCTGCGATTTTAAGAATAGCTTAATAAAGGAGTCCCGGTGCTATGGCAGAGTATACTTATACAGTTACCGTAGCATCGGGAGATTTATATGGGGGCGGAACAGGTAGTGTCTACTTCCTTGATGGTTCAAGAAATTCAACTGGACCCGGCACCGTACAATGGGTTGAAGATGGTACATTAAGATTTGATCAAAGTGATGCTTCAAACAATAATCACCCATTAATTTTTTCTACAAACACAAGCACCTCTGGAATAATTTCTTCTGGAGTAACATATTATTTAGATGGTTCAAGCAATCAAGCAAACTATACCAATACCACAACCTTTAACGCAGCCACAACTCGTTACATTGAAATAACACCTTCATCACAAACTGATTTTTATTATTTATGTTATGTTCATGGAATTGGTATGGGAGGTATTTTTGATATTACCCAATCAACATGGGGAGCATTTACTTGGGGACAAGGTAACTATGGAGCACAAAATACTCAAAGTGTTTCTGTTACTGGTATAGCTTCTGCCTTAGCTTTAGGAACTCAAACCATGGAGGCAAATACAATTGAATCTCCAACAGGTATTGCAGCATTACTTTCAGTCGGTGATACATCAATTGACCTTCTTAACAATGGTTGGGGTGCAAACACTTGGGGCTTCAGTGAGTGGGGACAAATTGGAAATCTTGTTACAGGACAAGCGTTAACTACATCAGTTGGTTCTGAAACTATAGTAATTGATGTTGCGGTTTCTACAACTGGTCAATCATTATCTACTGCAATAGGTAATGAAGTAATAGTAGTTGATCAAACAATAGCAGCCACTGGTCAATCTTTAACTAGTGCGATTGGTATATTAGATCCTGTTCCAATTATCGTTGGATCAGCAATGACAAGTTCAATCGGTAATGTTACCGCTGTTGGTGTTATAGAAGTTGGTTGGGGTGGTGATGCCTGGGGACTTAACCAATGGGGAGAACTTAATGCTCCTACAGAAGCAGTCACAACTGCTGGATTATTACAAACTACTGCAGCAGCTGTTGCTTCAATCACGGCAAATGCAGATATACCTGTAACTGGAATTGCATTAACTACTTCAGTAGGTAATGACACTTCAGGAACATCACATATCCAAGCTGTAACTACAGCTGGTTTATTACAAATGTCTTCTGAGTCTAGTGTGATTGACATTGGTGTACCTGTAACAGGCATTAGTTCATCTATGTCAGCGGGTCAAACTACAATCGATCCTACTTTCTTAATAGGAGAAGGTTGGGGTAGAGATACTTGGGGTAACTTAGGTTGGGGTGTAAATTTCTCAGCTCAGAATACTGCAGGTTTAGCCCTAACATCATCTATAGGTAATGATGCAACAGTAGCTAACGCAAACGTTGCAGTAACAGGACAAGCACTTACATCAAGTTTTGGAACTTTCTCAGTTAAGGTTGATCAAGATATTTCAATAACAGTAAGTGAACATACATTAACAACAGCTATAACTGCAGTTGCTTTAGATCAAGATACTACAGAAGTTATGACAGGTCTGTCTATGACTTTATCTTTAGGTAATGAAGAAGCTGGATTATTCTTAGATGTACCAGTAACTGGATCAGTCTTAACCTCAGCTATAGGAAGTTCAGCATTAGTTCAAACAACAATTGAAGCTGTAACTGGCCAAGCCTTAGCTTCTAGTATTGGTACTATTGTGGAGGTTCCTGAGGTAATAGTTGGTGTTTCAGGTGTTGCAATGAGCATGTCATTAGGGTCAGAGGGCACAGTATCTAATGCAAATGCCTTTGTTACAGGGCAGTCCTTGACAAGCTCTATAGGCACCCTTAATATAACTCCATGGCAAGAGGTTGACCTTGGTGTCAATAATACTTGGACTACAGTTGATTTGGCTGCTTAATAAATGTATAATATAGACAATTAGGAGAATTTTATATGTCAAGTTATTCAAGTGATCTTAAAATAGAATTGATGGTGACTGGCCAAAATGCCGGTACTTGGGGTGACAAAACAAACACGAATTTAAATTTAGTTCAACAAGCGATTGCTGGTTATCAAGCTATTGATGTAGCATCATCTGATGTAGCACTTGTCATGAGTGATGGTGCAATTTCAAATGCAAGAAATGCTACACTAAAACTTACAGGAACTTTAGCTGCAAATAGAACAGTAACTATTCCAAATAGTATTGAAAAAGTTTACAATGTTGTAGATGGAACTGATCATGCAGGGTATACATTAACTTTTAAAACAGTAGGTGGAACAGGAGTTTTACTTTGTGAAGGAAATTGTTATGTATTGTATTCAGATGGAACTAACGTTGAAAAAGCTGTTGAATACAGAAAATGGAGAACAATCACTGCATCAGAAACTATTCAAGCTGGTGCAAAACTTTTTGTAGATACAAATGGTGGTGCTGTAACAGCAACACTACCTGCATCACCAGCAGTTGGTGATGAGGTTCACTTTATAGATTCAAGATTTACATTCGACTCTAATGCGTTGACTGTAGGAAGAAATAGTTCTAAAATTGCCAATGCGTCTTCAGACTTAGTTGTAAACACTGAAGGTGCTGGATTTGGATTAGTATATTCTGGTTCAAACGTTGGCTGGACTTACATGGAGAAATAATATGTCAAATTATGAAGCAACTAGATATGATTTTTCAGGAGCAAACCTTACAGGTATAGAGGGTATACCTACGGCTACTATTGTGCCGTGGTCTTCTTCATCAGTACCAACAGGTTTCTTAGAGTGTGATGGTGCAGCAGTTTCAAGATCAACTTACTCTGCATTGTTTGCTATCGTAGGTACAACTTATGGAGCTGGAGATGGAGCATCAACTTTTAACGTTCCTAATCTTGCTGATAACGTAGCTGTTGGTAAATCAAATAACAAAGCTTTAGCATCTACAGGTGGTGCAAACACAGTACAATCAACAGGAAACGTTGGAGGTTCGACTGCCAATGCAACCTTATCAGAAGCACAACTTGCTTCTCACGCACATAGTAGAGCTATGGGACAATTCACAGCCGGTAACATTTCTGGTCCTGGTGGTAGTCCACTCGCATATAATACACAAAACACAGGTAACACAGGTTCTGGAGATGGTCACTCGCACAACATGAGTGCAACATTTACTGGAGATTCAACTTCTGTATTGCAACCTTATTTGGCTGTGATATATATAATTAAAACTTAGGAGATAAAATGGCAACAAGTGCAAAATGGACAATAGTGATGGATGACAAAAAAATTATTTGTCATGATGTTGTTAATTCAGAAGGATTTCCTACAGCATATAAAATTCTAGACGATGATGCTTTTTGGAATCAAGAAAAGTTTTCAAACATTTGGGCTATTCAATATGGAACATTCGCTCCTAGCGATACTGTCGAGCATAGAGATGATACTCCACATTGTACATGGGAAGAAGCTGATCTAGGTGATATTAGTCAATTTACTGATAAATTTGATGTAGCTCATTTAGCTCAACTACAAGCTGATTGGGATGCAGATGTCCTAACTAGTATTGATGAAAATGATAATGAAATTGTTGAAAGCGAAGCTGATCAAATAGCTAGAAAAGGTGAAAGACCTACTTCTTATTCTTCATCATAATCTCTTTGAAAGAGGGTTTTAACATAATAATTAAAGACAATTTTTTAGAAGAAGAGTTGTTTCAAAAATTGCATAGTAAAATTAATTACCTTCCATATCAAGCCACATATGACCTGTTGTATGATCCATCTAATCTTAGCAAACCTAAACATCCTTGGTTTTCTCATCCAGTTGAAGAGTATATTAAAGAAATTATTAAAAACAAATGTGAGGAGATGTGGGGAAAAAAATTTAAAGCGGGTTTATGTTCTTATACTATGTTAGCCAGTGTTGAACCTTTACCTCATTGTGATTTAACAGAAAAAACGGATCATCAAATAATTATATACATAAAAGGTAATATTAATTTAAATAAGGGAACAGGATTTTATTTAAATAACACACTAAATACACACGTAGGTTTTAATGAAAACCGAGCTATCTCATGGGAATCTAATGCTATACACACACCTTTAAATTGGGCTTCTGATGATAAATCAAAAAGATTTTCTATTATATGTCAATTAAAAGAGATTAATTAAGTGTATCCTCTAACTCTTTTTCTATTACCATAAAATCCAACTGATGCAATAATTCTAGGATTCATACCTAGGACCTTATGTTTTTTTCCTTTAGGAATAAAAATCATATCACCCTTCTCTATACAATAATCTTTATTTTCAATATCAAAGACACGATAAATTGTGGTACCTTTTAAACCTATTATAAAAACATCTTCTATATCAACATGAGTATTACCAACCTGTGATACAAAACTAAAAAACAAATCTACTTCATCTCTCGAATCTCTTTCATATCTGAAAAGCTTACTTAAAAAATCAAAGAATGTTTTGAATTCTTGTAAAGTATTACTTACTCTGTGTACTTGAAACACATCTTTTAAATTACCTACATTGGATTTCTGATTAATAATACATTCGTTTTCTTCCATCAAATTACTTAATAAATTAAAATCATACTCTCTTGTTAAAGATGCAAAGTTTTTTATTAAAGTTACTTTATTTTGTTTTATTGAATTAACTTGAATTTCTTTTATTAACATTCTTCTTCATAATCCTGAATAAATATCGTAGCTGTATATCTTTTTAAATTAGGAATTTTACTTGCATGTTGAGAATGAAATCGTGCAGACGGAAATAAAACAGCTCTGTTTTCTTTGAAGCCAACATGAATATCTAATTCTTTGTCTGTATAAAAAACAGTACCATTAGTTACAGCACTAGGTCCTTTCAACATTATAAGAATATTTATTTTAGCTACGCCTGAGTCAGTATGAGGTTTGAAATGATCTAAGTTTCGTAAATCTATAGCAGAAGTAAAACATATAGTTTTTGGTTTGATTTTAAATTTTTTAGCAACTTGGTCTACAAAAAGTTTTAAAAATTTTTTATCGTTAACAAAAAGCCATCTATCTCCATAATAATTTTCTTTTGTTTTTTCTGTTGTGCCTGTAAAATATGCAGGTGTGTAATAAATCTTGGTTGATATATGGTTTTGTATTTTAGAAAATAATTCTTTTTCAAAGAAGTTATCTACTATTTTTATAGTATCTATATTATCTTTTTTTATAGAAGAAGGATCTCTATCAGCATCAGATATTTTCATTTAGAACTTTCTAATTTTTTATTGAATTGAAATTTATTATCGCTTTCATATATATTAAAAACCAAACTATATCTGTTATTTTCATCTTCATATTTATCAAACCCATGTAATACTTCAGGAGGTAATAAGTAATAATCTCCAGGCTCTGGTGTAATTTTTAAATTTAGTTCTGGTAAAATTAAATCACATCCTTTGGTTAAATACAAAATTCCATGCAAACAGGGATGTGTATGATATCCTAAACTATCGTTTTGTTTTATTTCATTACCCCAAGCATTGTTGATAAAATATTTTTCGAAGAAATATTCAAACAGATAAGGATGAGTTGTTTGATGTTTATTAATGAGGTAAGTCATAAAGTTAATGAAATTTTTTTTATCTAAAAAATAATTCCAATTAGTCATACCACCTTTTACATTAGTATAACTTTTCATGTTTGGATCTATATTATCTTTAATATCTAAAATAAAATTATGAATTACATCTGGGTAAGGATAGTGTCCGAATATAATATTAACTTTTCTAGAATAAGTTACAGATAAACTATTTTTATTTTCATTTAGTTTGTTACTTTTATTTATAAGAGTGATCACGGAAATAACATCCAAGAAGTCAAAATATATTTTTCTCCAGATATAGGTGGGTTGCCTCTGTGGACATAAGGAAAACCAGCAGGCCAAATAACAATCCTACCTGTTTCAGGTTTTACTCTGACCGATTGATGTAAAAATTCTGTTTCGCCACCTTCCTCTACATCATTTAAGTAAATAGTAAAAACTAAAGTTCTTGATGCATTATGGATACCTGCCATGTGTTCTATATGCCAAGTATGATATCCTTCTGTTGGTCTTGTTTTTTGAATTTTAAAAGTTGTGTAAGCAAGGTTACCATAATGATCACCTGCTCCTGTATGGTCTAGATAATGCTTCAAGGCCATTTCGTAATTAACTTTTATGCCTTTTAAATCTTCCCACCATATATCTAAGTTGTGGGGACCTGCAAACATTTGTAAATCTTTTTTTTCTGTTACTTTGGCTTTTTCAAAAACAGATCTGTTGAGTGTTCTATTAAATTTAGTTTCGTTTTCGAATAATTTAATAGCATTATCACACTCTTGTTTAGTAATATAATTATCGTAGACACCAATAAAATTATCTATATTGACTTTTTTATCTTTTGCTTTTTCGATTGTATTCATGATATATAGCTTACTATATAATATGAAATTTGACATTACAAATTTAATTTTACACAAACGTAATTTTTTATCTAAGAAAGAATGCGATTACCTAATAGATTATTACGAAAAAAATAAGGCCAGAAAGGGATTGGAACACTGCCCTGAAGCTACTACAGGTATTGATACAATGTCTAGCTTTGATGTCATTGATGTACAATATGGTGATAAGCAACATAAATTTGTTTCAAAAAAAATAGAAGAAATGATTAATCTGTACCATAAGCATACAGACAAATTTAATATGTTTCATGTGTTATGGAAAAAACAATTATTGTATTCACACAAATTGAGATTAATGAAGTATGAAAAAGGTGCTAAGATTCACCCGCATACTGATCATGATCCTTATGTCTATGGCTCTTGTACATTCAACTTAAATGATGATTACGAAGGTGGTGAGTTTGGTTTTTTTAAAAACAAGAAAACAATCAAACTTAAAAGAGGAGATGCTTTGATTTGGCCTGCTGATTACTTCTGGGTACACGAAGTCAAACCTATAAAAAAAGGAGTTAGATATAGCACCAATTGTTTCTTACAATGTTTACCACAATCGATAGTACAAAACCTAAACACGTTTAGAGATGTCTTAGAAAAAAATTATAAATTTAATCCGAAAGATGGCTTAAAATATAAAGTTAGATCTACCAAGAAATGAAACTATTATACACAATCCCAAATAAGTTATGGTGGATAATCGATTTCTTAGATTATGAAATGTATAAAGGTATACATGATGCTATAATCAAGGAACGTGAACAGATAAATTTACATAGCGCAAAAGGTATTTGGGGCGACTCCTTAACAGATAATATTAATCCTCCCCTACGAACTGAGGTAAGTAATTATCAACCTTTTGACAAATTAAAGTTATTAGTAAGACATAACGCATTTTTTCAAATACCTAGTCTAGAACGAATGTCTACAATTATTCATTACATGAAGAAAGGATCTGGCATAAACTGGCATGATGATCGTGGTTGGGAGTATGGTGCAACATATTACATAAATCACAAGTGGCCTACACAATGGGGAGGTGAGTTTATGTTCGCTGATAAGGCAGCTCATGGGTTTATACCGGTTACCGGAAACTCATTAGTCATAGTTAAATCGCCATTAGATCACAAAGTAAATCCTGTATTAAGTCCTATTATGCCTAGAATATCAGTCCAGATATTTATGAAGTGAAATAAATGTGCTATAATTCCCTATGCCATTAACAAACGTAGTTATAAGACCTGGATTTAATAAGCAAGTCACTGATGTTGGAGCAGAGGGTCAGTGGGTTGATGGGGATAATGTAAGATTTAGATACGGGTTACCAGAAAAAATAGGTGGTTGGGAACAACTTACAGCCAATAGTCTTGTTGGAGCTGTAAGAGCACAACACGTTTATGCTGATTTAGATGGTAATATTTATGCAGTTTTAGGAACTACCAAAGCTTTGATAGTTTATTATGGTGAAGAGTTTTATGACATCACCCCATTAGGCACTGCAATTACAGGTGTAACCTTTACTACTGTCAACACATCGCCGACCGTTACAGTCAATAAAACAAATCATGGTTTAGCTGTAGGAGATTTATTTACTTTCACATCCGTGACCCCACCCTCAGGTGCTGGATATACCGCTGCTAATTTTACAGATAATACATTTCAAGTTGTTACAGTCCCTGATAATAATTCTTTCACAATCACCATGGCTACCAATGCCGGAACAAGTGTGTCTGCTAGTGGATCTGCAACTATTAACCCCTACGAAACTGTAGGTCCAACATCTTCTACAGGTGGATACGGATGGGGCACTTCTACATTTGGTGGTGCATCAGGAGTTACGAATACACTTAACGGATCACTTAATGATGACACTGCGGGTACAGGAGGATCTGGTACTAGCATTACTCTGACATCCACAACAAGTTTTCCTACAAGTGGAGTTATAAAAGTTGGAGCTGAATTTATTTCGTATACTGGCATATCGTCAAATGATCTAACAGGTATAACTAGAGATGTTGCGGGGACTAGATCAGCGCATTCGAGTGGAGCTTCTGTAGAATTTTTTACAGCTTGGGGTGAGAGATCTTTAACAAGTAATGTAATACTTGATCCTGCAGGTTGGTCATTGGATAATTTTGGACAAGTGCTCATAGCTACAGTCAAAAATGGTAGAACTTTTTCTTGGGATCCAATAGCTTCTAACACTGCAGCTTTACAAACAAGAGCGACTGTTGTAACAAACGCACCTACAAAATCAGTGTTATCTATTGTGTCTGAAAGAGATCGACACTTAGTAATTTTAGGAACAGAGACAACAATTGGTACAGCTGGAACACAGGATAAAATGTTTGTAAGATTTTCTGATCAAGAGAATCTTACTGATTACACACCAACTTCTACTAACACTTCTGGAACTTTAAGATTAGATTCTGGAACAAGAATTATCGGTGCAGCAAAAGGTAAAGATTATATATTAATACTTACAGATACCTCAGCTTACATGATGCAATTCGTTGGTCCACCATTTACTTTCTCATTAAGACAAGTTGGATCTAATTGTGGAGCTATAGGTCAAAATAGTATTAAGTATATTGATGGTGCAGTTTATTGGATGGGACAAGCTGGAGGCTTCTTTGTATTTGACGGGACTGTAAAAAGCTTACCTTGTTTAGTAGAGGATTTTGTATTTACAGATAAGGGAGATAATTTGGGTATTAATTATACAGATGGTGAATTAGTAAATGCAGGTCTAAATAATTTATATTCTGAAATAAATTGGTTCTATCCAAAAAAAGGATCAACAGAAGTTGATAGAGTTGTTACTTATAACTATGATGAAAACACTTGGACTACAGGTACGTTAGCAAGGACTACATGGTTTGACGCTACATTGTTTGATGTGCCTTATGCTACAGAATTTGATATCACTGGCACTCCTACATTTCCAACAATACAAGGTGTAACAGATGCAAACGGGTCAAGTTTATATTATGCTCATGAAGTAGGTAATAACCAAGTAGATAATTTAGGAAACAAAACAGCCATACCTGCTTTTATTCAATCTGGGTCTTTTGATTTAGATGTAGAAGGTAATGGTCAATTCTTTATGTCTATGAGAAGGTTTGTGCCAGATTTTAAATTAATATCTGGTAATGCTAAGATAACGCTTAATCTAAAAGACTTTCCAACGGACACCGCAACATCATCACCATTGGGACCCTTTACAATAGATAGCAGCACAGATAAAGTAGATACAAGAGCAAGAACTAGATTTGCTAGTTTGAAAGTAGAAAACACATCAACAGATGAAAGTTGGAGATACGGAACTTTTAGAGCTGACATACAACCAGATGGACAAAGATAATGGACCCTATTGAAGAACAAATTCAACAACAGATAGCTGAGTTACAAGCACGAGAGAACTTTCAAAATTATCAACCCTCTATGGGCACCGGTATTTCATCAGTTGCAAATGAAATGAACTTAGCCCCACAAGATGGCCAAATGGGTATGGGAGATATGGCTAAAACTGCAATAGGTAATGTAATTAAAAACAAAGCGTTAGAAGCTGCAGCAAGAAAAGTGGGTATAGAGCAATTAGGATTTGCATCACAAGTACCTGTGTTTGGAGGATTATTACAATCTGTTGCCCCACCTGTTTTGGGTTTTACAGGTTTAGCTGCTGTAAAAAATAAAATAGCAAATAGAGGTATGCAAAGTGTAATAAACAGAGAATCAACTAGAGACCTACAACGAAGAATGGATGCAGGAGAATTTGGATCAACCACTCCAACACCACAAGATGCTGGTAGAGGAGGCGGACAACGTACAGCACCAGCCTCAACTACATACTCAGATGCACAACAAAGTTTTGCAAGGGATAGATAATGGCTAAAGTTAATATTAATGTACCTGAACCTAAACAAACATATGAACCATCTAATCAAAGACAAATTATTGAGGCATTAGATACGTTAAAAAATCAACTTAATTTTTCTTTCCAAAATGACTTGAAAGAAGAACAAGATAGCTTTAATTGGTTTATAGCATGACAATACAATATAAAAACGAAGGTATAAATTTAACAACTACAGATGTTACAAGTGTTCTTACTTGTCCAACTAATGCAACTGTTCTTATTAAACAAATACAAATAAACAATGGTTCTGGTAGTGGAGTTAATTTAAGTGTTTTAGTAACAGACACATCTGCAACCTCTACGTTTAGAATATTTAATGAATCAGTAACAGGGTCTGCAACAAAAGATATTGTTAACCATACACTAGTGCTTGAAGCTGGCGATGTTTTAAAAATGGCTGCAGGGACTGCAAATGAAATACAAGGTATAGTTTCATACGCCTTATTAGATAGATCGCAACAAAATGGTTAAATGATTCCAACAATACAAATTAAAGATAATTTTTTGGATGAGGACGAATTAAAAATAATAACTAATAATCTTACTAAAATAGATTATCAGGCTGTGAGTAATGATGATGGGCCATATGGTTTTAGACATACTTTTCCACGAACATTAAAAAATAAATGGCTATTTAAAAAAATAAAAAAACAATTTTTTCCAAATCTTAAATTGAAAATAGATATAGCATGTTTTCATTGGAGGCATAATAAAGAAAAAGTGATGGCTCATACAGACCATGATGGAGACTTTAATTTTATCTTATATTTAAGAGGTGAAGAAGTAGTTTACAATGGGACTGGATTTTATCACAAAAATAATTTAAACACATATATAGGTTTTGTTGAAAACAGAGCAATATTTTTTGATGGTAAAAATAACTTGCATACTGATTTACAAGCATTAGGACCAAGCTCTGGACGACATACCTTAAATATATTTTATAAATATGGCAAAGCGTAAATTTGTAAATTTCGTACCAAGACCAAAACCTAGGAAACGTCCTGGTCGTCATAAAAAAAGACTTAACAAAAATGAAAAAAGGTCGTATAAGAAATACAATAAACAAGGGAGATAATAATGAGTAACGAAGACTTACCAAGAATACCAGCAGAAGCTAAGGAAGTCATTAAAAACAAAAAGACAGGTCAAGTTTATGAAACTAAAGCTGCTTTTGATGCAGACGTAGCAGATCCAAATACTGATACGACTGAAGATGACTTTTCTCAACATGTAGAAATTACAGTTGCAAAACTTACTCTGTTTGGTAGCACTAAGGAATAATGCAACCACGAGGCGGAACCGAACTACAACTTGAAATGTTGTATAAGAATTGTGATAATTCTTTATTAGACCAAGTCCAGATATGTACTTCTATTCCTGGTAAAGTGCCACTGCATCCAGATAAATTAAATATTCTCTGGCAAAAAAATTCTTACGATCAACCTAATCTTTTTGATTTTTTTAGTAACCAAAGCAGACACACAGAATATGATTGGTATGTATTTAATTCACATTGGAACTATGAAAAGTTTAGACACTATTTTAAAATACCAACTGAGAGAAGCATGGTAATTAAAAATGGATGTTATCATTTTCCCAAAAGAAAAATTTATAAAAAAGGTGATCCTATAAAGTTGTTGTACCATTCAACACCTTGGAGAGGGTTGAGTGTCATTCTAGGTGCAATGCAATATATTAAGACACCTAATGTTACATTAGATGTTTATTCAAGCACTAAGATCTATGGTGAAGAGTTCCACAAAGAAAATGAACATCTATACAAACCTCTTTTTGATCAAGCAAAATATTTAAGTAATGTAAATTACATGGGGTACAAACCACACGAGTATATATTAGAAAATATAACTGATTATCAGATGTGGACACATCCAAGTGTGTTTGAAGAAACTTTTGGTATCGGTGCTCTTGAAGCTATGAGTTCAGGATTATATTTAATTACAACTAATTTTGGTGCACTATTTGAAACTTGTTCTGAGTGGCCTATATATGTAAATTATACAAATAATTTAGAGGCCTTAGCACAAAGATTTGCACACGCTATTGATATGGCCTGTAGTAGTTTACATGAAGACTACATACAACAACATATTGAAGAACAACAAAAGTTTGCACAAAGATTTTATTCTTGGGATAAAAAAGGAAAAGAGTGGGAGACATTTTTGAAAGGAGCTCTGCATGAACGACAATCCACAAGGTTATGACCACGATGAGGTAAGAAAACCTATTTGGAAAGAAAAGCCAAATGAACAACACAAAGTATATGCGAACGAAGACACATATCAAACTATCAAAGAATTAAACAATCCAACTGATGAAAAGGGAGATATACATTTATTTGTAGGCACTCCTTGTCATTCAGAAGTTTCAATGCATTATGTGAATGCCATAATTAGCTTAACAAAAGCATGCCACAAACGAAACATACCTATTGAATTTTCATTGATCAAATCATCCTTAGTTACTCAAGGTCGTAACTTATGTGTTTCTGCTTTCTTAGATTCAAAGGCTACACACTTAATGTTTATTGATTCTGATATATACTTAGATGCCACAACCATATTTAAAATGATTAAGGCTGATAAAGATGTTATTTCTGTACCCTATCCCCTTAAGGCTTTTCTTTGGGACAAATCATTAGAGCAAGTAAAAAAGGGAGACATAAAAACACCACAACAATTAGCTCAAGCTGGTAATACTTACCCTATGAAAGTACCTAACAGAAAAGATATACAAATAAATAATGGTGTGATTGAAGTTACACATAGTCCAACAGGAGCTATGTTAATTAAAAGATCTGTATTTGAAAAAATGGTCAAAGCATATCCACAGAAAGAAATAAGACAAAGCACGGTTATAAACAGTAAACTGGTTCTAAAAAAGAATATGTGGAACTTTTTTGATACAATACATGACCCTGTAGATAAGACATATTTAGGTGAAGATTTTGGCTTTTGTAGGCTTTGGAAGGACATAGGAGGCAAATGTCATGCCTATGTGCTTGATGAAATAACTCACGTAGGCGAACACCAATATACAGGTAAATTTGCTGATGAGTTGATCACAATCAAGTAAAATGCTATTATTCTATACTTAGATCTAAAAGGAGAATATATTTAAATATGGCAATTCAAGCTTTACTACCTTACGCATTAGCAGCTATCGGAGGATACCAAGGTTACAGAGGTGCCAAGGAACAAGGGGCATCGGGACTAGGTAGATTATTTGGAGCTGCAGCAGGAGCTTATGGTGGATACAACTTAGGACAAGTCGGTGGCTTTGCAGCAAATGCAGGATTTCAACAACCAGCTTTTCTAAACACTATTCCAGGATTTAGACCACCTGCAACTACACCTACGTTTACGGGTTCAACTACACTGCCTGGAACATCTGGTGGTTTTTCTATGCAACAAAAGACTCCTGAAGCTGGTGGTAGTTTATTAGATATTTTAAGAAAGAAAAACTCTGATCAATTTAGTCCAGGAAAAGTTTCTGCAGCAATTGCAGCGGCTACTTATTTTGGTGGTGCTTTTGATCCTGCACCAGTAGATATTTATACACCAGGATATAACATGAGTTATTTAGAACTTGCTAGACAAAGAGGTAATTATAAATACATTGACCCGACCACCGGATCAGAAAAAGAATATCAATCTATTTACAAACCAGAAGAACAAGGATTAGGTGACAGAAGAATCGGGGCATACTCAATGCCAGTACAAAGATTAAGAGACGGCGGTATAGCTGCTGTAAATTATAACGAAGGTGGTGTTAACTATCTTCCATCAAAAATGACTCACGATGAAAACGATGCTACTAATTATGTTAGAGCAACAGGTTATGTTGAAGACGGAGCAGGAGTTGGTGACAAGGACGAGGATACAATGTTAGCTCAATTAGCAGACGGAGAGTTTGTAACAAGAGCAGATGGAGTATTAGGTGCTGGTATCATAGCTGGAGCAAATCCAAATAGCATGAAAGACATGAGAGAAAAAGGTGCCCAATACTTCTATGAACAACAAAAAAGATACAAACGTGTCTTTGATTTATTGAAGGAAGCAAATGGCGACAGTAAACAAAAAGAAAATTAAACCACTAGTTAGTGTTTTACCTATTGAGCCAAAAGACATAGATAGATTTTGGCCATTGATGGAATTCATGGTAGCAGAAGCATTAACCTTTTCAGGTAAATATGCAGATGCTGAATGGGTATTTAGAGAATTAAAAAAAGATGTAATGCAATGTTGGGTTATGTTTGGTTCTGATGAATCAGAAGAGAATAAAGTTTTTGGTGTATGTATAGGAAGAATAGCGACATTACCAAATTATTCTCAATACGAAATTATAATTTGTACAGGTAAGAGAAGAGAATTATGGGAAACTAATTTAGTAAACGAAATAACAAATTTTGCAAAACATAATGATTGTAAAAGACTAAGTATAATGGCGAGACCCGGTTGGGAGAGAGTATCAAAACAATGGGGTTGGAAAAAGAAACACGTACAACTAGAGAAATGGATATAATATGAGTTTTTTTGGAGGCGGAGGTAGATCATCACAACCATCAACACCAGCAGTGCAAACATCAATTGTAAGAGAAGCACCAGGTATAGAAGAACGTAAAATAGAGTTGATGGATATCGCTAGACAGGTAGCGGATCAACCAATCAAATTACCAGATTTAAATGTTGCTCAATTATCAAATTTAGAACAACAAGGAATAACACAAGCAGGAACAACAGGTGTCGGTTCTGGTGCAGTTAATCAAGGGATAGCAGCAATACAAGGTGCTGCAGCAGGTCCAAACATTGCGCAATTTTTAAATCCTTATCAATCATATGTTACTGATGAAATTGCAAGACAAGGTCAAATGATGCAAAACAAATTAGGTGCACAAGCTATTGGAGCAGGTGCATTTGGTGGTGGACGAGAAGGTGTTCAACAAGCTGAACTTCAAGGCAGAACATTAAGTAATATTGGAAGATCATTAGCGCAAGGTTTTCAAACAGCTTTGGGTGGTGCACAAAGACAACAACAAATTGGTTTAGCAGCTGGTCAACAATTAGGTGCCTTAGGTGCTCAACAACAACGTATGTCTCAAGCTGATTTACAACAACTCATGGCTGCTGGTGGTTTACAAAGACAATTGGCTCAAGCAACTATGGATGCACAAAGACAATCAGAATTACAACAACTTTATGAACCTTATCAAAGAGCTGAATTTTTAGCTAATTTATATGCTCAAGGTCCTAAATCACAATCTGGTGTTACAATGGGTACTACACCATCGACAAGTCCTTTTGCACAAGCAGTTGGTACAGGAATAGGAGCGTTCGCAGCTTATCAAGGATCTAAACAAACAACATAGGAGATTAATGAATAAAGTATTAAATAGACCTATGTTTAAACAAGAGGCACTTAGAAAGGGTCACTTAGAACCTATTAGAGCGCAAACAGGTATAATGGTTGGACAACCATATAGTCCGCCAGGAGTTCCCGCTGTTGTTCCAGGCCAAGGTACTTTTTCACCAGTTAACCTAGAAAGATTTGGACCACCTAAACCAACTGGGTTACAAAACTTTGCACGTAGTAGACCTGTTAGATTTGTTTCAAGTCTTGCTAACATACCTGCTTATTTAGGTTATGAGGGCACAGGAGTAGTAGCAGATGCAATGGGTATGAAAGATTCACCCTACAAACCAGTATTTCAAATAGCAGGGGCAATGGGGGCTACTAAACTAATGCCTGCATTATCATCAGTTGGTTTTTTACCTGCTGCAATAGGTATTGGAACGTTAATGGCAGCTAAAAACAGAGTAGAAGCAGGAATAAAACTTAGAAAAGAAATAAATGCAATGTCTCCTGAAGAAAGAGAAACATTTTTCAAAACAAATAGAATAAAAGCTTTTGATTACATGAGTGAGGGTTTAAGTGATCAAGATCTTTTTGGAAAATTTGTACCAAGACCACCTAAACCAGTTCAAGTTAAAGTAAGTCCAAAACCAGGTGAACCAAATCCAGGTTCTGGAAGAGTAACCGGACGTGGGAAGAGCGTTGAAGAATTAAAACAAGAGGGTGATGAATTAGTAAATGAAAAGTTTGCATCTGTTGGTGACACTGCAGATTTAAATAAAATACAAGAAAATAGTATTGGCCCTGTACCACCACCAGATACACCTGATGTAGATAGTGGAAGAGGTGGAGACAGCTCAAGTGCAATAGCAAGAGCTGAGGTTGAGAAAGACACAGGTAGTAATAATAATCCAGCAGCAAATGGTGCTAATATAATAAATAGAGGTGGTTCATCAGGCGATTCTGATTTTAACAAAACATTAAAACTAAGTAGACAATATTTTAATGAACTTACAAAAGGTCAAGGCTCACAAGCTAACCTAGTATTTTTAGCAAATTTAGCATCAGGTTTATTAACAGGCACTACTAGAAGAGAAGGAATTGGAGGTGCCCTAGAAGTTTTAGGACAAGCTTTAGGACCAGCTGTAAATAATTATGCAACAATTAAATTAAAAGAAGGTGAACTAAGACAAAATGCTAGAGAAGCATCTTTGGTTGCTGCAATGGATCATATGAAATTTTTAAATGAAGGTGCTAATATTGCAAATCCAGAACAATCTAGAGGAGTAATTCAGATAAGATTACCTAATGGTGAATTAAGTAATATTATGGGATTCCAAAGAAAAGATGGTACGGTTACTATACCAGCAGGAGTATTAGGTAATCAAGAAGTCTTTGTTCCAGTCTCACAAGGTGGACTGATAAAAGATAGTACAGGTAAAACTATAGGAAGATTTGAAAACTTCTTTGAACAAAAACAAATTAATGACAGATTATTTGATATCCAAGACATTTTAGGAAATAGATATGATGCATTATCTACAACTAATAAAGTTTTAAGTATTCTAGGGCAAATAGATGAAACAGGAAAACCTGTAAAAGCCGGAGCAGGATTAGTCATTGACCAATTTACAAGAAGACTTACAGGAGTTGGAAAAGAATTATTTGGCGGGGAAACAATCAAAGATTTAGATGCAGAATTAACTGACCTACGAACCTTAGCAAATGATGAATTAAAAGCTTTAGATAGAGCTTTAGCTGCTGGTGAAATATCACAAGATCAATACGATGCAGATAAAAAAGCTATAACAATAGGTAACTTCGATGATGACAAAGGCTTATTAGCCGAAGCTAAGAAAAGATTAAAAGAGGCTTCAGGAACAAAAGGATTCTACTCTGGTTTAAGTAGAGAAGACCAAGAAGCATTGGCTGTGTATGAAACAAAACTTGTATATGCACTTGCTAATACATTCAAAGATCAAGATAGATTAACACAAAGAGATATTAATGCTGCTAGAGAAATTGTTAATATCTTCTCATTAACACGTTCTGGTGCGGACGTTCAAGCTTCTATTAGAGCAATTGCAAGAGGCCTACGAGCAGATATTAGAAGACAAGAAAAATTATTTAAAGCATCTGGTGGTTTAGACAGCACTCTAAAAGATTTAAGAGCTTTAAAAGATTTTATTGAGTTTGAAGGACAAGAAGGATTAGAACAAAAATTAGGTGAAGCTTTAGGGATAGAAGAGATAAATGAAATTATTAAGGATATCTAATGGCAACTTTAGCAGAAATACAAAAACAATTAGATGATAAAACATTTGATCCTGGTAAATTAACACCACAACAAAGAAGAGCTATTGATTCAGCTATTCAACAAGGATTTTTAAAAGGGCCTACAACATCACAACTTATAGCTCAAAGAAAAGGGGCAGCTAGAGACGTAGCTACGATGGATGCTGCATCTCTTGATCCTATTGGTGTAAAATTACAACAAGATGACTCTGCAATAAAAGGTAGAAACTCAGCCATATTAGCTGGTGATTTAATTGGATCGATTTATCCATACGTGGCAGATAGAAAAAAGATTTTTAGTGCTGCTAAATCTAAAATACCTGGTAACAAAGATACTGGACTTTTTCCAAGATCAAAAATTTTTAATAACTTTGCTGATAAGCTAACTGCAAGATTACCAGGAAGGTTTAAATTGTTAGGTGGAGCTGTCAAACTATTAGCAAAAGTAGCTGATCCTACAGTAGGTAGAGTTCTTGCAAGTCCATTAGGAAGAACAGAAATAAAATCTGTATTGGGTGGTACTGCGGGAGCAGGAGTAGGATCTGTAACCTATGATGCATTAAATGAAACTGCTGGTGTTGCAGTCATGGATGCAATAGCCTCTGACATGGAAAACATGAATCCAAAAGAAGTAAATACAAATATGTTAGCTAATGCCTCTGATGCTATGTTTACAGCCTTAGCTTGGAATGCTGGAGCTGCAACATTAACACCTTTTATTACAAAAGGTTTTGGTAAATTAGGTAGACTTGCAATCGGAGCTAAATCAAAAGATGCAAAACAATTAGTAGGAATAGCAAGAGATAAGGGATTACCTTTACCATTAGTAATGACTGCACAGGAGGGTGTAGGATTATTAGGTGGATTTGCAAATAAATTTTTTAAAGTTCTTGGTATCATGCCATTTATTAATGGTATTGGTAAAGAAGCTCTTCAAGGTGCAGAAAGAACTGCAGGTAAAAATTATCTTAACACGAGTGTATTAACTTATGGCCCTTTAATTAAGACAGGTATGTTATCAGCTAGTGTATTTAAACAAGCTGATGAGGCTTTTAAACAAAATTCAAAATTAATTAATGATGCCTACACAGGTTTTGAATCTTTAGCTAATTATATCGGTAACCCAAAAGTAATTGAGCTTGCAAAAACTAAAGCATTTGCAAAAGATATGGTTGATAGATTAGCTTTAAACTATCCAGGTTTAAGACAATACGCTACTGATGCTTTAGGAGAACTACCACAAAAAGAAGTTGAAAAGTTATTAAGAACGGGAGACCCGCTTACAACTTTTTACAGATACGTAAATTCATTGGATGATATGGTTTCACCACTTCAATATAAAGAACTAATGAAAATTATGAATAGAGCCATTGAAGATACAGCGTATGTAAATATCAGACCTTCATTATGGGCTTTAAGAGAAGGACTAGAAACAGATTTAAATATGTTTGGTAAAAATATTACTAAAGAACAATTTTTTAAAGACGAAACTTTTAAAACAGCTTATGAACAACTTGCAGCTACTGCAGGTAAAGAAACTGCAGATGCAAACTTAAAATTACAACTTAAACAAGCTACAGATCTTAAGAACCAATTATATAGAGCAAATGATACATTCTCTACATTAATGAACTTTTATGAAAGAGCGAACATAACAAAAATATTTAGACAATATGATAATACTAAATTTACAAATAAAGCTCTTGCAGGAATAACTGGATTAGAAAGAGGCAAAGCACAAAATTTCTTTAGAGATCTTGCTAATGATGTTTTTACACATGGTGATTCACAATCCATAAAACAATTAAGACAATTGTTAGGTGCGGATAAAATTATTTCAAAAAAAACTGGTCAAGCAATCGGTATTACAAAAGGTGGTGGTGAAGCATTATTTAACTCTATGAAGGCAAGATGGATGTTTAATACTTTTTACAGAGGGTTTGATTCATCTTTAACACCTGGTGGTAGAACTATGATGGATGATATTATGGGTGACGCTACTGTAAGAACAGGTATTAATGGGACTGTAGATGTAATGCAATCAATGAAGAACATTGCAAAAGCAGGACAGGAAGAAATTTTAGATTTTAGTATTGATAAAGTAAGAAGAGGTGATGGTATATTAGATGTACAGAAAATAAAGTTTAGTCCAAAAGATACATCAAGATTTAACATAAATAGATTTTTAAGAGAGTTAGGTATTCAAGATCCTACTAACGACGTAGCAAAAGAAAAATTAGTAAGCATTCTTGGTGGAAGAGGACAAGCAAAAGAGTTCGAAAAGTTTTTGACTTACATGAAAGCTATTTCAGATACACCAATAGCAGATACATCTACTTTCATGCAAAGAAGATTACAATTAGGTGGTCTTAATTCATTTGCAGGAGCAATGGTGCTTGGAGGATCTGCTGCAGTAAATCCATTTGCACCAGCTTTATTTATTTTACTTGCAAGAAGATTTGGTCAAATAGCTACAGATCCTGTTGCAATGAAAGCATGGAACGATGCATTAAATCCTGAGGAACAAATAGCTTTACTTACAGGTAAAAAACTTGGAGATGGTGTTCCTGGACTCTTGGGTATAGGGCGAAGATATTTTAAAGGTAGAGACATACAAACTGCTGCAAATATTTTACAATCACCAGGTGTTATTGGTAGATTAGGTTTAACACAAAAAAGAGAAGCATTTGCTAGAGTAATGAATTACTTAAACGATAGCGATACTGATGTTCCTAGAATAAATCCTAAAGATGTTTCACCAGAAGAAATTACTGAAAGATTGTTACAATTAGATACAAAAGTACCTGATCCTCAGTACAACGAAAAAACTTTACCAACAAAAACTTTTGAAACATTGTTTGCTTATGATAATGTGGGTTCATCTGGTAATGTTGAGACAGATAATAATGCAGTTGCATTTTTAGATGGTGCTACACAAAATGAATTATTATTAGATGCAGAAGAACAAGATGTTGCTAGCGAAGAAAAACTTAAAGTGTTTGAAGATTTACAATTAGAAAATCCTGATATGACACCCCCTACAGCTCCAGTAGTACCGGCTACCGGACCACAAGTTAACGCTAGAACATTCGAAGCCCTATTTCCTAATGATCCAACGGGGGCAGCTATAGCTAGAAAGAATACAGGAAATGTCTAATAAGGCTTTAGAAAAAATCGAATCACATGAAAAGCTTTGCAGAATCATGCAAAAGCAAACCCAGGCAGATATAAGAGAACTTCGAAATGATATGAATAGAATAGAAAAAATTTTATTGACTTCTGCGGGTGTATTAATTACTGGTATGGCTAGCGTTATAATAGTATTAATTACAAAACTCTGGTGAAACTAATAATAAACAAAAAATATCCCTACAAACACTACAATAGATTTTCTGATACTACAGGTCGGAAATATCTAGTTGATAATATAAAAGTTCCAAGCGTTACAACAATTTTAAGTGCCACTAAAGATATGCGTCAGCTTAATAACTGGCGTAGAAGAGTAGGTGAAAAAGAAGCTGATCGTATTATGAACCAGGCTTCTACAATTGGAACAGAGATGCATCAAGTATTGGAATATTACTTAAGTGGTGGTGGTTATTATAATGATATGGAAGAGGGAGCTAAACCTAGAATGATGGCAAAAACCATTTTGGACAATATCAAAATAGATGAAGTTTGGGGCAATGAAATAAGCCTTGAATATCAAAATAAATTTGCAGGAACTTGCGATATGACAGCTGTGGCTTACGGAAAGCCCAGTATTGTTGATTGGAAGCAATCAAATAAACCTAAAAAAGAAGAATGGGTAGATGACTATAAACATCAGTTGGGAGCCTATTATTTAGCCCATACAGCCAATTACGGGCCCATAGAGCAGGGGGTAATCAGTATTTGTACCCGAGACCTCAAGTATCAAGAATTTCGTCTCTCAGAGGCTGATTTGAAAGAATACGCTGATAAGTTTTTACATAGATTAGAGCTGTTTAATAAACTACAACAACCAGTCTCTTAAGTCTTCTTCGCCTAATGTTTTGGCTGCTAAATGACCTTTTACTACCAAAGATTTCATAATAGCTTCATCAAGGGTGTTTTTAGCAACTATATCAACATATGTTACAGAATTTTTCTGGCCCATTCTATGTGCCCTATCTTCAGATTGCTTTCTCACCTCAAGATTGTAGTTATTAGAAAAATAAATCACATTTGTACAAGCAGTGAGTGTTAAACCAAAACCACCAGTTGTAGGATTACCAACTAAAAATCTAGTTTTAGGATCGTTTTGAATACGTTCAACTGCTCTTTTTCTCTCCTCTACATCAACCTCTCCGTAGATAGATACGACAGAATCCTTGCCATATTTTTTGCCTATAAAATCTATGATTTCTTTAATATTGTAAATATAATTGGCCCAAATGATACATTTACCATCAGCCTCTTCAAGTATTTCATCTAAAGCTGTAATTTTTTGTGAATGTAAACTTAGTATTTCTCCTTCATCACTTTTAGTAAAACCATTACAAACCTGGTGAAGTTTGATAATCTCTGTTAATTTATTAGAAAATGATATTGTACTATCCTCAACTATCGCTAGTGCAGAGATTCGTAGGCGATCATATATTTTTTTGCTCTCACCCTCGAGTTCAATGTATCTTTTTTGGCGAATCTTTGGCTTAAGGTCTAAACATTGGTCTTTTCGTATTCTAGTTGAAAAGTGTTGTAATTTTGTTTCTAACTCCTCAAGTCTTTTATAGAATTTAGGCACACTAATAAATCTTCCTGATCCTACAGGTATGTCTGACATCTCAGCATATCTATTTCTAAAAGCTAGATAACTTGTAAATCCTAATAGTTGTGGACTTAAAAATTGACATTGTGTATACAAATCCAATGGAGATTTTGTTATTGGCGATCCTGTTAGTATACGCCTTATACTCGACAATGATCGTAGTCCTAAAATGTTTTTTGTTCTTTTTGCTGATCGGTTTTTTATTGTGGTTGATTCATCCAGTGCTACAAAGTTTTTTGTATTTGTAATAAGATAATCTTTACAAGCATTGAAACCTCTTGAGGTTGATAAAGCTTCTACGTTTATTAGAAAGATTCTAAGGTGATCATATTTATTAAGTAAATCATATTCTTTTGGTTTACTTATATTCCATTTGTATATTTTATATTTGATTTCTTTAGGTAAATGAGTTTCTATTTCTGTTTCCCAGACTGTGTATACAGATTTAGGTGCTATAACTAATACAGATTTTATTTGATTTTTTAAATATAAGTAAGCTAAATTATCAATAGTTACTTTTGTTTTGCCTGTACCCATCTCCATAAAGTAAGCCCACTGCGTTTTTTCTGCTGATTCATTCAGAGCATTTCTTTGATGCTCATAAGGTTTAGTTTTATACGGATATTTCCACATCGTGTAATTAAATATATTTTATTGTTGCAAACTTCAAGAACTTATTTTAAGAGACATCAGGAGGAAAATATGGATATAGAAAAAATGTCATCCATTGACATTAGTCAAGATAATGTAAAATCAATTACTGACAAGTGTCACCAACTAAAAGAACTCCAACAGCAATACAAAGACATCGAGGAACAACTTTCAAAAACTAAAAATAAAGTTAGAGATTTGGAAGAACGTATTATCCCAGAGATGATGCAAGAAGCAGGTGTGTCGAAAATTAAATTAAAAGACGGCACTGAAGTAGAAGTTAAACCTTTCTACGCTGCTAAGATTCCTGAGTCTAGGGTTGAAGAGGCCTTCGGTTGGTTGAGAGGCAATGGCTATGAAGATTTAATTAAAAACACAGTCACTGCTAATTTCAATCGAGGTCAAGACAACCAAGTGTCGGAGCTTATTAAAGTTTGCGAAGAACATGGGTTTGCTTATTCTAAAAAAGAAAAAGTTGAACCAATGACTTTGAAAGCTTTTGTAAGAGAGCAAGTTGAAGGCGGTAAGAAATTACCTTTCGATTTGTTTGGCGTTTACATTGCTAACAAAACTAAAATAACAAATAACAAATAAAGGAGAAGACGTGAAAACTAAAAACGGACAATCGGACGAAGTTGCGATTAAAAAAGAAGCCGGTGCAGTAGCAGCAATTAATATAGAACAATTTGCTGATACAGGTTTTGATAATGTAGACTCAAAAAGTTTAGCATTACCATTTCTTAAAGTGCTTGGTCAACTTTCACCACAAGTAACACAAGGTGATAGTAATTTCATAGCAGAAGCAAGAGCTGGTATGATTTACAACACAGTCACTGATGAACTTTATGATGGAACAAAAGGTATAAATGTTATTCCTTGTTTCTATAAATTAGAGTACATCGAATGGAGAGACAGAGATAAGGGAGCAGTAGCACCTGTAAATGTTTATCCAAGTGACTCTGATATCATGAGTAAAACTACTCGTGGTGATGATGGTAAAGATAGGCTTGAGAATGGTAATTACATCGAGGAAACAGCCTCTCATTACGTAATGGTAGTTGAGTCTAACAAAACGTCAACTGCTCTAATCACAATGAAATCTACTCAAAGAAAAAAATCTAAGAAGTGGAATTCAATGATGATGTCATTAAGGCAAAAAAAGAGAGATGGTAAAGGTTTTTTCAAACCAGCACCATTTACTCAGCTTTATACTATGAGCACGGTCTTAGAGAAAAATAATCTTGGATCTTGGTTTGGATGGGAGATATCTCATGTTGGACCAGTTGAAAGCGAAGAGATCATGAAAACAGCTTATGAGTTTTATGAAAGTTGTAAAAAAGGATCTGTGCGTGTCAACCATGGAAAAGAAGAACAGGTAGCTAAAACACCATTCTAATTTATGGATCTACTTGACAAAACCCTGGAGGAGTTTGTATTACTCTTCCAGGGCTCAACTACATATTTTGGTGTATCCAAACCCACGGGTAAGAAAAATCCTAAAGGTAAGGCAGAATTCAAACATTGGCTTGAACCTTCTCCAATGACTATTGATCATTGGAAGCAACATTTAAAA
>Ga0209232_1000343_pt1 | contig 29783 bp, 34 predicted proteins | sample ETNvirenome_2_60_FD_184066 | JGI IMG/M metagenome (GOLD analysis project Ga0209232, IMG submission 184066) | Marine viral communities from the Pacific Ocean - ETNP_2_60 (SPAdes) (version 2) | ecosystem: Environmental > Aquatic > Marine > Oceanic | place: Pacific Ocean | collected 2013-06-22
GCGCTGCCGGTCCATCTGCTGTTCGAGCCGTCGCGCGCCGGGCTGCCCGCGGTGCGGTTGTTTGTCGAGGCGATGCAGGCGCGGGCGCGGACGGCGGGGCTGGGGTGACGAAGTTGTGGGTCTGCAATCGGTCGCCAACAATCAGAACTGATACGCCAACCCGCCGCCCAGCAGCCACTGATCGGCGCTGCCGACGTCCTTCACGACCGGCGAATCGGCGTAGCGCGACAGCAGGCGGCCATATTGGGCGCCGCCGATCATCACGAACCCCTTGCGAAGGTCGCCCGACAAGGCATAGGCGCCCGCCATCCCCAGCGTATATTTGCCCGCCGTCGCCTTTGTCCCCGCGCCGGTGTAAACGGGCAGGCCGCTCGCGGCACTGCCGACCGGGTCGATATCGTAATAATAGCGGCCAAAGCCCTTGCCGTAGAAATTGACCGACGCGGATATGCCGATGAAGGCGCGTTTCGACAGGGGGGTGCCATAATCGATCGTCGGCGACGCCGCCCAGCTGCCGTGACGGCCCGAAATGTCCTTGAGCGCGACGAGGCGAAAGCCGATCTGGTCATAATCGCTGGTGATCACCCCGGTGTGGGTCACACCGGTGAAAAACCCTGCCTCGACCGCGAGCTTGCGCTTGCCGAGCGCCTCGACCTGCGGATCCTTGACGCTGCCGGTGCGGTCGGCGCGCAGGCTGATGATCGGGCCGAATTTGAAGTCGGTTTTCTGGCCGCGGCGGTGGCGGATCAGGTCGACCTGGAAATTGGTGCCGCGGGTCGAGAAAGAATAGCCCTCATACCGCCCGCGCACGTAAAAGGCGGGCAGGATGCGGCGATCGTCCGAGCCATTATAATCGGGGGAGCTGAGCACCCCGCCGGCGACCGCGATATAGTCGCGCGACCATTTGCGTTCGCTATCGTCATCATCGTCGCGCGCCGCCGGGAGCAGGATATTGTCGTCGATGTCGCCGCTGTCCTGGATATAGCGTGCCGGTTGTTCGCCGACCGGCATCGGCGCGGTGTCGCCATAGTCCCCCAGCGCATCGGCCAGCGGCGCCTCTGCCGCCGCCGCGGGCGCCGCGGCGAGACCGGCGAGAGCGAGCGGGGCGAGGAGCGGGAGCGCCGGGCGGGCGATACGCAACAGCGGCGTCAAATCGGGCATAAACATCCTATATTCTTGCCCCTCTTGCCGGGGGTGTAGGCGAAGGTCGAGATATTGCAAAGGCTTCGTCTTGCCGAAACATGGTTTTGGTCGCATCGTGCCTTTCATGCATCACCGCGCCGTCGCCGTTTCCCTATCGCACCGCAGCATCGTTGGTTCCCCGCGCGCCGCGTTCGACCCTGCCCCAGCCATGCTGTCACGCGCATGAACCGCACCCCGCGCCTGATCGGTTATGCGTTGATGGCTATCGCGGCGGCGCTCGCGGTGGCGCTGCGGCGCGGGGTGATCGACAGTTTCGGGCCGTTCCCGGTCGCCGCGGTGGCGCTGCTGATCGGAATGATCGGGGTTATGATCGTGTTCACAGACCTGATGGTGCGCGGCCTTTATGCGCAGGTCGGCGCGGCGAAAAACGCCGCGCCCGGCAATGCCGCGTCCAATGAGGAGATGAAACGCGATGACGAAGGGTGATGGGCGGATGCGCTGGGCGCTGGCGGCGACGCTGATGGCGCTGGCGCCGGTGGGCGCTGCGGCTGCCGAAACGCAGAGCGACAGCGATCGCTTTTTTCTGGATGAAGCCGCGAGCGCGTGCCGCAGCGGCGATTTCCCGGCGTTTCTGTGGCCGTTCGCCAACAGCCAGGCGGTGCGCACGCTTTATGGGTCTAGGGACGCCAGCGACTTTCCAATCGTGATGATGGATTACAGCTATGTCACGCGCGCGTCGGAGCGGTTGTTCGAGACGACCGGCGGCGACCCGCGCCAGCTGGTTTATGTCCAGGTCGATTTCAGCACCCGCGACGGCGGCATCCAGCGCGTCGATTGGGTGCCCGGGCGCTTTGAACCCGGCGAGGGCGACGGGCCGGGAACCTTGATCGAAAAAACCGGACCGGGTGGTTCGTTGACTTTTCGGCCGGGCGGCGGGTGCTGGCAGCTCGCCGAGGATATTCGGAACCCGGCGCGGCCGCGCTGACTGCGCCCAACCCCTTTTCGTTCGACAGTATCGGCGGCTACCATTATGACGGCGGCATGACCGATCGTCCGTCAACGCCGCTGCTCGACACGGTGGATGTCCCCGCCGACCTCCGCAAGCTGAAGCCCGAAGACCTCCGCCAGTTCGCCGACGAACTGCGCGCCGAGATGATTTCGGCGGTCGGCACCACCGGCGGGCATCTGGGGTCAGGGCTGGGCGTCGTCGAGCTGACCACCGCGCTCCATTATGTGTTCGACACCCCGCGCGACAAGATCGTGTGGGACGTTGGCCACCAATGCTATCCGCACAAGATCATCACCGGGCGCCGCGACCGGATTCGCACCCTACGCACCGGCGGCGGCCTGTCGGGCTTCACCAAGCGCAGCGAGAGCGAATATGATCCGTTCGGCGCCGCGCACAGCTCGACCTCGATCAGCGCGGCGCTGGGCTTTGCGATCGCCAACAAGCTGAAAGCCCAGCCCGGCCGCGCGATCGCGGTGATCGGCGACGGGTCGATGTCGGCCGGCATGGCCTATGAGGCGATGAACAATGCCGCTGCGGCGGGCAACCGGCTGATCGTCATCCTCAACGACAATGACATGTCGATCGCGCCGCCGGTGGGCGGGTTGAGTGCCTATCTGGCCAAGCTGGTGTCGTCGCGGCCGTTCGTCGAGCTGCGCGAAATCGCGCGGCGCTTTGCGCGCAAATTGCCCGAGCCGCTGCACAAGGCGGCGAAAAAGACCGACGAATATGCGCGCGGCATGGCGATGGGCGGGACGTTGTTCGAGGAACTCGGCTTTTATTATGTCGGGCCGATCGACGGCCATAATCTCGACCATCTGATCCCGGTGCTGGAAAATGTCCGCGACAGCGACCATGGTCCGGTGCTGATCCATGCGGTGACGATGAAGGGCAAGGGCTATGCCCCCGCCGAGGCCGCCGCCGACAAATATCATGGCGTCCAGAAATTCGACGTCATCACCGGGCAGCAAGCAAAATCGCCGCCGGGACCGCCCGCATATCAGAACGTCTTCGGCGAAACGCTGGCCAAGCTCGCCGACAGTGATCCGCGCATCGTCGCGATCACCGCGGCGATGCCGTCGGGAACCGGGGTCGACAAATTCGCGAAAGCGCATCCGACGCGCAGCTTCGACGTCGGGATTGCTGAGCAGCATGCGGTGACGTTCGCGGCGGGGCTGGCGGCACAGGGGATGCGGCCATTCTGCGCGATCTATTCGACCTTCCTTCAGCGCGCTTATGATCAGGTCGTCCATGATGTGGCGATCCAGAATCTGCCGGTGCGCTTTGCGATCGACCGCGCCGGGCTGGTCGGCGCCGACGGATCGACCCATGCGGGGTCGTTCGATGTGACCTATCTGGCGACGCTGCCCAATATGGTGGTGATGGCGGCGGCCGACGAGGCCGAGCTGGTCCATATGACCTATACCGCCGCCGAATATGACGCGGGGCCGATCGCCTTCCGCTATCCGCGCGGCAATGGCACCGGGGTGGCGCTGCCCGACGTTCCGGTGAAGCTGGAGATCGGCAAGGGGCGCGTCGTGCGCAGCGGCAAGACGGTCGCGATCTTCTCGCTCGGGACAAGGCTGGCCGAGGCATTGAAGGCGGCCGACACGCTCGAAGCACGCGGGCTGTCGACGAGCGTCATCGATTTGCGCTTCGCCAAGCCGCTCGACGAGGAACTGATCCGCAAGACGCTGGCGAGCCATGAGGTGTGCGTGACGGTCGAGGAAGGCAGCGTCGGCGGGCTCGGCGCGCATGTGCTGACCCTGGCGAGCGACGAGGGGTTGATCGATGCGGGGCTGAAGCTGCGCACGCTGCGCCTGCCCGATGCGTTTCAGGATCAGGACAAGCCCGAGGTGCAATATGACGCCGCGGGGCTGAACGCGCCGCAGATCGTCGATTGCGTGCTGAAAGCGCTGCGCCATAATAGCGCGGGGGTGGAGGAAGCAGGCGTTCGGGCTTAGCGATACACCTCGCGACGATGGCCAATGGCAACGACCACGATGACCATTCGTCCGTCTTCTATCTTTGCGATGACGCGGTAGTCGCCGAACCGATAGCGCCAATGACCAGCATATTGGCCGACCAACGCTTGTCCGCGCTGGCGCGGGTCGTCGAGAGCCGCGAGGTCGGTCATTGCGCGCGTGATACGATCGGCTTGCTTTACATCTATCTTGCGAAGCTGCTTGCGCGCCTGATCCGAGACTTCAAGCGTCCAGACCAAGTTCGCGTCTCATCTGCTCCATCGAGATATTCTTCCTCGGATCATAGTCGGCCAGCGCCGCCTCGAGGAGTGCAATATCCTCAAGTTCATCGATATATTCCTCGATCGCCTTGCGCGCGAGAGCGGTTTTGGTGCGGCCCGAGCGCTTCGCCGCGTCGGCTAAGCGCTCTTCGAGTTCCTTGTCGAGGCGGATAGCCAACATGGCGATGCTCCTTTGCTATACATGTATAGCAAATTTACTAATTTCGCAAGATGACGGGTTGCCTTACGCCCCCGGGATCGCCGCCTGCGCGTCGCGGCCGTCGCCTTCGGGGGCGGCGAGGATGTCGCGGGTGACCAGGCCCTTGTCGACGACCTGCGTGTCGGGGCTGCCGACCTGGCTGCGGATGCCGGGGTCGGCGCGGGCGCCGTCGGCGCTGCTGATCACCGCCGCTTCGTTGGGGCTGCGGGCCGAGGGGCCGCCGAACAGCGCGCGCAGCGTCTGCTCCGCGGTCGTTTCGCCACCGGGACGCGCGGTGCCGGGAGCGGGCGGGGTCAGCGCGAAATCGGGCGGCACGACGAGCGGCGCCTGACGCGATACCGCAAATTCATCGGGGCGGTCGCGGTTGAACAGATTGTTCGACCCGCAGGCCGACAGGGTGGTAGCCAGAATCGAGGCGGCCAGGATGGCGGTGGTCCGGTTCACTTGAAATATACTCCTATGCGCCCCGTTTAATCGGAAGACGGCTTGCCGTCGGTGCTGGCCGCCTTGTCGCCCAAGAGCAGCGCGCGCGCAACCAGCAAAAGCACCCCGATCGAGATGCACGCATCGGCGACGTTGAAGATCAGGAACGGCCGGAAATCGCCGAAATGCAGGTCGGCGAAATCGACGACAAAGCCGTGGCGGACGCGGTCGACGATATTGCCGAGCGCGCCGCCGAGGATCAGCGCGAGCGCGATCACGTCGCCGCGCGCCTTTTCACGCGTCATCCAGATTCCGACCGCGGCGGCCACCGCGGCGGTCACTGCGACGAGCGTCCAGCGCGTCGTGTCGTTGCAATCCGAAAACATCGACAGCGAAATGCCGCAATTTTCCGCCCAGGTCAGGTTGAAGATGTCGATGATCTCGATCTCGCGCTTCGCCTCGAGCGATAGCGGGGTGATGACGACCCATTTGGTCACCTGATCGAGGATGAAGGCGAAGGCCGCGATCAACAGGCCAAAGCGCAGGTGCGGCGAACGAGTGCTGGTCATGCGGGGTTCAATACCGTCTCGCAGCGATTGCACAAGGCGCCGTCCGCGGTGACTTCGGGGAGGTGGCGCCAGCAGCGGCCGCATTTTTGGTTTTCGGTTGGGGTGATCGTCACGGTATCGCCGCCGTAACTAACAGCCGCCGTTATCGCGATTTCTGCCATCGCTTCGGGTGTCAGATTCGGCACCGGGGGCATCGAAACTTCGGCTTCGAGGCTGGAGCGAACAATTTTTTCGCGGCGCAGCGGTTCGATCGCTGCCGTCACCGCCTCACGGTGCGCGCGGGCTTCGTCCCAACGGGCTGCGAGGTCGCCGTCGATCCAGTTGACCACATCGAGTTCGGGCAATTCCAGCAGGTGCACAGATCCGGCTTCTGGATAGCGCGTACCCCATACTTCCTCGCTGGTGAACACCAGCACGGGCGCGGCGTAGCGGACGAGGGCGTGGAACAGTGTGTCCAGCACGGTGCGGTACGCGGCGCGTTCCACGGTCTGTTTACCCGTCACGAGGTTGATGTCGCAGTACAGCCGGTCCTTGCGGATATCGAAATAGAAGGCCGACAGGTCTTCGTTGCAGAAGTCGGTCAGCAATCGCGTGTAGGTATTGAAGTCGAAAGCATCGATCGCTTCGCGCAGATGCTGGTCAAGATGCGCGAGCTGGTTGAGCATATAACGCTCGAGTTCGGGCATCGCGGCGATGTCGGTGACCTTTTCCGCGTCGCTGAACCCGTCGAGCGCGCCGAGCAGGTAGCGGAAGGTGTTGCGCAGCTTGCGATACTGGTCGGCGACCCCGGTCAGGATCTCCTTGCCGATGCGGTGGTCTTCGGTGAAATCGACGCTCAGCGCCCACAGGCGCAGGATGTCGGCGCCATAGTCGCGCATCAGGTCGATCGGGCTGATCGTGTTGCCGAGCGACTTCGACATTTTGAAGCCCTTGGAATCCATCGTGAAGCCGTGGGTCAGCACCGCCTTGTACGGCGCCTGTCCGCGCGTGCCGCAGCTTTCGAGCAGCGACGACTGGAACCAGCCGCGATGCTGGTCGCTGCCTTCGAGGTAAAGGTCGGCGCTGTGGGTGCCGCCGTCGTGGCGGACGAGTGCGGGCCACCTACCGCTCTCCAGGACGAAGGCGTGGGTACAGCCCGAATCGAACCAGACGTCGAGGATGTCGACAATGCGCTCGTAATCGGCGGCGTTGTAGTCCGGCCCAAGATATTCCTGCGCGCGCGCGTCGTTCCATGCGTCGACGCCGCCCGCCTTCACCGCCGCGACGATGCGGTCGTTGACGAGCGGGTCGTTGAGATATTGCCCGGTCTTGCGGTCGACGAAGAGCGTGATCGGCACGCCCCACGCGCGCTGGCGGCTGAGCACCCAGTCGGGGCGGTCCTTGACCATCGATCCGATGCGGTTGCGACCCTTTTCGGGGACGAAGCGCGTGGCGTCGATCGCGTGCATCGCCGCCTGCCGCAGCGTCGGTGCGGCGCAGAGGTCCTCTTCGGCGGGGTTGATTGCGCCGCCCTCATTCTCCCAGCGCTTTTCGCGCGGGGTCTTGGGCTCGATGTGGGTCATCACCCGGTCCATCGGCACGAACCATTGCGGGGTGCAGCGATAGATGACCTTGGCCTTCGAGCGCCAGCTGTGCGGATAGCTGTGCTGGTAATCGGCGCTGGCGGCGAGGAGGCCACCGGATTCGCGCAGGTCGGTGCAGATCGGGCCGTCGGGGGCGTTGAATTTCGGGTTGATCACCGATCCCTGGCCGCCGAGCCAGCCCCAGTCGTCGCGATATTTGCCGTCGCCCTCGACCGCGAACACGGGGTCGATGCCGTTCGCCTTGCACAGGTCGAAATCATCCTCGCCATGGTCGGGCGACATATGGACAAGGCCGGTGCCGCTGTCGGTGGTGACGAAATCGCCCGCAAGGAAGGGGCGCGGGCGCGCGAAGAAGCCGCCGAGATGGTGCATCGGGTGGCGGGCGATGGTGCCGGCGAGGTCGGCGCCTTTGAAGCTGAGGCTACTGGCGTAATTCAGCTGTGCCACAGCGTCGTCGAGCGCCGGGGCGTCACCTGTTGCGCGAAACGACAAGCCCGTCCGCTGCAAGAAGCTTTCAACCAGATCGAAGGCTACCAGATAATCTCGGCCATCATCTGCTTTGACCAGATAATACTCAATCTCCGGCCCATAGGCCAAAGCCTGGTTGACCGGGATCGTCCACGGCGTCGTGGTCCAGATCACCGCATGGGCGCCGACCAGCTCCGCAATCGGGCTTTCGATGATCTCGAACGCGACATCGATCTGGGTCGAGACGATATCCTCATATTCGATCTCGGCCTCGGCGAGCGCGGTCTTTTCGACCGGCGACCACATCACCGGCTTGGCGCCGCGATAGAGCATGTCGTTCGCGGCGAATTTGAGCAGCTCGCGGACGATGGTGGCTTCGGCCTCATAATGCATCGTGAGGTAGGGATGATCCCAGTCGCCGCCGATGCCGAGGCGCTTCAGCTGCTCGCGCTGGGTGTCGACCCAGCCCTGCGCATAGGCGCGGCATTCGGCGCGGAATTCCTCGACCGGAACCTCGTCCTTGTTGAGCTTTTTCTTGCGATACTGCTCCTCGACCTTCCACTCGATCGGCAGGCCGTGGCAGTCCCAGCCGGGGACGTAAGGCGCGTCCTTGCCCTTCAGCGTCTGGGTGCGGACGACCATGTCCTTCAGGATATGATTGAGCGCATGGCCGATGTGCATGTCGCCGTTGGCGTAGGGCGGGCCGTCGTGGAGGATGAACTGGTCGCGCCCGGCGCGCGCGGCGCGGATCTGGCCTTCGAGATTGCCGTCGAGCCATTTGGCGAGAATCAGCGGCTCCTTCTGCGGCAGGCCGGCCTTCATCGGGAAGTCGGTCTTGGGCAGGAAGACGGTGTCGCGATAGTCGCGTTGCTCGGGTGCGGGCGTGTCGGTCATGGGGGCGGCGCTTAGCGCAGATTTGCGTGGGAGCAAACCTCGGGTTTCCCTCTCCCCTTGGGGGAGAGGGCAGTGAGACTTGCGAGCTTGCTGGCTTAGTCGCAGCGGGTGAGGGGGCTGTGCGCCATCGATAGCGCAGAACCCCTCACCCAGCTTCGCCTAGGCAACGAGTTGCCAAGGCTGCGCAACCCTCTCCCGCAAGGGGGAGAGGGGCTTAGCGTTGCCGCGGCCGCAGCGCCGGGCCCACCGCACGAATGTCTTCGACCCAGATATAGCCGTTGAAGCTGGCGGGGATTTTGGCGAGTTGCTGGGGGGTGGTCAGGCCTTCGTTCGACTTGCCGCGTTCATAGGGGCCGAAGACGATGACGCGCGCGCCGACGCGGTCCATGCGGGCGATCAGGCGGTCGGGCCAGCCCCAGAACGCCCATTGATAGTTGATCGGGATCGCAAGCACGCCGTTTCGGCAGCTGTCGGGGACGATGCCGGTCCAGCCGTACATCACATAGTCTTTTGAGCAGGCCAGCGCCTCGCGCCGTAAGTCGAACGACCAGTTATTCGGCAGCAGTTCGCGCATCCGTTTGACCGGATGTTCGGCGCCGTAGAAGGCGTCGCCGCGTTTTTGGCTGTCGCGGCCCGAGGCTTTGAGGATCGCGAACAGCTGGTCGGCCTCGCGCGGGTTTTTCGATTTGAAGTTGAACAGGATCGGGTGGACGGGGAGCGCCGCGAGGCCTTCCTCGACGGTCGGCAGCTTGCCGACGCCCTTGCCGCGCAGCGGGAAGGTCTGGCCGCCGTCGGCGGTGTAACCATAGCCGATGTCGAGCGCCTTGAGCTCGGCCAAGGTCAGGTCGCGGGTAGCGCCCTTGCCGTCAGTGCGGCAGTCGACGGTCCAATCGTGGAAGAGGACCATGCGGCCGTCCTTGGTGGGCGCGACGTCGATCTCGACCATGTTGGCGCCAAGGCCGACCGCCCATGTCATGGATTCGGGCGTGTTTTCGAATATCTCATGCGTCGGCGGATAGGCGAAGGCGGCGGTGCAGGTATCGCGGCCGACCGCGGCGCGCTTGTCGTAGAGGTGATAGACGCCGCGGTGGGCGATGAGTTTGGGTTTGCCATCGGGCGAGGGGGCGAGCCAGCTGGCGTTGCTGAGCACCGCCCAGGCGACGAAGGCGGCGAACAGCCACAGCGCGATCTTGGTGCCGCGGCGCAGCGGCTTTTTGGGCGGGGGTTCGAGGGCTGATGCCCAATCCGGATCGTTCGTCATCATTCCCCCATCTCGTCACCCCGGACTTGATCCGGGGTCCATTCCTGCGGCGCCGCATGGACCCCGGATTAAGTCCGGGGTAACGATGAAATTATAGATCGGCGAGCAGTCCCTTGGCCGCATCGCAATCCTTGGCAATCTGCGCCATCAGCGCGTCCATGCTGTCATATTTCGCCTCGGGCCGGATGAAGGCGTGGAAGGCGACGTCGATGTCCTGTCCGTACAGATCCTCGGCAAAATCGAAGAAATGCGGTTCGAGCAGCTCCTTCGGCGGGTCGAAGCTGGGGCGGATGCCGAGGTTGGCGGCGCCTTTCAGGATGCGGCCGCCGGGGAGTTTTCCGGTCACCGCATAGATGCCGTAGCGCGGGCGCAGGTAATTGCCCATGTCGATATTGGCGGTGGGAAAGCCAAGCAGGCGGCCGTTCTTGTCGCCATGTTCGACCCGCCCGCGCACGGTGAAGGGGCGGGTGAGCAGGCGCGCGGCGGTGGCGCAGTCGCCCGCTTGCAGCGCCTCGCGGATGCGGCTCGATGAGATCACCTCCTCGGCGTCGTCGACCGGGGCGACCATTTCGGTGAAGAAGCCGCGGCGGCGGGCGTGGTCGGCCAGCGTCACGACATCGCCGCCGCGGCCCTTGCCGAAAACGAAATCGCTGCCGGTCACGACCCCGGCGGCGCCGTAGCGATCGAGCAGCAGGTCGGTGATGAAATCCTCGGCGCTCGTCCCCGCGAGCGCGGCGTCGAAGGGCAGGACGAGCATCGCGTCGGCGCCCGCGGCGGCGAACAATTCCTGCCTTTGGTCAAGCGTGGTGAGGCGAAAGGGCGGCACGTCGGGCTTGAAGAAGCGCACCGGATGCGGGTCGAAGGTGGCGACGATCGCCGGGCGGCCTTCGTCGCGGGCATGGCGGACGGCGCGGCCGACGACCGCTTGATGCCCGGCATGAAAACCGTCGAAATTGCCGAGCGCGATGACGCCGCCGCGCAGCGGAGCCTCGATACGGTTATGGCCGTCGAGGCGGATCATCGGGCCGGCGGGGTGAGCGGGACGAGCCCCGCGCGCAGCACGCGGACCGCGTTGCCGCCCATCGCGGCGCGGATTTCGGCGTCGCTGAAGCCCGCATCGATCAGCGCCTGGGTGACCTGCACCAACTTTGACGTGTCGAAGCGCACCGTGGTGGCGCCGTCATAATCGCTGCCGAGCGCGACATGGTCGATGCCGACGAGGTCCCGGACATGCTTCATCGCCTTTGCGATGCTGGCGGGCGCTGTGTCGCAGATCGCGGCGTCCCAATAGCCGATGCCGATCAGGCCGCCGGTCGCCGCGACACCCCTGATCTGGTCGTCGGAAAGGTTGCGGTTGACCTTGCACGTCGCCTGCACCCCTCCGTGGCTGGAGACGACGGGACGGCGCGCCATTTTGAGGATGTCGGCGACGCAGGCGTTCGAGCAATGCGCGATATCGACGACCATGCCCTTCGCTTCCATCGCGGTGACGACTTGCCGCCCGAGCGGGGTGAGGCCGCCTTTTTTGAGGCCGTGCATCGACCCGGCAAGGTCATTGTCGAAGAAATGGGTGAGCCCCGCCATGCGGAAGCCCGCGGCGTAGAGCTTGTCGAGATTGGCGAGCTTGCCTTCGAGGACGTGCAGCCCCTCGATGCTGAGCATCGCGCCGGTGGCGAGCGGCTTGCCGTGCCGTGCCGCGAGCAGCGCGTCGAGATCGGCGGCGGTGGCGACCGCGCGCAGCTTGCCGTCCGCCGCCGCGGCGGCGCGGTGCAGCTTTGTCGCATGCCACAGCGAGCGTTCGAGCAGCGAGTTCCATGTCCGCACTGGCTGCAACTGCGCGATCACGAGGCTGGTGATATTGTCGGTATCACCGCTGTTGGCGTCGTAATTCTGGCCCTTCGGCGACTTGGTCGTGCTGGCGAGGATTTGCAGCGCGACATTGCCGTCCTGCAGCCGCGGCAGGTCCATATGGCCGCGGTCGGCGCGGTCGAGGATGTTGCGTTTCCACAGCAATGTGTCGCTGTGCAGGTCGACGATCGTCAGCGTCTGGTGCAGCGCCTTGGCGCGTTCGCTCACCTGCGGCAGCGGTTTGCCGTCGATCTGGTTGGTGCCGCGCTCGATGACGCCGGGGGCAGCCAAGAAAAAGGCGATGGCGGCGAGTGCGACGACGAGCAGGATAGCGATCAGCCAGCGGCGCATGGGCTATTTCCTTGTCAGCGTGACGAAGCTGTACGCGGGGCGCCCGGCATCGTCGGCGGGATGATCGTCGCGCGCCACTTCGCGCCATGCCCCGGTATCGGGATAGGCGATCACCGCGTCGCCCTGGGGCTCAAGCGCGACTTCGGTCAGCTCGATGCGGTCGGCGAGGGGGAGGAACAGGCGGTAGATTTCGGCGCCGCCGATCACCATCACATGCGGGGCGTTGGCGAGTTTCAGCGCGTCGTCGACACTTGCGACCGGCTCGGCACCGTCGTCGTGCCAGTCGGCATCGCGGGTGAGGACGATGTGTCGCCGCCCTTCGAGCACCGCGGGCAGGCTGTCGAACGTCTTGCGCCCCATGATCATCGGGCGCCCCATCGTCAGCTGTTTGAAGCGGCGGAGGTCGGCGGGCAGGTGCCAGGGCATTTTGCCGTTCGCGCCGACGACACCATTGGCGGCGCGCGCGAGGATCAGGGTGATTTCGGGGTGGTTCATGCGGGAGAGGTTCCAACCCAGGTGGCATGACCCAGCTTGCGGCCCTGACGGACCTCGGTCTTGCCATAATGATGGACATGCGCGCCGGGGTCCGCGAGCAGGTTAGGAACTTCAGCAATCGAAGCACCGATCAGATTGTGCATGACGACAGGCAGCACCGGGCTGGCGGTGCTGCCGAGCGGCAGCCCGGCGACGGCGCGGATGTGATTTTCGAACTGGCTGGTCACCGCGCCCTCGATCGTCCAGTGGCCGCTGTTGTGGACGCGCGGCGCCATCTCGTTGAAAATCGGGCCATCGTCGGTGGCAAAAAACTCGCCGGTGAGCACGCCGACATAGTCGAGATCGTCGGCGATGCGCGCCATCAGCGCGCGGGCTTCGTCTTGCTGGTCGAGGATGATCGGCGGCGACGGCAGCGCCGACGTCGCGAGGATGCCGCCGTCGTGAACATTGACGCTGCTGTCCCAGAAGCGCGTCTCGCCGTCGATGCCGCGCACCAGCAGCACCGAAAATTCATGCGCGAAGGTGACGAAGCCTTCGAGGATCGCGGCGTGGCGGTCGATCGCGTCCCATGCGGCGTCGGCGTCGGCGGGGGTGGTAAGCCGTGCCTGCCCCTTGCCGTCATAACCCATCCGCAGCGTCTTAAGGATCGCGGGGGCGCCGATCGCGGCGAGCGCGGTGTCGAGCGCGGCGCGGTCCGGCACCAGGGCAAAGGGGGCGGGCCGTCCGCCAAGTCCGGCGACGAACGTCTTTTCGGTCAGCCGGTCCTGCGCGATTTCGAGCGCCCGCGCGCCGGGGCGCACCGCGACATGCCCCGACAGAAAGCGCACCGTGTCGACCGGCACATTTTCAAACTCGATCGTCACCGCGTCGCAGCCCGCGGCAAAGGCGGCGAGGCGCGGTTCGTCGTCCCACGCCGCCTGGACATGCTGCGCCGCGACCTGCGCCGCCACGCTCTCGCGGTCGGGGGCGTAGATATGAACCTGGTAGCCGAGCTGCGCCGCGGCGACGGCGAGCATCCGGCCGAGCTGGCCGCCGCCGAGGATGCCGATCGTCGAACCCGGTGCCAGCAAGCGATCAGCCCTCGCGCACGGGGGTTGGAGCGACGCTGTTCGTCTGTTCGTCGCGCCAGGCGTTGAGCTTGTCCGCGAGCCCCGGGTCATTGTTCGCGAGCAGCGCGGCGGCGAACAGCGCGGCGTTGGTCGCCCCCGCCTTGCCGATCGCAAAGGTCGCGACCGGAATGCCGCCGGGCATCTGGACGATCGAATAGAGGCTGTCGATGCCGCTGAGCGCCGCCGACTGGACGGGGACGCCGAGCACCGGCACCCGCGTCATCGATGCGACCATGCCGGGCAGGTGCGCGGCGCCGCCGGCCCCGGCGATGATCGCCTGCAGGCCGCGCTCGGCGGCGCTTTTGGCATAGGTGACGAGGCGGTCGGGGGTGCGATGCGCCGACACGATCTGCACCTCGTGCGCGATGCCGAAATGTTCGAGGATCTGGACCGCGTGCGCCATCGTCGGCCAGTCCGACTGGCTGCCCATGATGACGCCCACCTGCGGCGCGCTTTCGCCCATCCCTCGACCCTCCTGTACCGGCGTTCGATCCACGGATGAATCGCTGCCGCATACCCCCTAGCGACAAGGCCGCGCGCGGGCAACGCCGCCCGTTCGGCAACGGGCGCGATCCGCCGTTCAGCCGATCGGGGTAGAGCGTGATTTCGTTCGGGGTGCGCGCCGCCCACCTTTGGATTATTCCGCCGCGCCCCTGTCCAGCGCGCTGGCCCGGTGCGCCGCAATCGCCTGCAATACCGTCACAACCGGCGGTGCGGCGGCACCGGGATCGTTGCCGTTCCGGCACCTCGAACGGGTAATTGTGGTTCGCTACCTCAGCGTTTACCGATTGGTATCAAGTCGCGTTTAGGGTTGCGGCTCGATAATCATCGGCATCGGGCCGGGGAGCGAGCGTAGGTTTCGGGGACGTTGAATGGACAGCGTAGGGGGGGCGCGGATTGCGGTCGATCAGTTCGCCGCATTAGCCGTTGACTCCATCGAGGACCAACTGCGTGAAATACGCCGGGAACGCGACGCGCTGCGCCGCGAGAACCGCGTATTGAAGATCGCCGTGGCCGAGCTGGAACGGGTGTCCGAGCGCGATACGCTGACCCCGTTGTTCAACCGCCGCTATTTCCTGACCGCGATCCATCACCGCATCGCGCGCTTTGAACGCCACGCCGAACGCGCCGCGGTGGTGTTCGTCGACGTCAACCAGCTGAAATTGATCAACGACAGCTTTGGCCATGCCGCGGGCGACTTTGCCCTGATGGAAATCGCCAAGCGTCTGGCCGAATCGATCCGCGCCACCGACGTCGCGGCGCGTATCGGCGGCGACGAATTCGGGCTGATCCTCGATCAGTCGAGCGAGGATGGCGCCCGCGCCCAGATCAACCGCCTGTGCGACGTACTGACCGCGGCGCCGGCGGACTATGACGGTCACCAGATCGCCCTGTCCGCCTGCTTCGGCATCGCGATGCTCCAGACCGGGATGACCGAATCGGACATATTGGCCGCCGCCGACCGCGACATGTATCGCAACAAGCAGGGCCAGGGCTCGGCGCCCGGACACCGCTGACACTCGGCTAACCTCCTGTTAACCAAATGAGCGCATCGTCCCCGATAGGACAGGGGGTGGACGATGCGTACCCAAGCCGACCCATATCATGACATTCGGGACCGGATTACCGGCCAGATCGGCGCGCTCGCCGAAGCCTTGCCGCACTGCGCGCTGGCGCAGATCGTCCAGGGCATCGACGACATTCGCTGTCTGGCGCGCGACAATGGCTTTGCCGCGGTCGAAACTTTGGCCAGCCGGCTGGAATCGGCGGTTGCCGGCGGCGGGTATCGCGCCGCGATCCTGACCTATCTCGACGCGATGAGCGACGCCGCCTGCGTACCGCGCGGGCCCCTGCCCGCCGCGGCGCAAGAGGCGTGGCTGGCGTCGGTCGCGATGCGGCTGGGGCATTGACCGACCCCGGCTGACGATCCAGACCAGTTCCATGGATGCAATCATGCTTGCGCTGGTGGCGGTGCTGCTGGCCAATGCCGACGGGCGCAGCGGCATATTGCTGTCGCGGCTGCTGAGCGCGCGCGACGACCGGCGGGTCGTCGTGGGCATCGCCTTTGGCGCCTTCATGCTCAATGCCATCATCGCCGCCACCGCCGGCGCGATCGCCAACCGCATGATCGGCCAGGGGGTGACGGCGTTGCTGGTGGCGTTCGCGATGCTGTCCGCCGCCGCGGCTTTGCTGTGGCGCGGGCGACCGTCGCTGTTCGATGACAAGGCGCTGGCGGCAACCCCGGCGATGTTGGCGGGGCGGGTGCTGATCGCGCAATTCGGCGACCGCAGCCATTTCCTGATCGGCGCGCTCGCAGCGACCAGCGGTGCCGGCCAATGGGCGGCGGCGGGCGCGCTGGTCGGCTGGACGCTCGCGATGCTGCCGTTCCTGGCGTTCGGTCCCGACCTTGCGGCGCAGCGCGGCTCGGCGGTCATCTGCTGGGTGAGCGCCGCGATCCTGACCATCTGGGGACTTCGCACCGCGATGGGGACGTTCGGATTGATCGGATAGCCGCCGAAATTTTCGGAAAGTCATCGTTTTTATCGATGAGCGCGACCGACAGGTTCAATGGGAAAATATCGTCGCGCCACGCTATATGGGGGCGGTCAACGAAAGGATGCTCCCATGTCCGATAAGAACAACAATGCCCCTGCCGTCGCCGACGCGCTCAACGCGCTGCTCGCCGACAGTTTCGCGCTCTATCTCAAGACCAAAAACTATCATTGGCACGTCCAGGGGCCGCGCTTTCGCGAACTCCACCTGTTGTTCGACGAACAGGCCATTCAGATTTTCGCAACCACCGACCTGATCGCCGAACGGGTCCGCAAAAATGGCGCGCGAACGTTGCAGTCGATCGGCGACATCGGCCGCCGCCAGTCGATTCGCGACGATGATGCGGCGGGGCCGGACGCCGAGGCGATGATCCGCACGCTGGCGGACGACAACAAGATTTTGCTCGGCCAGCTGAAAGCGGTGAAGGCCGCCGCCGAAGCCGATGGCGACATCGCGACCAGCGGGCTGGTCGACACATGGGCCGACGAGACGCAGCAGCGGATCTGGTTTCTGGAAGCGACGCTGGGGTATTGATGATTCCCCTCCCTTCTTCAGGGAGGGGTTAGGGGTGGGTCGCCGCAGGCGGTCTGCATGGCCGCACACCCACCCCGCTGCGACTAGGCAGCAAGCTGCCAAGTCTTCGCACCCCTCCCTTGCAGGGAAGGGAAACCAACAAAAAAGGGCGGCCCGTGAGCCGCCCTTTTCATTTTCCTGGTCCTGCCGATCAGTCCTGATGCGGCTGGATGTTCACGGCCGCGAATTTGCCGCGATCGTCGACTTCGATGTCGAACGCGACGCGGTCGCCTTCGTCGAGGCCGGTCATGCCGGCGCGCTGCACCGCGCTGATGTGGACAAAGGCGTCGGCCTGTCCGTCGTCGCGCGCGATAAAGCCAAAACCCTTCGTCGTGTTGAAGAATTTGACCGTGCCCGAGGTGCGTTCGCCGGTCAGCTGACGCCGTCCGCGTGCGCCGCCCGGGGCCCCACCGGGAGCACCGCGATCGTCACGTGCACGCGGCGCGCTGTCTTCGATCGGCATCGGTTCGCCTTCGATCTTGATATCGATGGCCGACACCTTGCCGTTGCGTTCGACGAGGGTGAAGCCCAGCGGCTGGCCCGAGGCAAGACCCTGAAGCCCTGCCTGTTCGACCGCGCTGATGTGGACGAACACGTCCTCGCCGCCATCGTCGCGCGCGACAAAGCCGAAACCTTTCGCCGCGTTGAAGAATTTGACCGTGCCATTGCCTTCACCGACGACCTGCGCCGGCATGCCGCCGCCACGTCCGCCGCCAAAGCCGCCGCCGCCGCCACGATCGCCGCCGCCAAAGCCGCCGCGGTCACCGCCGCCAAAGCCGCCACCGGGACGATCACCACCGCCAAAGCCGCCGCGATCGCCGAAGCCACCCCCACGATTGCCGCCACCATAGCTGTCGCCGCCATAGGGTGCAGGTTCGAAGCTGTCGAAATTGCCGAAATCATCGCGCTTGCCGCGCCCCCGCTGGCCGCGGCGATCCTTGTTGAAACTCATTGTCTAATAGTCGCTTTCGGTTCGTCCATACCCCATTCGATCGGCGCCTTGCGCCGGACGGGGGACGCAGTTCACCATAGGCACGGACTCGCCCCATGCCTCTAACGGCGCAATATATAGCCTAAATCCATGCCGCCTGCGAACGGAAAATTCAAAGCCGTCCGCCTTGGTAAAGCGCGCTTTGCCGCGGGCTGGCGGCGGATGGGCTGGCGGCGCCAAAACCAGTCATTGAGCGGCACCGCCGCTTCGCCTAAGGCGGGCCAATGACTGTATATTTCCACGAAGAAGATTTGCCCGCGGGCGCGCTGGGTCCGGGCGCCGTCGCGATCGACACCGAAACGATGGGATTGAACCCGCTGCGCGACCGGCTGTGCCTGGTGCAGATCAGCGACGGGTCGGGCGACGAGCATCTGGTCCGCTTCGCGCCCGGCAGCACCTATGACGCCCCGGTCCTCAAAGCGATTTTGACCGATCCCAACCGGTTGAAATTGTTTCATTTTGCCCGGTTCGACATTGCGGCGCTGCAGCAGGCGCTCGGCGTTGTGACGGCGCCCGTCTATTGCACCAAGATCGCCTCGAAGCTGATCCGCACCTATACCGACCGCCATGGGCTGAAGGAATTGGTCCGCGAGCTTTTGGGCCAGGAAGTGTCGAAACAGCAGCAGTCGAGCGACTGGGGCGCCGCCGAACTCAGCGATGCGCAGCGCGACTATGCCGCGAGCGACGTGCGCTTTCTGCACGCGATGAAAGACATTCTCGACATGCGGCTGGCGCGCGAGGGGCGCACCGAGCTGGCGCAGGCCTGTTTCGATTTTCTGCCGACGCGCGCCGCGCTCGACCTGGCCGGCTGGCCCGAGGTCGACATTTTCGCGCACACATAAAGGGCGATTCGCAAAAGCATGTCCGAACGCGCCGATCTTGATCGCACGATGCGCCGCCTGTGGGCGGCGAGCGGGTCGAGTCACGACCGCGTCGTGCGCATCCTGCGCTTTGGGTTGCCGCTGGTCATCGGGGTGGTCGCCGCGGTGCTGATCTTTTCGCCCTTCACCCAGCGCGCCGAGGTCAGCTTCCTGCTCGCCAAGGACAAGGTCGAGGTGGCGCAGGAGCGGATGAAGGTCACCCGCGCCGAATATCGCGGCCAGGATGCCAAGGGCCAGCCCTTTGCCCTGCTCGCGGGCAGCGCGGTGCAGAAAAGCTCGGCCGAACCGATCGTGCGGATGAGCGACCTGTCGGGCGCGATCCGCCTGGCCGACGGACCGGCGACGATCGTCGCCCGCAACAGCGCCTATAATATGGAAACCGAAAAGGTCGCGGTGCCGGGGATGGTGCAGGTCAAAAGCGCCGGCGGCTATCGCATCGATGCCAGCAACGTGTCGATCGACCTCAAGACCCGCACGCTGAGCGGGCAGGGCGGGGTCGACGGGACGTTGAACATCGGTAGCTTTTCGGCCAACCAGCTGACCGCCGACCTCGACCGGCGGATCGTGCGCCTGCAGGGCAATGCGCGGCTGCGGATCAATCAGGGAGTGATCAAATGAACCGGCTTTGGACCATGAAGAGCATGGCGCTTGCGGGCGCGGGGTTTGTTTTCACCAGCCTTGCTTTGCTGTCGGTCGGCACCGGCGGCGACACCGCGCAGGCGCAGGCGCTGGCCAACCACAACAGCAACGCTCCGGTCGATTTCGCCGCGAACAGCATCGAGGTGCAGGACCGCGCCGACCGCGTCGTCATCGCCGGCAATGTCCGGGTGACGCAGGCCGGCATGACGCTGACCGCGGCGCGGATGACCGTCGCTTATTCGCGGTCGGGCGGCACCGACGTCAACCGGCTCGACGCGACCGGCGGGGTCGTGGTGACCAAGGGCGACGAGCGCGCGTCGGGCAATGTCGCGATCTATGACCTTGACCGCCGCCTGATCACGATGGTCGGCAATGTCCAGCTGACCCAGCGTGGCAACCGCCTGTCGGGCGGGCGGATGGTCATCGACCTGAACAGCGGTCGGGCGACGGTCGACGGGCGCGGCGCGGCGCGCGGTCCCGACGGCAATCCGATCGCGGGCGGCACCGGCGGGCGCGTCACCGGCACCTTCACGGTACCGGAAAGAAAACAGTAACCAAAGATTTTGACGGACCGGCAACCCTGCTCCTTCACCAAGGGGCAGGGACCAGATCCATAGCGGTGCCGGGGGGCGACGCTGCGCAATGAAGGCGAGCCCCCGATGCGTTTCTCTCCCCTTGTCCCGCCGCGGCGTCCGTTGTTCGGCCGCCGGATCGAGCCACCCGCGGCGACCATCCCCACCCCGACGTCCGAAGAACGGCGCCTGATCGACCGCATCATGCGCCACGCGGGGTATCGCGAGTCGCGATAGCGCCTCCCACTTTAGATCGTCATCCCGGCCTTCGCCGGAATGACGAACGGGCGAGAACAGCGATGAACCGCGAGACTCGCTTGGCGTTCCGCGCCCGCGCCCCTACATGGGGCGCGCATGCCGCCCGATACGCTCACCTCCGCCGACGCGGCCAAAGAACCGCCGGTTCTCGACACGCTCAAGCGTTTCCTGCCCTATCTGTGGCCCGCCGGGCACACCGAGCACAAGGTTCGCATCGTCCTGGCGGGGCTCATCATTCTGGCGTCGAAGGGCGTCCAGCTGTCGATGGGCTTCCTCTATGGGGCCGCGATCGACAAGATGGTGCCGGGGATGGAGGAAGGCGTCGCGCTCGCGATCGGGCTGGTGCTCGCTTATGCCGGCGCGCGTTTTGCCGGGGTGCTGTTCGACAACCTCCGCAATGTCGTGTTCGAGCGCGTCGGGCAGGATGCGACGCGCGAGCTGGCGATCGCGACCTTCAGCCACCTCCACGCGCTGAGCCTGCGCTTTCATCTGGCGCGGCGGACCGGCGAGGTGACCAAGGTGATCGAGCGCGGGACCAAGAGCATCGACACGATGCTGTATTTCCTGCTGTTCAACATCGCCCCGACGATCATCGAATTGCTCGCGGTGCTGATCATCTTCTGGACCAAGTTCAGCTTTGGCCTGGCCAGTGCGACCGCGCTGATGGTCGTCGTCTATATCATTTTCACGCGCAAGGTGACCGACTGGCGCAACGCGCTGCGCACCCAAATGAACGACCTCGACACGCTGACCATCGGGCGCAGCGTCGACAGCCTGCTCAATTACGAAACGGTCAAATATTTTGGCGCCGAGGATCGCGAGGCGGCACGCTATCGCGACGTCGCCGATCGGTATGCGCGCGCCGCGGTGAAAAGCGAAAACAGCCTGGCGTGGCTGAACATCGGGCAGAGCCTGATCACCAATGCCGCGCTGGCGGGGGCGATGGCGTACACCGTGTGGGGCTGGTCGAAGGGACAGTTTCAGGTCGGCGATGTGGTGCTGGTGAACACCTTGCTCGCGCAGCTGTTCCGCCCGCTCGATATGCTCGGCATGGTCTATCGCGTCATCCGGCAGGGGCTGATCGACATGGAGGCGATGTTCCGCCTGATCGACACCCCGCCGGAGATCAGCGACGCGCCGGACGCGCAGCCGCTGGTGGTGAACGGCGGCGCGGTGGCTTTCGACAATGTCGTGTTCGGCTATGAGCCCGACCGCACGATCCTGAACGGCGTCAGCTTTGCGGTCGGCGCGGGCGAGACGCTGGCGATCGTTGGCCCGTCGGGCGCGGGCAAATCGACGATCGCGCGGCTGTTGTTTCGTTTCTACGACCCGCAGGGCGGGCGGATCATGATCGACGACCAGGATATTGCCGCGGTGACGCAGGCCAGCCTGCGCGGCGCGATCGGTATCGTGCCGCAGGACACGGTGCTGTTCAACGACAGCATCGGCTATAATATCGCCTATGGCCGCGAAGGCGCCAGCGTGGCCGAGATTGCTGCGGCGGCCGAGGGCGCGGCGATCGACGGCTTTATCGCGATCCTGCCGCAGGGCTATGACACCGAGGTCGGCGAACGCGGGCTAAAGCTGTCGGGCGGCGAGAAACAGCGCGTCGCGATCGCGCGCACCTTGCTCAAGAACCCGCCGGTGCTGATCTTGGACGAAGCGACCAGCGCGCTCGACAGCCGCACCGAGGCGGCGATCCAGGACACGCTCGAGCGCATCGCGGCGCGGCGGACAACCCTGGTGATCGCGCACCGCCTGTCGACGGTGACCGGCGCCGACCGGATCGTCGTGCTCGACAAGGGCCGCGTCGCCGAGACGGGGACGCACGACCAGTTGCTGCGGATGCGCGGGCTGTATGCCGATATGTGGGCGCGGCAACAGGCGGAGGTGGAGGAGGGGACGGTTTAGGGCCGGTTCCTTTTCGTCATTGCGAGCGAAGCGAAGCAATCCAGAGCGGTTTAGAGCCAAGCTGGATTGCCGCGTCGCTTCACTCCTCGCAATGACGAGGTTTGCGAGATTCCCAAGACAACATTTCGATAATCGTCGAAATATGTCTTGACGCCGATCGCTGATTTCCATATTTCGACGATTATCGAATCATGGAGGTCCAGATGTTATCGGAGCATGTCGTTCGCGCCTTGAGCGCGCTGGCGCAGGAGCATCGGCTGGCGCTGTTCCGGTTGCTCGTCCAGGCTGGGCCGGAAGGCCTTGCGGCGGGGGCGATTGCCGAGGCGCTGGGGGTGCCCGCGTCGTCGCTGTCCTTTCATCTGGCGCAGCTGACCGGCGCCGGGCTGATCGTCCAGCGCCGCGATGGGCGGTCGCTGATCTACACCGCCGACTATGCCGCGATGAACGCGCTCGTCGGCTTTCTGATGGAAAATTGCTGTGGCGGCGGGGCGATTTGTGCGCCCGCGGCCGCCTGTGTTGCCGAAACGAAGGACGAAAGGAAAAGCGCATGAGCCGGTTTCATATGCATGTCGGGGTTGCCGATCTGGACAGGTCGATCGCCTTTTATTCGGGATTGTTCGGCCACGCGCCGAGCGTGACCAAGCCCGATTATGCCAAATGGATGCTCGACGATCCGCGGATCAATTTCGCGATTTCGGTGCGCGACGGCGCGCATCGCGGGATCGAGCATGTCGGGTTGCAGGTCGAGGACGCCGCCGAACTCGCGGCGGTCTATGGGCGGCTGAAGGACGCCGGGGCACCCGTGCTGGAGGAAGGCGCGACGACCTGTTGTTATGCCAAGTCCGAAAAGAGCTGGATCGCCGATCCCGACGGGGTGGTGTGGGAAGCGTTTCTGACCGACGGCGAGGCAACGGTGTACGGCGACAGCCCCGATTTCGCGCCGCTGGCGTCGGCCGATGCTGCCGATGGCGCGTGCTGCGTGCCGACGCTGCCGCAGGCGACGCCCGCCCAGACCGCCTGCTGCTGACATGACCGCGGGGGAAGGGCTGGCGGTGCTGATATTGTGCACCGGCAATTCGGCGCGCAGCATTTTGGGCGAGGCGATTGTCGGCCGGATGGGCGAAGGGCGGCTCAGCGCCTATAGCGCGGGCAGCCAGCCCAAGGGCGCGCCGCACCCCGGGGCGCTGCGGCTGCTGGCGCGGAAGGGCTATGACATCGCCGTCTTCCGCTCGAAAAGCTGGGACGAATTCGCCGCGCCTGATGCCCCGCGCATCGACATTGCGATCACCGTGTGCGGCAATGCGGCGGGCGAGGCTTGTCCGCTGTTCAGCGGCGCCCCGGTGCGCGCGCATTGGGGGCTCGCCGACCCCGCCGATGCGGTCGGTGAAGCCGCGGAGGACGCGGCGTTTGCCGAAACCTGGCGGTTGCTGGAGTTGCGCGTCGGAGCAATGCTGGCGCTGCCGCTCGAAATCATGACGCCGGCCGAGCGGCGCGCGGCGCTCAACGACATCGGGCGGATGGAGGGCGCGGCGTGAGGCGCGCGCTGCTCGCCGAAGCGATCGGCAGCTTCTTTCTGTTCGCCGCGGTCGTCGGATCGGGGATCATGGCCGAGCGGCTCGCGGGCGGCAATGTCGCGGTCGCGCTGCTCGCCAATTCGCTGGCGACCGGCGCGATCCTGTTCGGCCTGATCGCGATGCTGGGGCCGGTGTCGGGCGCGCATTTCAACCCCGCGGTCAGTCTGGTGATGGCGCTGCGCCGCGATTTGCGGTGGGGTATGCTGGCGCCTTATGTCGCGGCGCAGATCGGCGGCGGCATCCTGGGCGTGTGGGCGGCGCATGTGATGTTTGCGCTGCCGATCGTGCAATTTTCGGATCATGCGCGCAGCGGCACCGGGCAATGGGTGGGTGAGTTTGTCGCGACCTTTGGCCTGATCCTGACGATCATCGGCATGGTGCGCCACCGCCCCGAATGGACCGCCCCCGGCGTCGCGCTCTATATCGTCGCGGCCTATTGGTTCACCTCGTCGACCAGCTTTGCGAACCCGGCGATCACGATCGCGCGCAGCCTGAGCGACAGTTTTGCGGGGATCGCGGCGGCCGATGTGCCGGCCTTCGTTACAGCGCAGATTGCGGGCGCCGTCGCGGCGTGGTTTGTTGGGCAAAGGCTCTTCGTCGAGCGGCCCTCGGCCTGAGGCTCTGCCCCTACCCTGCAACCGGGTCCCAATAGGGCGGATCGCCGAAACTCTCCCGCAAATGCTCCCTGAGCGCCCGCAGCTTTGCCGACGGGTTCCGCCCCTGTGCGTGCGCCATGTAGAGAAATTCTTCGTCGGGTTCGACGTCGAGGGCGACTATCTGCAATTCCCCTGCCTTTACCACCGGCCCCGCGATAAACGCGGGAAGCATCGCCAGCCCGAGCCCGGCGATGGCGGCGTCGCGCATCATGTCGCCGTTGTTGACGCCGAACATCGAGTGCGCCTGTATCGATACCGGCCCCGAACTCGTGCGGAAGCGCCAGTCGGCGGCGCCGCGGTTGGTGTAGAAGATGCCGCGGTGGTGGCGGAGGTCTTCGATCGTCTGCGGTGTGCCACGTTCCGCGAGATAGGCGGCGGAAGCGGTGAGCAGGCGGTGGCTCCTCGCGAGCGTCCACGCGACAAGACGCGTGTCGTTGATCGTGCCGTGGCGGATGATCGCGTCGTGGCCGCTCGACGCGACGTCGATGCGGCGGTCGTCGAGGTCCAGCGTGAGCTGGATTTCGGGGTGGTCTTTCAGGAACGGGTAGAGCGCGGGGCCGAGGTGGAGGCGGGCGAAGGTCACCGGCGCGGCGATGCGCAGCGGGCCCGACAAGGTGCCGCGTCGCTCGGCCATGTCGGCGGCGGCCTCGGATATGTCGCGCGTGATGCGCAGCGCGCGCAGCAGGAAGGCGGTGCCGTCCTCGGTCAGGCTGAGCTTGCGCGTGGTGCGATGGAGCAGCGCGCCGCCCAATGAGCGTTCGAGTTCGGCGAGGCGTTCGCTGACCACCGATTTGGAGAGGCGGAGCTGGCGCGCGGCGCCGCTGATCGAGCCATTTTCGACCGTCGCGACAAATGCCATTATGCCTTCGATCCGGATCATCGTTCGGTATTCCCGAATTATAGAACCAAGATATGCTGTCTATTCCGAACGGGGTGCCAAGTCCATCTTCGCTTCTTCGACACGGGCATTTGGGCCCGCCGCCGAACAGGAGAAAGATCATGAACCGTTTGTTGAACAAGGTTGCGATCGTCACCGGCGCCAGCTCGGGCATCGGCCGCGAAACCGCGAAACTCTTTGCCGCTGAGGGCGCCTCGGTCGTCGTCGGGGCGCGCCGCCAGGCCGAACTCGACGCGCTGGTTGCCGAAATCACCGCCGCGGGCGGCAAGGCCATCGCCGTTGCCGGCGACGTCCGCGACGAAGCCTTTCACGAAGCGCTCGTTCGCGCCGCGACCCAAAATTACGGCCGGCTCGACATCGCGTTCAACAATGCCGGGGTGTTCGGCGAAGCGGGGCCGAGCACCGAGGTGTCGGGCGCGGGCTTTGCCGATGCGCTAGCGGTCAACCTCACCGGCTCGTTCCTCGGCGCGAAACACCAGATCGCCGAGATGGTGAAGCATGGCGGCGGCTCGGTGATCTTCACCTCGACCTTCGTCGGCTACAGCTTCGCCTTCCCGGGCAGCGCCGCTTACTCGGCGAGCAAGTCGGGGCTGATCGGGCTGACGCAGGCCCTCGCCGCCGAGTTCGGACCTCAGCAGGTGCGCGTCAATGCGGTGCTGCCAGGCGCGGTCGAGACCGACATGTATCATGATGTGAACGACAGTGCCGACAAGAAGGATTTCGTGACGAACCTGCACGCGCTGAAGCGCGTCGCGCAGCCGATCGAGATCGCGCGCTCGGTGCTATATCTCGCCTCGGACGATGCGAGCTTCGTCACCGGCACGGCATCGCTACTCGACGGCGGGGCGTCGATCACGCGCAGCTAAGGCTGACTCAAACATCTCGTCGTTCTAGCGAAAGCGGGAACCCGGTCGCGGCGTTGCGGTCGGGCTCCCGCTTTCGCGGGAATGACGAGGAATGGTATTTGCCGCCATTATTGAAGGGACTGGGGCTTCCCTCGCCGCCGTGTCCGCCCTATCGCCATCGCAATGTCTGCCGCCACGCTCCTCCCCCTCCTGAAATCGACCTTCGGCTTCGACCAGTTCCGCGGGCGGCAGGCCGATGTCGTCGACCGGGTGATGGCGCGCGAGCGGACGTTGGCGGTGATGCCGACGGGGGCGGGCAAGTCGCTGACGTATCAGCTGCCCGCGGTCGCGCTGAACGGTTGCGTCGTCGTCGTGTCGCCGCTGATCGCGCTGATGCACGACCAGCTGCGCGGGGCGCGCGCGGCGGGGATTCGCGCCGCCAGCCTGACCAGCGTCGATGCCGACGGCGCCGAGACGCGGCAGCGGTATCGCGACGGCGAACTCGACCTCTTGTACGTGGCGCCCGAGCGCGCGACGGGCGAGGGCTTTCGCGCGCTGCTTGAGGCCAAGACCCCGGCGCTGTTCGCGATCGACGAGGCGCATTGCGTTTCGGAATGGGGGCATGATTTCCGCCCCGACTACCGCTTGCTGCGCCCGTTGCTCGACGCGTTTGCCGAGGTGCCGCGGCTCGCGCTGACTGCGACCGCCGACAAGCACACGCGCGAAGATATCCTCTTTCAGCTCGGTATTCCCGACGACGGGCTGATTCTTGCGGGCTTCGACCGCCCGAACATTCGGTATGCGATCCGCCCGCGCGTCACCGCGGCGCGCCAGTTGGTCGAATTTATCGCTGCCAATTCGGGGCCGGGGATCGTCTATTGCCCGACGCGCAGCGGGACCGAGCGGCTGGCGGAACAATTGGCGAAGGCGACGGGGCGTCCGGTTGCCGCCTATCATGCCGGACTCGATGCCGAGGTGCGGTCGCGCGTCCAGCATGATTTTGTCGCGTCGGAAGACGGCATCGTCACCGCGACGGTCGCCTTCGGGATGGGGATCGACAAGCCCGATGTGCGTTTTGTCGCGCACGCGGCGCTGCCCAAATCGATCGAAAGCTATTATCAGGAAACCGGGCGTGCCGGGCGCGACGGCGACCCGGCCGAGGCGATGATGCTGTGGGGCGCCGACGATTTCGCCAAAGCCAGAATGCGGCTGTCCGAACTGCCCGAGGCGCGGGTGCCGGGCGAGCGGGTGCGGCTGAACGGGCTCGCGGCGCTCGTCGAAACCGTCGAGTGCCGCCGCGCCCAGCTGCTGCGCCATTTCGGCGAAAGCCCGCCGCCCCGTTGCGGCAATTGCGACAATTGCCTCGACCCCGCGGCGCAGGTCGACGCGACAGTGCTCGCGCAAAAGCTGCTGAGCGCGGTCTATCGCACCGGCCAAAGCTATGGCGCCGGGCATATCGAGGCGGTGCTGACCGGGCGCAGCGACGAACGGATCGCCCAGCGCGGCCATGACAAATTGTCAGTGTTCGGGATCGTCGCGGGCGAAGAGGCGCGGCTGATCAAGCCGCTGGTGCGCACGCTGGTCGCGCGCGAGGCGCTCGAGACGACCGAGCATGGCGGGTTGATGCTCGGCCCCACTGCGCGCGCGATGATGAAGGGCGAGGCGGCGGTGCTGATCGCCGAACCGCCGGTGAAACGCACCAAACGCGAGGTCCGCGGCGGCGCGGGGGCGGGGGGGGTCGCCAACCCGATCGGCGATCCGCTGTTCGACGCGCTGCGCGCGACGCGGCGCGAGCTGGCCGCCGAGGCGAATGTGCCGCCCTATGTGATCTTTCACGACGCGGTGCTGCGCGCGATGGCGACCGACCGCCCTGCGACGCTGGACGCGATGGGCGCAATTCCGGGGGTTGGCGCGAAAAAGCTGGAGGCGTGGGGCGATGCGTTTCTGGCGGTGATCCGGCAGTTTTAGACGGGGCGCGCAAGCCGCGGGCTTTCGCGCTTGTCAGCCAAGGCGCGCGGTTTATACATCGCGGCCATGAGCGATTTTCGTACCCTGTCCGCCGACTATAGCGTCGCCCCGCAGATTGGCCTCGAGGATGTCGCCGAGGCGAAGGCCGCGGGCTTTGCGACGATCGTCAACAATCGCCCCGACGGCGAGGAGCCCGACGCGCCGCAGGGCGATGATATTGCCGGGGCCGCCGCCGCCGCGGGGCTGGCCTATGCGGCGATCCCGGTCGGCCATGCCGGGTTCAGCCATCCGCAGCTCGACGCGCTCGATGCGGTGCTGGCGGGGGCGGCGGGGCCGGTGCTCGCCTATTGCCGGTCGGGCACGCGTTCGACCCATTTGTGGGCGCTGGCGCGTGCGCGGGCGGGCGACGATGTCGATGCGATTTGCGAAGCCGCGGCCAATGCAGGCTATGACCTGTCGGGGCTGCGCCCGATGCTCGACGCGCTGGCCGGCGAGCGGTGACGCTGGCGGAGCTGGTCCAGCTTGGCGGCTCGGTGGTCGCGGTGCTGTTTGTCGTGTGGCTGGTGGGCAAGATGGGGCTGGGCGCCGATCCGCGGATCGCCGACGACGCGCATGCGATCCGCCTCGCCGAAGAGGCCGAAGCGGGGTTTTGCGGCATCGAGGTGGCGCGCGACCGCGCGGGTTTTGCCGCGATCGTCCGCAATGGCGAGGGACGCCAACTGCTGGTGCGCGCGCATGGCAATCATTTCGCGGCGCGGCCGATCGACGCCAGCGTGATGGGACGGCTCGACAAGGATTTCCTGACCCTCACGATGCCCGAAAAGACATTTGGCGCGGTGACGCTGCATTTGGGCAAGGACGCCGGGATGTGGGCGAGCCGGATGCGGGAGATCGGGCGTGGATAAGCTGCCCGATCCGGTCACCTATGCGATCCCGGCCTTTATCCTGCTGCTGATCGCCGAGATGATCGTCGCGCGGCGCGCCGACAAAAGCCGTTACGAAGCGCGCGATACGCTGAACTCGCTGATGCTTGGCACGGGGAGCCAGGTCGCGAGCGCGCTTGTCGGCGGGATCGTGGTCGGGCTTGCGGTGAGGTTGCACCAGTGCCGGCTGTTCGACATCGGGATCGATTTCAAGGGCTGGTGGTGGGCGTGGATCCTCTGCTTCTTCCTCGACGACCTCGCCTATTATGTCTTTCACCGCAGTGCGCACCGGGTGCGCTGGTTCTGGGCGAGCCATGTCATCCACCATTCCAGCCAGCATTATAATCTGTCGACCGCGCTACGGCAGACCTGGACGGGTTTCATCAGCCTCGGCTTCATCTTCCGCCTGCCCTTGTTCCTGATCGGCTTCCCGCCCGCGATGGTGTTCTTTTGCGCCGGGCTGAACCTGATCTATCAATTCTGGATCCATACCGAGGCGATCAAGCGGCTGCCGCGCTGGTTCGAGGCGGTGATGAACACCCCGTCGCACCACCGCGTCCACCACGGGGTGAACCCACGCTATCTCGACGCCAATTATGCCGGGGTCTTCATCATCTGGGACAAGATGTTCGGCAGCTTTGTCGCCGAACGCGACGACGAACCGGTGCGTTACGGCATCGTCAAGCAGCTTGGCAGCTTCAACATATTGTGGGCGGCGGTGCACGAATGGGTCGGGATCGCCAAGGATGTGTGGGCCGCGCCGTGGCGGCACAAGCTGAGCTATATCTGGCGCGAACCCGGCTGGAGCCACGACGGCAGCCGCGCGACGAGCGCGATGATCAGGGAACGCTGGGCGGCGGGACGACCAAAGGAACCTGCTGAACAAGTCCACCTCTAATCCCGTTCGTGTCGAGCGAAGTCGAGAC